>P_1C_Sed_2_UnCtyDRAFT_1000510_pt1 | contig 11759 bp, 3 predicted proteins | sample Pon1CUnioCityCA_4_FD_10229 | JGI IMG/M metagenome (IMG submission 10229) | reverse complement strand
CAATTCTGGCAAACGCCTGCCACTGGAATGGGAGGTGAAAAACAAAGGAGAATCGGCCACTCAAAGAAGTTGGAGCGATTATATATATGTAGCCGGTGATTCTACTGCATTCAGGGATTCCAGTCAACTGCCCGATTCTTTGTTTGTCAAGAAGATCCAGGCCCCGCTCGGGCTGAAACCGGGAGAGAGCTACTCAAGTTCAGCGACGATAGAGGTACCCCTGGTAGCCTCAGGTACAAGATATTATAAGGTTGTCAGTGACGGAAATTTATCCATTGCTGAGGAAAATGAGGGCCATCTGGATAATGGCCATATAAGCCCTGCGATGACCGTGCGGCAGTCACCCCTCGCCAACCTGGTGGTGAAAGATCTCACCATTCAGGCAACCGGCTTTTCCGGGGAGCATGTAAGCATGAGCTATACCGTTGAGAATATTGGCAATGCACCTACCCTGGAGGACTACTGGGAAGACCGGATTCTTTTCTTTGGCGATTCAACCATGAATTTGAGCGAGCGTGGAAATGCAAATGAAAGAGGATCATACCACCATACAGGCCAACTGAAACCCGACAGCAGCTATACAGTCACCGACTCGGTCTTTCTGGGCAGATGTGTGGCAGATACCTTTTCTGTGCATGTCCAAACCGATTATTTCGGTGAAGTGTTGGAACTCAAAGATGATGATAATCTAAGTGGAGCCGATACGGTGGAAGCCGTTCTGGAACCCAAACCCGACCTGATAGTGGACAACCTGGACATTCAAACTTCCGGGCCACAGTCGGGGAAGAAGCTGGAGATCAGCTTTGAGGTGAAAAACGACGGGTTTACAGATGCCGATCATTACAGGAAATGGTTCGACCGGGTATATCTGGATAAGCATTCGGCCTTCAACGAGAAAACTGCCCACCAGGTGGGAGGTATTGCAGAAAGATCGGAGCTGGAACAGGACGCTTCCTATGTCGTGGATAAAACCATCACGGTTCCCGATAGCATTCATGGCGATTATTATCTGCATGTCTATACCGACCGAAGCAATGAGATTTGCGAAGCACCCAATGAAGATAACAACATACGCTCTACACAGACCCCACTGAATATTCAACTCACACCTCCTCCCGATATCCGTGCAGCCTCACTTTCCGATCCGGATGACCAAACAACCGGTCAGGATCTCACGGTGCGCTATGAAGTGCAGAACAATGGCCAGGGTATCACCCCGGAAGACAAATGGAGCGACAGGCTTTACCTTCAGAAGAAAGGAGAGCCGCTGAAAGAAGCCTATGTGCTAATCAACAAGGAGCATGACGGAAAAATGGAGGTAGGTGACAGCTATTCATTCAGTGAAAAAGAAAACCTGCCGCTGGAACTCGATACCGGATCCTACCGGTTGGCTCTCAGACTGGATTATGATGATCAGGTGTATGAACACGATGGAGAATCCAATAATACCCAGTATTCCGACTATTTTGATCTTACCTATGATCCCTCGCGGGTTAGCGATGTGGCAGTAGAAGGTGTTGATCACCAAGGAGATGTCGAGTCCGGCAGGGAAATTCAGGTGACCTATACCCTCACCAACCATTCTGCCCAAACCAATGAAAACTCCTGGTATGACAGAATAAATCTTCTCAATAAGCAGGACAGCATCATTCACCATAAGGAAGTACCCCGGTTCGGTGGACTGGGACAGGGTGAAGAGATTAACCGGAACATTGACTTCACTCTGCCCCATGGTATTGAAGGAAACTACCGGCTCATGGTTGAGACAGATACCACCGGGCGCATACTGGACCATAACAGGAAGAACAATAAGGATACTACAGAGCTGAATATTTCCCTTTCTCCCTCGCCCGATCTGCAGATCAATTCAACTGCAGCATCGGATTCAATCAACGCCGGTCAGGAACAAATGGTACAATACACCATAGAAAACAATGGAGCCGGACCCACATTTGATACCTCCTGGGTGGACAAAATATATTTATCACAGGATACCACTGTAGACTCCGGTGATCATCTGATGGCAGCCTCAGATGTTTCGAAGACCCTGTCGGTGGGTGATGCATACCGCGATACGGCATACTTCAGGGTCCCCCTGTATGTATCGGGCAATTATTATATATTGATCGAAGCAGATCAGGGCAAGGATCTGTATGAGGGTTCATGGGAAGACAACAATACGGCCTATGTTTTACCTCAACTTTACGTGCACCAACCCAACCCCTCCGACCTGGCGGCTGGGGATTCGGCCATGGTGTACCGGCCCGGTTCAGACTTTTTGGAATATCAGGTGCAGAATTTGAACGGCAATGCGGCCCGGGGCTCCTGGACCGATGCCGTCTATCTTTCTTCCGACACCCTTTGGGATAAGGATGACCCCAAAATTGGAGAAGCTGATGCCGATTCGATGAACCTGGCCAGGGATGAGTCTTATACAAACAGCCTGTATGGAGATGTGCCAGTGGTAGAGCCCGGTTATTACCGGATCATTGTCAGGGCCGACGCTTACAACAACATTCCGGAAGTCAACTCCAGGAACAATTATATCGTTTCAGCCGATAGTTTCCATATCGATGAAACGAAGCCTCTTCAGCTTGATTCTGTGTATAATGAGTCGTTCACAGAGTTAGATCCGGATGACTATTTCAGAATCGACAGACCCCGGGATACAGGTATGATCGTGGAGCTGACCCCGGATAACCAGGGGGCTTCAACTGAGCTTTATCACAGAACAGGGGACATACCTACACGGATTCATTACGATACGAAATACAACAACCCCCATCAGCCCAACCAGAAATTGATCATACCTACGGCCGACAAGCCAGTAACTGATTACCTCTTTTCTCATCTGGCGTATCCTGAGTTTTCAGAATATAGCATTGAGGCGCGGTCGGCCTCCTTCAGCATATCCGACATCTATCCTCAAAAAGGTGGTGTATACGGAGTGGTCACCCCTCATATCCGGGGCATCGATTTTACCGAGGGTACGCGTTTTCAGTTGAGGAACAATGCAGATACCATCCGATCTATGCATGTTTTCCGGGAAAGCCTCACCAGTGCTGCTGCCCATTTTGACCTGCGCAGGCACGATACCGGTTCCTATGATGTGGTGGCCATCAAGCCTTCGGGAGACGAGGCGGTGCTGGAAGATGGTTTTGAAGTGGCCCCTAAAGGTTTTCCCCGGCACTATGTGGAAGTGCTGCAGCCTTCCCTGGCACGTCCCGGCAGGACCAGCCAAATCAATGTTCAGTTTGGCAACCGGGGGCTGGTCAACAATTACGATGTATGGCTGGTAGTGGCCTTTGCCAATGATTCGCTGCAGTCGGAAAACCTGGAAATCCATTACAAGGGCTCATCCATCGACAGGTATTACGATAACCCCGAAAACCACCCCTATCCGCCTAATGATTCCAATATCATCAAGGCGGAAGGCATCCAATTCTTTGCCTTGCATATTCCGGTATTGCCTGCTAAAGGACAGGGCGACCTGAGCTTTGAGATGACTTCTCACCGCGAAGACAGCACCTTTACCTATGCCTTCATGGTAAGACAGCCGCTGAGCCGGTTTAGTTTTACCGGAGATCTCGGTGATATGGATCATATGGTTACCCTGAAGGAGGTTGCCGCTCAGTTTTATAACAATTCGGATACTGCCCAAAGCGAGACTAATAAGAGGAAAGAGGGGTCCATGCTTAAAAAATCCTACAGTTGCGAGAATTTTAATTACGACAACATCAAAGGGGATATGGTCCAATCGGTTAAAGAAACCGCCCAAAGGGTTCATCCCAGCCGAATAACAGCAAAAGCCGGCAACGATCTGTTTGAAAAAACCAGGAACCACTTTATCGGCAAGGTTAAATCGGCTGCCAAAAGTCAGACCAAAAAGCAGATTAAGGAGTATTACACCGAAGAAAAGAGCTGGGGTGATATGGCCTCCGACTGGTGGAACGGTACCAGCGATGAAGTTGACCCCACCACCGGCACTCCCTGGGATAAGTACCTGAATACCCTGGATAAGTGCATAAAAAATGAGGTTTCCGAGGAAGAACTGGCCGAATGTGTCCATTCGACCAAACTCCCGGATGGTACAATCCATTACAGCATTTATGACTTTTGTAAGGAAGACAGTGATGATGAGGGAGATGGCCAGGGCGGTGGTGATGGAGGAACTACCAACCATCAGGAGGCCAAGGATCCCAATAAAATTGTGGGACCACAGGGTGTTACGGATATGCGTTTTATCCGGACGTCGAAGAAACTGGTCTATAAGATCTTTTTTGAGAACCTGCCCAGTGCGGAAGTGCCTGCCCAGGAGGTGATCATATCCAATCCCCTGCAGGAGGATCTGCGGTTGCAGGATATGGAGCTGAAGTCGGTGGGCTTCAGTGATACAACCATACAGCTCCCTGCCACCAACAACCTGGACAGGACCATTGAGTTGGGTGCGGACTATGGCAACAGCCAACTGCAAATCGTTGCCGGGTTAAATGTGATCACCTCCGAGGCCTTCTGGAGGCTTACCACCATCGATCCTGCCACGGGTCAGAAGACCAGAGATCCGGCCGGCGGGTTCCTCCCTCCGAACGACAGCACAGGCCGGGGAGAGGGTTTCGTCAAATATGAGATCACATTGGAGGAGGATGTCCAGCCGGGCACTGAGATCAGCAACCAGGCCACCATCCGTTTTGATAAAGCTCAAAAGATCCAGACCAACACCTGGACCAACGTCATTGCCGGTTCACAGCCCGTTAGTGAGGTCATGGAGTTGCCTTCCACCGTGGATTCCACTACTTTCCCGGTGGAGTGGGAAGGCCTCAGTGGCAGCGAATATGGAACCGGTATCAGCCATTATGACATCTATTATGCGGTCAACGACAGCGTCTACCAGCCCTGGATCACATCTACCTCTGAAACCCGGGCTCAGTTTACAGGTAAAAGGGGTAATACATATGATTTCTTTAGCATTGCCTATTCCCGGGACGGTACCAGGGAGGTCAGGCCGGATTCTGCTGATGCTTCGGTAAGTATTGCAGATACCACCTCCGACGACGGTGATGCAACCGATATAGACCCGGACGGTAAAGAGAATGAGGATCATGCTGCTGCCCTTAACATCTACCCCAATCCCACATCAGGTGCTACAGAAATAATCATTAACCTGGACAAGCCGGGTAAGATACAATTGAGTATCCTGGATATGCGGGGCATTAAGCTGCGCACCCTTTACCGGGGTACCCGGACCGAGGGCAGGCATCGTTTGTATCTCAATGTCAATACATTAAAAAGGACAGGTGTGTATTTTGTGCGTCTCGAATATCCCGGAGGGCATTCCACCAGGAAATTATTGTTTTCCAAATAGCCCAAAATTATGAAGGCTTGTAAAGGCCGTAAAAAATCCCCGCAGATATACCTCTGTGGGGATTTTTGCCGGCCTTTATACCGGTTGCGGCCCATTGGAAAAAATCCGGCTGGATGAGTTTGAACTCATGCAACCGGATAGATGAATCGCGATGGGAGGGACTTACTTTTTTGTCTCCAGCACAGCATAGTTGGTGATTTCCCAAAATTTTAACGGATCTTCAATTTTGAGATAGGCAACCTGCTGGGTACTGTCCTTCACGAATTCATAGGATCCTTTGGGATGGTTTGTGATTAGCTCAACCTTTTTGGAGTTCAACGGAACCATTGTCTTTTCCATGATGTTGATCTCGCGGAATTCTTCTTTTGAGACATCTTCCTGCAGCCTGGTATTCCTTCCGAACCACAGGAACCCGCCGTCTTTCTCCAGCACTCCTTTTTCCTTCAATTCCTGGTATGTACCATAGGCCAGGTAGGCTTTTTCAAGCATCTTGTTTTGGTTGTCGATGATCTGGTTCTTCTCTTGGATCCTGCGTTCCTTTTCGCTCAGGTTGTATTCCATCTCGGTTACTTCGTTGTTCAGATCGGCTATTTTATGATTCTTTTCTTTTACTACCTGTTCCAATGCCTGAATGCTGCTGTCACGGGCGCTGAGGGTTGCCTGAAGGTTTGTGATCTTATCTTCAAGTGCATTGATTCTGACGCCCGAACTTCTTAATTTCTGGTTCAACGATCTTATCTTTTCCTGGTTCCTCTCGAGCATCTTGCCGATTTCCTCTATTTCTATTAGCAACTCTTCCTTTTTGTCGGGTCCAAGTTCAACGCCGTCGAACTTGTATTCGATGGTTTGTTCTTTACCCCTGATTTTTCTCAGATCTTCTTCCACTTCATTGAATGTGGCCACCCACTCGTTGATCAGCGAATCCCGTTCGTTCAGCCGGGTCTTCAATTCGGACTTTTCTTTTGATAGCTCTTCCATTTTGGGCTGGCCAACCTGGGTGAAATACACCACACCTGCCCCAATCAGGAGAATCGGAATAGCAGCAGCTACCATCCAGTTGACCTTCTTTTTGGAGATGTTCATCCTGCCCTTCTTTTGACCTTTAGCATTTGATTCGGCATTGGATTTTGCCTGGTCATTCCCTTTTTGCTTGTTTTCGTCCTTCTTGTTGTTGGAGTTGTTTTCGTGTGTTGTCATGGCTAAGTTTTTTTGACGTTCATAATGTGGTCTTTATGGAAACATTACTGGCTTGTGCTGCCTATTGTTAATTTTAAACACAATGGCGATTCACGATGAAGTTTTTTCTTCATCCCTTTCGGATAGCCAAATCTTATGCCACGCAATGCTGTGTTCTGAAAATAAGGGGTATATAAAAAAGGAGAGGAATGTACGAATGATCAAAATGAGAAAATATTCTCAAAATGAGAACAGGGTATAGGGAAGCGCTTATTTTTCTTGCTTGTCTTCCTTTAGCATTCTGTATATGGTGGAGACGCCAATGTCCAGTTTTTTGGCGACCTTTTTCGTGTCGTTGTTATACTTCTCCAGGTATTTTTTGACGATCATTTTTTCAAAATCCCGGAGGGTCATGTTTTCATTGAAAAAATCGGGACTGGGGTCGAATGAGCTGAATGTGATATCCTCGGGTTTGATCACATCCGTGCCGGAGAATACGGCCGCTAAATGGACAATGGATCTTAGTTCCCTGACATTTCCCGGATAAGAATAATTCATCAGTTTTTGCCTGGCTTCGTTGGAGAATTTTTTTTGTGGCAGATCATTTTCCGCGCAAAATTCTTTAAGGAAGTGATTGGCCAGCAACAGGATGTCTTTTCCCCTTTCCCGAAGAGGGGGCATATGGATGGGCACACCAAAAAGCCTGAAATATAGATCTTCGCGGAACCGTCCTTCCTTAACTTCGTTTTGAAGGTCCTTGTTGGTGGCTACCATGACCCGGCAGTCGATGGGTATGGACTCGTTGCTGCCAATCCTGGAAATCTCTTTTTCCTGGAGCACCCTGAGCAATTTGGCCTGAAAAGCCTGGCTGATCTCGGTGATTTCATCAAGGAAAAGGGTTCCGCCGTGGGCTTCTTCAAATTTGCCAATACGCCTGTAGGCTGCGCCCGTGAAAGCACCTTTTTCATGCCCGAACAGCTCGCTTTCAATCAACTCAGAAGGGATGGCAGCAATGTTTACAGCCACCAACGACTGGTCCTTACGCCTGGAGTTATAGTGAACGGCTTTTGCCACCAGGTCTTTTCCGGTGCCTGTTTCTCCCGTTATGACGATGGGTATATTGGTATTCAGGGTCTTGCTCATGGTATCAAACACATTTTTGATTTCCCGGCTTTCCCCGATGATGCTGTTTTGAAAATCGTATTTTTTTTGAACTTCTTTTTTTAAAGCGGTCAGTTCCCTCCGGATGCTCTTATCTTTTTTGATGTTGTTCAGGGTATTCAGCAGTCGGTCCTTGATCTCATTCGATTTGACAATGTAATCATAGGCTCCTGATTTCAGAAGCTTCACGGCAACTTCAACATCTTCCTGTTCGGAAATGAGGATGACCTGGATGCCGCTGTTTTCCTGTTTAATTTTTTGAAGAAGCTCCAGTCCCGACATGTCGGGAAGGCGATAATCCAGGGTAATGACATCCGGCATTTTATGAAGGTTCGCCAGGCAATCCCTGGCATTCAGATAACTTTCAACCTGAAAGCCGGGATTCAGGGTGATGTTATGCCTCAACAGCTTGTTGTACCACTCATTATCCTCAACAATAAATATTTTAAATGATTCTTCATTCATGGGATTATCTTTTGTTTGTGGATGTCTTGTAGGCATCTATTTCCTTTTTTAATTGTGCATAGGAATTTTTTATATAGGTGAAATGCTCTTGTATTTGGCCGGGGTTATTTTCTTTTTTTGCTTCCTTTTCAATTTCTTTGATTGTTTTGTAGATGACAGCGCTGCTTATATGCCTGTAGGGTGATGCCATTTTATGGGCTATATCCGCAATTTCTTGCCAGTTTTCTGATTCAATGGCCGATTCCATCTTTTCGAATTCTTTGTCGGTCATTTCTGTCAGCTCGTCGAGCATGCTCACGATAAAATTTTCATCGTTCCCTGCCATTTGTCTTAACCCTGACAGATCTAGGAATTGGGATTCTGCTGCTGAATTGCTGCTGCCGTTGATTTTACCAGGAATGGCTGTTATATGATCCGAATGGATTAGAACCCTGGCCAGGTTTTCTTCGGATACGGGTTTGACCAGAAAATCATTTATTTCCAGGCCTTTGAATTTACTTTTTTCCTCATCCCGGGAAATGGCCGTAATGGCAAAAACCGGCAATTCTCTGGCGGACAGGTTGAAATCTTGTCTGATCGTTCTGGCAGCTTCGTAACCATCCAGGATGGGCATCCGAACATCGAGAAGCACGAAGTCGAAACGGGTTCCCTGCACTTTTTCAATGGCTTCCTTTCCGTCTTCCGCTTCAGTCACTGATGCTCCCCATTTTGAAAGGATCAGTCGCAACAATTTTCTGTTATACGGGGCATCATCCACGACCAGTGCATGTTTTTCTCTCAGATCGGGTATTTCTGCCTCGTCGGATTCCCGGGCTATTTGTTGGGGATCGCCGGTTCTATAGGGGAGCGTGCATGTAAATTCAGAACCCTCGTTTTTAATGCTGTTTACGTGTATATTACCTTGATGCAGCTCGGTCAGCTTTTTGACGATGGATAAACCCAGGCCTGTTCCACCGTATTTTTTAGAGATGGTTGCCTGTTCCTGGGTAAAGTCCTCGAATATACGATCAATTTTTTCCTGGTCTATTCCAATTCCGGTATCCGTGACCTGAACAATTAAGTTGAACTCTTTGCCGCCTGGTTGTTCTGCTTTTACTGCTAAAGATACCTCTCCGTTTTCCGAAAACTTGACGGCATTGCTCAGGAGGTTCATGATGATTTGTTTCAACCGGAATTTGTCACCGTACAATGTAGCCGGAACATCCTGTTGTATGTCTGCTTTGAGTTCAACGTTCTTTTCGGATGCCTGAAATTGAAACATGGACACCAGCTCCGACACCAATTCCTTGATGTTGAAGTGTTCCGGCTCAAGGATCATCTTGTTGGTTTGAAGTTTCGAATATTCGAGCAGCTCGTTTATGAGATTTAACAGATAATCGGATGAGGATTTGAGTATGTTGAGATGTTCTTTTCTGTTTGTGCCATCCGACAACATTTGTTCTGTAAATCCGGATATGGCATTCATGGGTGTTCTCAATTCGTGGCTGACGTTTGCAATAAAAGTCTCCTTGGCTTTCACCAGTTCTTCCGAGGCTTGTTTGGATTTTTTGAGGGCATCCTGGTAGGCATTGGTTTTTCTGAGAAAGCGGGTTAATATGTAGAGAGCCAGGAGAGCCAGGAGGGTACCCAACAGGGAAAAAGATATCACGAGGAAATAGGTTTTTTGGGATTGTTCTTCGGCCTCTTGTGCTTTTTTCTTCATTTCCGCTTTTTCTTTTTCTTCAAGGATGGAAATGAGGTCGTATATCTTGTCGGTAATTTGGGTACTGGATTTGGCCAGCGCCAGCTCTTTTTCTTCGATCAATGCATCGTTCGATTCTTTGGCATCGCGAATGGCTTCCACTCTTTCCAGTAATTGCTGTCTTTCGGTAACATCTTTTTTCAGATCCTTCCTTTTATTGAACAGGTTTGAAATAAAGCTTGCAAGGCCCGTTTCAGATGTGTCGGTATTGGAAATTGAGTCAACTTTACGCGAAATTTTTCCCAGTTTGTGTGCAATATCCTGATCCCTGTATAGGTTGAGTACATCGTTCCATACCACAACCTTTTTTTGTATCAGCAAGCTTAGGGTGTCAATGGTTTGGGAGACCAGGGTATCTTCGTAACCAGCTCCCCTTAGCTCGTTCATTTTATTATCCACTCTTTTTATGCTGCTGTAGTATTGTTGCAGGTATTGCTCATCATGACTGATGGTGAAGATCCTGACGCTGTTTTCTGCCTTTTCCAGTTCGGCGGCAACCTGCCTGATTTTTAATAGCTTATAGTCGGGTTGGGATTGTGAGTTGATGGAATCAACAATGGAAGTGAGGCTTTTATAGGAAAAAAACCCGACGGTTAGTATAAGTACAACCGTCAGGATCATGATTAAGCCTATTTTGAATTTCAGGTTGAATTGCATCAAAAAAGCAAGGGTTGTCATTCACAATGAGAATCGAACAAGAAACGTATGGATATGGGAAACAATTGTTCGACACTCCAAATCCTTTCTTGTTCAAAACCCGTTAACCGCATCTTTTTCCAAAACCCACTGAAGAATTGATGACCACCCTTAAAATAAGCTGTAATTTAAAGTTAAACGGGTATGATATTGCCACGTTCTTTTTGAAACGGTCACGTCCGCATGGGGGGGTAAGGTATAGTCAGGTGCCGGCCGGTGATTATTCTCATATTGCAAGGCGATAGTACCGGATAGTCGCACTCGTGGGGAGATGTAATAATATCCGTCCAGACTCAGGCCCGAATACAGGTGGTATTGTTCGTCTGAAAATGGGTCATACCTGTCGGGTGATTTTTGTTTGCGGAATATCTGATCATAGGCAGTAAAAATCCGGAACGAATACCGGCTTCTCGAATCGGGATACCATGATAACCGGTATTCTGCGAAAGCATCCAGGAGAAGGCGATCGCCGCTTGTTTTCCGGTCTTCAGTGACCGTCCGGTCTTGAAATTGCTGTGATCCAAACCGTACGTTTCCATGGAAAGAGTTTTGCCAGTATAGATTGATGGGTTTCTCATAATCATACCGGATAAGGCCGAATAACTCGAAAAAATAATTCTTTTCAATGGTTTTCACCTCCTGGTTCGGTTCATCCAGGTCTTCATACCGGTAGGTATAATCATACCCCGGCTCCACACCCAGGGACAGACGCGATCCCGATCCGCGGTATGGATTGTTGGCATAGCTCCAAAAATCGTTCATGGTCGTATAGTACTCTATGTCTTCCTCGCGGATCAAGTCCTGGCGGCGCAGAAAGGAATCCAACCGGGTCAATTCAACGATTCGACGCTTCCGGGCGTCAAAGAATCGTTCGTTCTTTATGGCGGCAATTTCTTCTGCAAAGGCGAGTATTTCTTGTTGATCGGGTTGCCTCTTCAGTTTTCCCTTCCTGGATAGCTGATCCAGAATATAAACCGCCTTCCGGGCATCCTGGAGGGGTTCTATTCTGCCTTTTCCCACCATAACGGGAAGAGAGCCCTCGAAGTTTCTGTCTTCATGGATCCTTTTAGCCGGGCTGTCAAGGGTGTCGATATGGGTAATCATTTTTTGAAAATCAACGCGGGTATTGGAGATTTGAAGATCGGTCTCGACAAAATA
>P_1C_Sed_2_UnCtyDRAFT_1000509_pt1 | contig 11784 bp, 8 predicted proteins | sample Pon1CUnioCityCA_4_FD_10229 | JGI IMG/M metagenome (IMG submission 10229) | reverse complement strand
CTATTTCGCAGAGCGACTTAGTTCGTCAGCTTTGGCTCGATAATCATTTTTATGGAGGCGTATTTTCAACGCAGTACAGTAACAAAGACGATCGCTGGTCGCTAACAGTCGGCGGTGGATATAATGAGTACGACGGCGATCATTTTGGAGAAGTTGTATGGGCTGAATTTGCCGGAAATACAGATGTTGAAAATCAGTATTATGATAACAATGCCTTTAAGACAGATTTTAATACTTATATAAAGGCGCAGTATAATATCACCGATGAGTTAAGCGCTTTTGCCGATGCGCAGATTCGTCACATTACATATGAATTCCTGGGAAAAGATCGTCAGCCTACCCCGGGTGGTGGACAACAAGTGGTGAATGTTCAGCAAACCGATCAGCTCACGTTCTTCAATCCCAAGGGGGGACTGACCTATAATTTTCAGGATAACCAGCGGGTATACGCATCAATGAGTGTGGGTAATAAGGAGCCTACACGTGATGAGTACGTGAATTCTACGCCTGAAAACCGCCCCATGCACGAAACTCTCTACGATTGGGAAGCCGGCTACAAGGGGAATTTTGACCGCTTTTTTGTAGAAGCTAATCTGTACTATATGGATTACAAGAACCAGTTAATTCTAACTGGTGAGATAAATGATGTAGGGGCTTATATCCGTCAAAATGTACCCAACAGTTATCGAGCCGGAATAGAGCTACAGGGAGGCGTCCAACTTTTTGAAAACCTCGAATGGTCTGGCAATGCTACATTAAGCCGCAATAAGATTGAGGAGTATACTTCCTATCTTGATAACTATGACACCGGCGGACAGGAGGCAACCAGATATTCGGATACGGATATTGCCTTTTCTCCGAGTTTTATAGCCAATTCAAAATTACGCTTCAACTATAATGGGTTTTCTGCAGCGCTAAATACGAAATATGTATCTAAGCAATATCTTGATAATACCCAGACCGAAAGCAGAACGTTAGATTCCTATTTAATCAACGATTTGCAGTTCAGTTATGACTGGAGCACCACGCCTTTACTAAGTAGCCTTGAAGCAACCTTGAAGGTGAATAATATATTTGATGAGCTGTATGAATCTAATGGTTATACCTATGGCTACATCTCTGGCGGTGAGCGGCAGTTCTTTAATTATTATTATCCACAGGCAGGACGCAATATTATGTTACAGCTATCGTTTAATTTCTAGATAGTTATGTTTTAGATGATTAGTTAAAAGGCGGGTCGATAGACCCGTCTTTTTTATTTTGATTCCAAGTTTAGCTTTCTTGCTTGGTTTCGGTAAAAAACGTTAAGTCTTCCTCTTTTTGTGAACGTATTGTAGGTGCAGCGCCTGCCTCATTGTCAATTACCTGAATAAATATTGCGCCAGTGATAATAAATACCGCTGAAATTATTTCCATCAAACTGGGATTTTCACCAATGCTAAGCCAGGCTATTAGCAAGGCTGCAATGGGCACCATATTTCCATAGAGCACGACTTGGGTAGGACCAAGTATTTTTAAGGCTCGTACCTTTACCCATTGACCAACACCTACCCCAATTGCTCCACCGGCTAAAATGGCAATCCAGGTCCATGTACCCAAGGACAGCCAGCTTACATCAACTAGATCAGGAGCAGCTATAAGAATATATATAGATCCGCCAATAGCAGTACGTAAGGCTACGATTGAAACGGACCCGTATTCTCGTGCCAAAGGTTTAATAGCATGTAACTCAATAACAGTGAGTGCCAGCGCAACGATAAGGATGAGGTCGCCCAGCCAGTATCCCTGTTCCGGCCGTAATCCATCCCAAGCCAAAACAACGGTGCCTATAACAGCAAGCAAAACTCCGGCGTAACCATACTTTCCCATTTGTTCGGTGCTAAACAGATATCCGATTCCGGTACTGATGGCGGGACCAAGAGCCAACCAGAGCGAAGCACGGGCCCCGTGTGTTAATCCTAATCCTTCAATACCCAGCCAAGGCGCAAGGGTTGCACCAATTACAGAAACAAATAGGAGGCGAGGCCAGTCATCCCTTTTAATTTTAGGTAGAAAAGGAACTTTAGATGAAGTCCTTCTGCACTCGTTTCGATATTGCAAGTACATCACCAAAAACATAGCAATGCCCCCCATCGCAAAGCGCGATACGCTGAATGAGATGGGGGACATCTCAGCAAGAGCAATTTCGGCCAGAATAAAATTAGCGCCCCAAAAGAAGACGAATAATACCAGTAGGCCGTGATGTGGTAAAGCTTCTGCCTTTGCTGATGATTTAAGAGGTTTTGGCGTGGAGATAATACGTTTTAAATGTTAATTGTAAAGGGCACTTTGGTACTATTCCAGTGTAATACAACAGTTGCTGATTCTTGAGTAACATTCTCAAAATAAAACAGCAGACGTTCCATGAAATCGGCCTTTTGAGGTGCTACTGTAAATCGTAAAACGTCTTTAGATTTGTCGTATTGGGTGCCCCATGAAAGTTTTGAGTTTATGATGATTGTCCACTCATCTTTTCCGGGAATAGTATAGAGCGAATAAGTGCCGGCTTCCAATTCATTCCCCTCAATTGTTACATCATCAGAAACGACTAGTGCTGTGGATTCATTAGCTCCTGTTCTCCAAACCTTGCCGTAGGGTACCAGATCTCCAAAGATCGTCCGATCATTAATAGCGGGACGTCCGTATGTAATGGTTATATCAGTAGTACCGACAGTTTGGCTTACGGTTGCATTTGGGCTCACTCTGGGTTCTTCATTACCACGCTCCTGTGCGAAGGCTGCTGCTGAAATGAAAAGCGAGACCATTGCAACAAGTGATATCTTGATAAAAGCGGTTTTAATAATTTTCATAGCAAATATATTTAGTTTGGGATTTATGGCTTACAATTTTTAACCCAAAATGAATGGAGATCGTTTATCTATATTTACTTAAAGTTTAGTGCTTATACAAGTTGTTAGATTTGATTAAGTAAGTTTAATTTTACATCAAAATACTTTTTAAAAAGTGTTGAATTGCTTATATAAGCAAATAAGCAGTTGGTTTCAGCGGAAAAAAAGAATTAGGGCTAAAAAATAGTAATGGAGAAAAAGATAGGCTCTCGTTTTTCTGATGATATTGAAGAGCTTTTTAGCAGTGGCACTGTTATTTTATTTACCTGTTCAACCACTTCGGATTTCCCTATTCTATCAGTAAGTCAAAATGTTGAAGATATTTTAGGGTTTTCCCCTTCCTATTTCAGAGAACATGAGAACAGTTGGTCAGATCGAATTCACCCTGATGATAAAGAAGAAGTTTTTGCTCAGTTTCGGACTGTGCTAAATGAGGGTAGGACAGCAATAAACGAATATCGCTTTAAGACTAAGGGGGGAGATTATATTTGGTTGCGTGACGAAATAAAAGTCATTGAAAATGAAGATGGCGAAGAACTTATTTACGGTTCCTCTATAAATATATCTGACCGCAAGAAAGCAGAAATAACGCTCAAGGAAAACAAAACTGAAGAGCTAAAAAAGGAAGTTGCACGGCGGGAAGATGCGGAAAAGAAGCTTCAGAAGCGCCTCGAATATGAAAAGGTGATCTCCCAATGTTCAAAATTACTGTTGAAGAGTAACTCTTCGAAAGCGCTAAAAAGAAGTCTGCAATTACTTCAGGAGGTTACTGATGGCGATCGTGTGTTTTTGTATAAGAATAAAGAGAAGGATGATGAACTGTATTTAGATCCGGTACTAGAGGTAACAAAAGCAGGAGTTGATCCTATTATTGAAAATCTGGATCGAACGTTCAAATATTCGGATGTTCCCTGGTTGCATGAGAAGTTGTCTAACTTTCAAAAAGTCCATGCTAAGATTGATGAGCTGCCCGATCCCGAACAATCTATTCTACAAGATCAGCAGGTAGAATCCATTTTAGTGATTCCTTTTAGTATTGAGAATGAGTGGAAGGGGTACATTGGATTTGCCGACACACAAAAAAAACGAAAATGGAATGATGAGGAAATCTCGTTGCTGAGAACAGTTTCTCGAATTATTGCTGCTTTTGAAAAACGGAAGAGCATTGAGGAGTCACTGCTTGAACAGCGAAATTATACCAAAACGATTTTAGACAGTTTGCCGAGCATTTATCTGTTAATGGATGAAGATCTGCAATTTGTGGAGTGGAATAGTTATGCTGAACGTTATACCGGCTATTCAAGTGATGAGTTAAAATCGAAAACGGCTTTTGATCTTATTAAGCCTGAACATCGCGAATTGCTGGAAAAAGCAATAGATCGGGTCCGGGATCAAAAGGGAAAGGGCACCGAACTAGATCTCTTGACGAAGTCAGGAGAAACGGTACCTTTTTTCTGGCGTGGTTATTTTATTGAGTTCGGTAATGAAAGGTTTTTCTTATGTGTAGGGATTGATATTACCGAGCAAAAAAGGACGGAGCAGGAGTTGCGGCACGAGAAACGATTTAATGAAGCCCTATTAGAAAGTTTGCCCGGTATCTTCTATATGTTTGATGAAGAAGGACATTATCACCGGTGGAATCAAAACTTACTTGATCAAACAGGGTATACCGAAGAAGAGATGCAGCAGATTACACCGGATGTTTTCTTTGGTGAGGAAGAGTTGGATGTGGTACAAAAAGAGATTGGAAAAGTCTTTGAGCTGGGACAGTCAGAGGTAGAATCCAAGCTAAAAACAAAAGATGGAGAGAAGATACCATATTATCTGACAGGCAAATTATTTAAGCAAGATGGGGATAATTATTTGCTTGGTGTGGGGCATGATATGTCGGAGCAGGTAAAAGCAAGGGAAAAATTACGTAGAAGCGAGAAGCTTTTCCGTAATATGTTTTTGAATGCACCGGCTGGTATTGTTATGGTTGATCCTGAAAATAAGGTGCTGGACATCAACGAGAGCTTTGAAAATATGTTCGGATTTAGCGAGAAAGAGCTCAAGGGCAAAGATATTGATAAGGTTATCGTGCCAGAAGAAGAAAGGGGAAAAGCACCTCGAATGCCGTTGAAAGAATATGCTACTGAAAGTTTTAATAGAGAAGCCAAGCGTCTGACCAAAAATGGAGATCCTATTGATGTATTCATTGCTGCTATCCCGGTTTATGTGGATGAGGAACCCATTGCCGGCTTTGGGATGTATATCGATATTACAGAGGAAAAGCAGCATGAGCAGGAGATTACCAGCTCGCTAAAAGAAAAGAAAGTGATGCTCAAAGAAATACATCACCGGGTTAAGAATAACCTGGCTATTGTTTCGGGATTGTTACAGTTACAAATGTATGAATCAGATGACCCAATGGTGCGTGATACATTGGAGGAGAGCGAGCGGCGCATCCAAACGATGGCACTCATTCATGAGCAACTTTACAATTCTGACAGTCTGGGGAGTATTTCCTGTGACACTTATATAGGTGATCTTTTGGAGACAATTCGGAATACTATTGGTTCCAACCAAGATGTTAATGTAAATACCGATATTGGTAGTATAGAGCTCGATATTAAACAAGCAGTACCATTTGCGCTTTTAATAAATGAAGTGGTTACCAATTCATTTAAGCATGCTTTTAGTAGTGAAAATGAAAATAAAACTATTACGGTTCGGATATCCGAGGAGCATTGGCACGTCCAAGCACACTTAAGTGATAATGGCAAGGGACTGCCCGATGATTTGGATCCGGAAATGAGTGAAACTCTGGGAATGAGTCTCATAGATAATTTTGCCCAACAGTTAGAAGCAGAGTGGGATATGGGCAGTGATAATGGAACCTATGTAGATTTACAGTTTAGTATTGATAGAGAGAATGTAAATCCTGGATAAGCGCTTCCATCAGATTTTTGATACCCACCTTAAAGCTCTTCTTTGACCTTATCCTTAAGCAAGTGAGAAAATTCTTTCCGGAATTTTTTGAGTTTGGGAGCGATTACTACCTGGCAGTAACCTGCATTGGGATTATTCTCGTAGTAATTCTGGTGATAGTTTTCGGCCTCCGAGTAATTTGAGAGTGGTTCTATTTCAGTCACAATAGGATCTTCCCAAAGGTCAGACTTATCGGTCTTATCGAGCGACTTCTCAGCAATTTCTTTCTGCTTTTCATTGTGATAAAAAATGGCCGATCGATATTGGGGACCTACATCTGCCCCTTGCCGGTTTTTAGTGGTGGGATTGTGCGTGTGCCAAAAAACTTCGAGTAACTGTTTATACGAAATTACAGAAGAGTCAAAAGTGATACGAGCAACCTCGGCGTGGCCGGTTTGTCCGGACGAAACCTGTCGATATGTGGGGTTGGCTATCTCACCGCCTGCATAACCGGCAACCGCTGATTTTACTCCTTTAACTTCTTCAAAAACGGCTTCGACACACCAGAAGCATCCGGCTCCAAAAGTTGCTTCTTCCATAGATGTTGAATTCATAGTATCAGTAATATTATGGGGTTGAGCCTGTGTAGCAGCTGATAAAAATAGTCCAAAAAAAACAGCTGTAAACAGTAAACCCATTATTTTCTTAATCTGTATTGATTGAGTAATCATAACTTATCTGTTTTAGTTACACATGATAACACAAACTAAGAAACGACCGTTTACTAAATAGGCGTAAACTTTATCATGACTACTTGCGTATCTCTTCGTATGCTTCTATAAACTCATCCGGAGTATGTTTGCTTATAATAGTTGCAATTGCTTCGAGGGGCAGATCAGTAACCATATTAAAGCGAAGGCATGAACGACCCATATCCATTTTTTTACCGGCCTTTTCAAACTCTTCTTCTAACCACTCCTGTAGTTCTTCGTCCTGATATACTGACATCAGGTAAAGAGAATTGTGATTTTTCTGTGCGGCCAAGCCTATGTAGTTAAGAGGCTGATTATTGTAGGTGTCGGGATATTTTTCGAGCGGAATTTCATAGCTGATCATCCCCCAATTGATTGTTTCTTCATAGCCTTCGGGAATATTGTCCAGAATCAACTCCCGTATTTGTTCAATTGGTTCTCTGCGATATTCGGGAAGTTCTTCTATGTATTCTTCTACAGTTTGAGCCATACTCTTTGCCATGATAGAAATTCGTTAATTAATTTTTGAGAATTAAAAATAGTACCGAAAAACAATGGAGATCAGCAAATTGTCTTTACTGACAATGGTACTGTTCTTATGATTATATCAAAACCGGATTTCTGATTCATAGAAACCTATTCAATCCGCACGTAATATAAGTGCTATTAATACCAATTTCCGCCTTAAACAGATCTGATTCTATAGGGAAATATATAAACGATTTTATATTTAAAAACCTTGTATTTATAGGCAATCAAAACACTATTAAATTTAATATCAAAGAACTGATAACATTATTATGGAATATCGATTTTTAGGAAGATCAGGACTAAAAGTTTCTGCTTTGTCATTCGGCTCATGGGTCACATTTGGCGATCAAATTGATGAAGATGCAGCCTTTGATTCGATGAAAGAAGCCTATGATGCGGGAGTAAACTTTTTTGACAATGCCGAGGTCTACGCTGAAGGACAGTCAGAAATTATGATGGGTAATATTATTCAAAGAGCAGGATGGAAGCGTTCAGATTTAGTATTGTCCACCAAAATATTTTGGGGCGGTGAAGGCCCCAACGATAAGGGACTTTCATTTAAACATATCAAGGAGGGTACTGAAGCGGCATTAAAACGTCTGCAAACCGATTATGTGGATCTAATTTTCTGCCATCGCCCGGATAAGCACACTCCGATCGAGGAAACAGTCTGGGGAATGAATCAGATGATTAAAGAAGGCAAGGCCTTATACTGGGGAACCAGTGAATGGTCGGCGCGAGAAATTCGTCAGGCGTATGATTTTGCTCGTCAAGAACATCTGCGCCCACCGTTGATGGATCAGCCCCAGTATAATATGTTCCAGCGGGAAAAGGTGGAAAAGGAGTTCGCTCCACTATACGATGAAATCGGATTAGGAACTACTATTTGGAGTCCTCTGGCCAGCGGTTTGCTGACCGGCAAGTATAATGACGGAGTACCGGAAGGGAGCCGGTTATCGCTGGAAAAATACGACTGGTTGCGCGAAAAATTACTTGAAACCGAGAGTGGTCGTCAAAAGCTAAATAAAGTAAAAGAGCTGGCCAAAGTGGCTGATGGGGCTGGAATTCCTATGCCGCAGTTTGCATTGGCGTGGTGCCTGAAAAATGAGGATGTAAGCACGGTGATTACCGGGGCCTCAAAACCGGAACAGGTGGAACAAAATATGAAGGCCATTGAAATTGTTGATCAGATGACCCCAGATATCATGGATCGCATTGAAGAGATCCTTGATAATAAGCCCGAACCGGCAATGAATTTTAGGAATAACTAATATTTTATTCCTGTCTTATATCTGATTATTTACCCGGAGATAACACTCCGGGTATTATTTTTTAAAAATGATACCCTAAATTAAGTTTTACGGCGTAGCCGCTTGCAAAGTCCGGGGTTGAAAGTGCAACTTCGATAGGTCCTACAATTGATGTTGCTCCTAAAGAAAGGGAATATCCTGTTTTTAATCGCTCTTGGTTGATATTAAAAGTCCATTGATTGGAAAGGTGAGCAAGGTTCACGCCCCCGACAATATAGAAGTTTTTGTTCACTCGAACCTGCAATTTTGACTGGAGCGCTTTGATATTTGCGCCCCGAAGTTGTTGAGTTGGATATCCCATAAAAGGGATTTGTTTGAGTTCAAAAACAGGATTCTGCGATAGCCCCCCTGCATAATAGTAGTAATGAAGTGGGAAATATTTACTCCGCTTATGAGCTTTATGGTTGAGAACCATCTGCCGGAAGCCTGATAAAAGCTTTCAGAACTACCCCAGCCGGGTTCAGAGAACTCCGTTTTTAAACTCAGAGATTGTCCTCGAGTCGGGAAATAAGACCGATTTAGTGTATTTAAATCAATAGTAAAAAAGGGATTGAGCAGAAAAGTGGTATTGCCTAAAACGAGCGTATTCCCTATAGCCTCATTTAAGTTATACAATTCTGTTTCAAGCCCGATTTCAACATCAGCCTGTTGCCATAACTGTACTGCGATAGATGGTTTTAACGTCAGCTTTTCCACATCTATGCTCGACAAAGCCTGGTCTTGGTTATAATAATTGATGGGCGAACGCTGCAAGTTAAGCTCGGTTTTAATGTAAGTTAGCGGTGCCAGACTAATGGGGAGTCTGTAATCTGACGTAAGCTCCAATATTTCACCGGCTCTCAGTTGCAAGGTTATCCGGTCATTTAAAAAGATATTATCGGTAAGCGAAGCCCCGAATAGCAGTGCCGCTTTGTGTTTACTGTCGTATCGCATACTAAAGCCCGCATACTCCTGTTCTTTGTGTTGAAATTCCAAGACCAGGTGCGTACCCTCCGAATTCTGATTTCTCTGCAGGCGATATGAAATTTGACTAAAAAGTCCTGAACCATAAAGTTGATTTATCTTATGTTCGAGCTGGGACAGAGTTAGCTTTTCGGGAAGTTGTATATTAAGAGCAAGGAATACCTGTTGCTGTTGTGTTAGTCCCGTTAAATTGTTGAGTGAAATGTCTGAGACAAGGATGGTATCTTGTCGGGTTGATTGAATCGATTTAAACGAGGGTGGTGCTGTCTTGTGCTTTGCCAGCATTTTTTTGATGCTCGGGAGTGCCCGACGAGCCGCCTGCTCCCCGCGATCAATAATTTTATCTACCCGTTCATAACTGAAGGTAGAAAACTCGCTGATATTTGGTCTTATATAGATATCCGTTTTCTCTTTTTGAACGATATCGGACTCCTTTTGATGAAATCCAACCGACTGGAATAGCACGTCAACAAATGTTTTAAGGCTATCAAGATTTCTGATAGGTTCGCCTACATCAGAAGCAATGACAAAATCGGCACCAAGATCTTGAACGTCTTCAACCGGGATGTTCCTTGCAACACCGCCATCGATATACGTTTTTCCGGCAATGTTAACCGGTTTAAAAATGCTGGGTATGGCAATGCTGGCCCTTACGGCATCCGGCAGATAACCGTTTGTAAAGGTTTTGGGTTCTCCTGTAGCCAGGTTGGTAGCCACCGCTGAGAAAGGGATGGGCAGCTTGGTAAAATCTCTCACATCGTGAAAAGGTAACATCAGCCGGTAGAGCAGCATGGATATATTTTGACCATCAATAAGACCGGCAGGAAGAGAAAGTTGCTTGTCCTCAAAAGGAAAGGTCACAAGATAGGTGTCCTTATTCAGGATACTGTTTGATACTTGCTGCGGATTGATCTGATAACTGTCATTTAGAAGAATATTCCAGTTGGTATTAATAGCAATATCTTCTATTTCCTGAGGCGAATAGCCGATGGCATATAAAGAACCGATAATAGATCCCATGCTGGTACCGCTGACCATATGTACGGGTATTCCCTCTTCTTCAAGCACTTTGAGTACCCCAATATGCGCAAATCCTTTGGCACCTCCACCACTTAAGGCAAGTCCGAGCTTAATCTCTTCACCAGCGTTGTTTTCGGATTCCCGATGGACTTGCTGCGCAACTGTTCCAAAAGGTATGGATAAGAAAAATATTAACAGTAAGGTCCTTCCTATTTTTAGTTTGTTCAAGAGTGGACCTTTCATACAAATTTGTATTGATAATTATTATTTAGGACAAATATATGATAATGTAAAAAGATCAGCGAATGGGGGATATTAATTTTTCAATAAGTTTTTTTCAAAAATGTTGAACGAACTTGTGGAAATTGAAAAAGTCTTTGAAGGCGGGTATCAACTGAATTAAAATCTAACTTTTGTTTGTAAAACAATCCGCTTTTTAGGGTATCAGGAAGCTCTCTGAATGTTACAGGCACCGATTTTGATCCGGCCAGAACCACAAAATGCAGGTGTGGGGTGGTAGAAAATCCGGTATTTCCGCTAAATCCAATAATTTCTCCCGCATAAACCTGTTCCCCAATATCAACGAGCGCTCCTTTATGCTGCAGATGGGCATAAACGCCTACGGTGCCATCATCATGACATATCATAATTTTATTGGCCTGCTGCATATAATCTTCATTGTCACCGCCCTTTTTGTTATTCACGCTTACAAATCCGACGGTACCACCTCGTGCAGCACTGATTAAACTGTTCTCAGGCATATCAAAATCGAAGGCATATTTTGAATTTGGCAGGTTATGAGTAAACGCCGAGTTGTTTCCCTGGATTAGCATATGTGATTTATCTCTGGGATAGGGTAAGAGGTACTTATAGCTGGGATCATGAATAGCATTAGGATTTCCAAGTGTAAGATGGTATCGAACCTGGCCCTTGAATTTTGTGGGGGAATCTAACGAATCGATGGGCAGTTGAATGAGCTTGTCTTTTTTCCCTTTTGGCAGGAAACGTTCAAATTTAGACTCTAATGAATCGGGTTCTGCTTTTAAATAAACGGGGCAGGGTAGATTGTTTTGAGCCCATAAGGTGAATTCTTTGTCTGATATGTCATCCCAGATAAAAACAGTCTGGGCATAGGATTTTTGCATCATCCCCAGTAATGCGAGAAAAGTTAAAAGTGTGACAAATATCCGCATAAGGGCGTAATAAATAATAGATAATTTACCTACATAGTATAGACTATATAACAGTAATATGTATTACGAAGTTTATGTGTTAGCCAAGTTTACTACCATTTGGAATGGTTTTGTCGGGTACCGCCAATACTACGCTTGTCATCATTTCTGTGAAAACCGGTAATGAGACATTCCGAAATAAATGGTCCAATCTGTTTGGGCGGAAAGTTTACGACGC
>P_1C_Sed_2_UnCtyDRAFT_1000508_pt1 | contig 11802 bp, 9 predicted proteins | sample Pon1CUnioCityCA_4_FD_10229 | JGI IMG/M metagenome (IMG submission 10229) | reverse complement strand
CCTGTAAAGCGCACTTTTGGTTACTTTTGTTGCAACCGACAAAAGTCACTCGCATCAGCCAGCGAAGCCGTCGGCGAAAAGGCTTTTGAATTTTAATTTGTAGTTGAATTTGATTTAAAGGCTGCTGCACCCAGCCGGGTGTACTTGGGCTTACCATTGACGCTGGCCATCCGGCACCTCACTACTTGCTCCTGACCTCGCTGAACATCGAAAACTTCCGTAACCTGGAATCGGCTTCACTTGATCCTGCGCCCGGCCTGAACTGGCTGTTCGGCGAGAACGGCGCCGGAAAGACGAGCGTTCTGGAGGCGATTCATGTGCTGGCCAGAGGCCGGTCGTTCCGGGCCAACAGCATTTCGTCCCTGATTCGGGACGGCGCCCGGGAACTGCGCGTGGTCGCGTGCACGGCCAACCCGGAGACTCGCGCAGGCGTCGAGCGCAGCACCTCGGACTGGACCGGTCGAATCAACCGGCAGCCAACCACGAAGATGAGCGAATTCGCGCGGTTGTTGCCTTTGGTGTTGGTCGATCCCGAAAACCACACGCTGGTCGAGGGCGCACCGGCCATAAGGCGGAGTTTTCTCGATTGGGGACTGTTCCACGTGGAACAATCATATCTTTCGGATTGGAAACGCTACAGCCGTCTTTTGCGTCAGCGCAATGCGGCGCTGCGGTCACACGCGGCGCCGGCGCTGTTGCAGGCACTGGAGCAGCCGATGGCGGAGGCGGCCGCCGCTGTAGAGCTGTTGCGGACGCGTTATGTCGTTGCATTGCAGGTCGGCCTCGAATCGCTGGCGTCGGAACTTGAATTCCGCGTGCCTGCGATCATGTTGGCGTATCGCGCGTCGGCGCAGAGTGCAGACGAGTATCGTGCCCGATGGAGTGAAACCCGCGAGCGGGACCTGGAACACGGTTTTACCCGGGATGGCCCTCACCGGGGCGATCTTGCGATCCGGGCCGGCGACAGGATGGCCGCGCCACGCCTGTCCAGGGGGCAGATGAAACTGGTCGCGCTGATGCTGAAACTGGGTCAAATGGGCCTGGCACGGCATGCCGATTGCGAATCGGTATTGCTGCTGGACGATCCGGTCTCGGAACTCGACGGCTATCATCTGGGCCGGTTGCTCGGTTGGCTCCGGGCGCAGCCCAACCAGGCCTGGATTACCGCCGTTGACAGAATCGATGACCAGGATGGCGGATTGTTCCACGTGGAACAGGGCCAAATCCATGCAGTGTTATAATTGCGGTAGTTGATTCAACGCCGTTTCGGGCGCCGCGGCAGCATGGCCTGAGGCGCCCTTTTAGCGGCAGTACAGCCACAGCAAATCGTTGGCGACTGGCGTCTTCCGACCGGACTCAAGCATGACTGAAACTTATTCATCCGACAGCATCAAGGTACTCAAGGGGCTGGACGCGGTACGCAAGCGTCCCGGCATGTACATTGGTGATACCGACGACGGCACTGGCCTGCACCACATGGTCTTCGAGGTTGTCGACAACTCCATCGACGAAGCCCTGGCGGGTCACTGCGACAGGATTACGGTGCGCCTGCACCCGGAAGGCTCGGTCAGCGTTACCGACAACGGCCGCGGCATACCCGTCGACATGCACCACGAGGAGGGCAAGTCGGCTGCCGAGGTGATCATGACCGTCCTGCATGCAGGCGGCAAGTTCGACGACAACTCCTACAAGGTCTCCGGTGGCTTGCACGGTGTCGGTGTATCGGTGGTCAATGCATTGTCTGAACGCCTGGATCTGGTCATCCACCGCCAGGGCAAACGCTGGACCCAGACCTACAGCATGGGTGTGCCCGAATCGCCTCTTGAAGCCACCTCCGACAGTGAGCAGACCGGCACCGAAATCCGGTTCCTGCCCAGCCGCCAGGTCTTCACCGACGTGGAGTTTCATTACGACATCCTGGCGCGACGGCTGCGCGAGCTTAGCTTCCTGAATTCCGGTGTGGCAATCGAGTTGATCGACGAACGCACCGACAAGCGCGACCTGTTCGAATACGAAGGCGGCATCCGCTCGTTCGTCGAGCACCTGGGTGCGAAGAAATCACCGCTGCACCCGAACGCACTGCATTTCGAAGCCGACAGCAACAACATCACGGTCGAAGCCGCGCTGCAGTGGACCGACGCTTATCAGGAAAGCGTCTACTGTTTTACCAACACCATTCCGCAGCGTGACGGCGGGACGCACCTGGCCGGCTTCCGGGCGGCACTGACGCGCACGCTCAACGGTTACATCGAGGAAAGCGGCCTGGCCAAAAAGGCCAAGGTCCAGGTCACCGGCGACGATTGCCGCGAAGGCCTGATTGCCGTGCTTTCGGTGAAGGTGCCCGATCCCAAGTTCTCGTCCCAGACCAAGGACAAACTGGTCTCGAGCGAAGTCAAGGCCGCGGTGGAAGCCACGTTGTCCGAGCAGCTGCGAGATTTTTTCCTTGAAAATCCGCAGGATGCGCGCACCATAGCGTCCAAGGCCATTGAGGCCGCCCGGGCCCGCGAGGCCGCGCGCAAGGCGCGCGACATGACGCGTCGGAAAGGCGTCCTCGACGTCGCCGGCCTGCCCGGCAAACTTGCCGACTGCCAGGAAAAGGATCCGGCGCTCTCCGAACTGTTCATCGTGGAGGGCGATTCCGCAGGCGGTTCGGCCAAGCAAGGACGAAACCGAAAATTCCAGGCGATTCTGCCGCTCAAGGGCAAGATCCTGAACGTGGAGAAGGCGCGCTTCGACAAGATGCTGGGTTCGGCCGAAGTCGGCACCTTGATCACTGCGCTGGGTACCAGCATCGGCAAGGACGAATTCAATATCGACAAACTGCGCTACCACCGCATCATCATCATGACCGATGCCGATGTCGACGGTTCGCATATCCGTACCCTGTTGCTGACGTTCTTCTACCGCCAGATGCCCGAATTGATCGACCGCGGCTACGTCTACATCGCCCAGCCGCCGCTTTACAAGATCAAGCAGGGCAAGCAGGAGTGGTATCTGAAGGACGAAAACGAACTGGTGCGCTACCTGATCGACCGCGCGCTGGACGGCGCCCGCTTGTTGCCTGGCAACGAGCAGCCCCCGGTTCACGGCGATGCGCTCAACACGCTGCTGACCGACTTCCATACTGCCAGCCTGGCCGCGGCCAGGCTGGAGCGTCGTCATGACGCCACCGTTATAGACCAGCTTGTTGATTTTGAACCGTTTTCACTGGATCCGGACTTCGATCGGGAAGGCTGGATGGCGCGCTTCCGGGCGCGCCTGGAAGCCGCATCTCCGGCCGGCGTACGCTGGAACCTGACCGGCCTGGAAAACGGTGGTGTGGTCATCAGCCGCGTCAGTCAGGGCATCAGCCAGGATACGGTGCTGGACGCCGGCTTTTTCCAGGGCAGCGAATACCGGGCCATGGCCAGAATCGGCGGGATGGTCCACGACCTCATCGGCGAGGACGCGCGCATCGAGCGCGGCAACCAGCAGCACCCGGTTGGGCGGTTTACCGATGTCTACAAGTGGCTGATGGAGGAAAGCAAGAAAGGCCGCAGCATCCAGCGCTTCAAGGGCCTGGGCGAGATGAACCCGGATCAGCTCTGGGAAACCACCGTCAACCCCGATACGCGCAGGCTCCTGCGGGTGACTATCGAGGATGCAGTGGCTGCCGATGCGATATTCGCCACCCTGATGGGCAACGAGGTGGAGCCGCGCCGCGACTTCATCGAGACCAATGCACTCAATGTCGCCAACCTCGATATCTAGTGGGCCGCCGGACTTCGCCCGAAGTCAGGCAGGAATACCGCGGCCGCGAGTTATGTTGCGGCCTTGAGTTCTTTCAGTGAAGTTTCAAGCGCCGCCCTGAATTGCGTCTGACCGTCGATGCGTTCGACCCGCCCGATGACGCCTTCGAGTGCCTCGGCAATCTTGCCGGGCCTGACGATGGCATGGATTTCCTCGAGATTGCAGTCGTAGCGGTTGGCCACGTCGGCCATGTTGCGCCGGTACTGGCGTTTGCGGCCGAACAGACCCAGATCCAGGTAGATGATGGCGTCCAGCGCGCCGCCGGCGCGCCGTATCTCCGCCTCGAAATCGGCCTGCCGCATGAACGCCCGGTCGACCCGGTTGCGCGTCGGGGCCCAGCGGTCGGGCCGCTCGGCAACCAGCACCAGCGGCCGCTCGACCTGCTTGAGTTCAGAGAGCAGCGGCAGCCAGCGCGCCCGGGCCGGCTCGTCGGCGTTGCTAAGCAATTCGGCTTCGATCAGCAGCGGCGGTTTCATGCTCGTCCAAGCTTCGCCACGTCGGCAATGCGAAGGAACAGCTCACGCAGCCGATTGAGAAGTGCGAGACGGTTGGCCCTCAGAGTGTCGTCGTCGACCATCACCATCACATCGTCGAAAAAGCTGTCCAGCGCCGGTCGCAACCCGGCCAGGCGCTTCAGCACGGCCGGGTAATCGCGTTCGGCCAGGAGCTTGTCGATGGCCGACTCAATTTCAATAATTTCTTCGAAAAGACGCTTTTCTGCAGCTATCTTAACAGCATCTGCGTCTATCTCCGAAATTTCAATCTTTCCGGCCTGGTCCAGCAGGTTGGCCGCGCGCTTGTTGGCTGCAACCAGGCTCTCGACTTCCGGGTCTTCGGCAAACGCCTGAACCGCCACGGCCCGATCGACGAAGTCGGCCACCGGACTGTCGTCACCGGCCGTGACCGCGTGCAGCGTGTTGGTCTCGATGCCACGCTCGCCGAGGTGGGCGCGCAGCCGCTCCTCGAGGAAACGCCGTATCCCGTCGCGGTCTTCTTCGGAAACCGGCAGCCGGGCTTTCAACGCATCGGCAGCCTTGCCGATCAACTCGTCGAGCGAAAGCGGGCAGCGCGATCGTTCGAGAATTCTCACCACGGCGAGCGCGGCGCGCCGCAAAGCAAACGGATCCTTGCCACCTTTGGGCTTTTTTCCGGCGGCGAACACCCCGACCAGCGAATCCATGCGATCGGCGACTGCCAGTGCGCGGCCGACCGGATCTTCGGGCAATTCATCGCCGGCATGCCGCGGCAGGTAGTGCGACTCGATCGCTGTGGCCACCGCCGACGGCTCGCCATCGGCCTGCGCGTAGTAACGGCCCATGATGCCCTGCAGCTCGGGAAACTCCCCGACCATCTCGGTAAGCAGATCGCACTTGCACAGCAGGGCCGCGCGGGCGCAGTCGGCCGGATCGGCATCGAATGCCGGTGCCAGCCCTGCGGCGAGCGCCTGAAGACGCCCGGCCTTGTCGGCCAGCGAACCGAGCCGCTCCTGGAACAGCATTTCGCCGAGCTGCTCCATGCGATCGGCCAGCGGCCGCTGCCGGTCCTGTTCGTAAAAGAATCGGGCATCGGCCAGGCGGGGCCGGATCACGCGTTCGAATCCGTGGATCATCAGTTCAGGCTGCTCGCTCTCGATATTGGCCACGGCAATGAAGCGTGCCGCCAGCTTCCCATCACCGGTGAACAGCGGGAATGACTTCTGGTGTTCGCGCATCGAGCTGACCAGCGCCTCGGCGGGCACTTCGAGGAATGCCTCGTCGAATGAACCGACAACGGCCACCGGCCACTCGACAAGTCCGGTGACTTCGTCCAGCAACGCGGATTCGGCCAGAGTCTGCAGCCCGGCTGAATCGGCGCAGGCCTTGACCTGCTCTGCTATTTGATTCCGCCGTGCAGCGTAATCGGCCACCACGTACGCTTGCCGAAGTACGGCTTCGTAGTCGTCCGCCTTTTCGATGGCGTGAGCGCCGGGGGCATGAATTCTATGACCCCGCGTATGGCGCCCGGCCTCCAGCCCGAAAATAGAGACGGGCAGTACTTCTGAGCCGTGCAACGCGACAAGCCAGCGCACCGGGCGCAGGAAACGGTCGCTGCGGTCCGACCAACGCATGCTGCGGGCGCCGGCCATGTCCCGGACAACCTTGTCCAGCATTTGGGGCAACAACTCGGCGAGCGATTTCCCCGGTTCCTCGATTTCGGCGTAAAGCCAGCGACCCTGATCGTTTTCCAGCCGGTCGAGCTGATCCACTGCAAGCCCGACGCTGCGGGCAAAACCCTCCGCGGCACGGGTCGGATTGCCTTCGACGTCGAAGGCTGCCTTTTCCGCAGGACCCTTGCGTTCCAGTTTACGGTCGGGCTGGCGCTGCGCAACGTCTTTGGCCAGAATTGCCAGGCGCCTCGGTGTGGCCAGCCATTGCAGCCGGCGCCCGGCATCCGTCAAGCCGGCGTCGGCCAGTTGTCTGCGCATGCCAGTCATCAGCATTTCGGCCTGGCCCACCAACGACCTGGCCGGCAACTCCTCGCAACCGAGTTCGATGAGCAGGGTATCGCTCATGCCGTAACCTCGCTGTTTTTGCCGACCGGAAAACCAAGCGATTCGCGCCGCGCGTAATAGGCTTCCGCAACCATTCGGGACAGGTCGCGAATGCGCAGAATGTAGCGCTGTCGTTCGGTCACGGATATGGCCTGTCGTGCGTCGAGCAGATTGAAGGTGTGTGAAGCCTTGAGCACCTGGTCGTATGCGGGCAACGGCAGGTCGTCTTCGACCAGGCGGCGCGCCGACTTTTCGGCATTGTCGAACGCGTCGAACAGGGCGCGTATATCGGCTTTCTCGAAATTGTAGATCGATTGCTCCACCTCGTTCTGGTGGAATACATCGCCGTAGGTCACCACGCCGTTCGGGCCTTCGGTCCAGACCAGATCGTATACGCTTTCCACGCCCTGAATATACATCGCCAGCCGCTCCAGACCATACGTGATCTCGCCCATCACCGGCCGGCATTCCAGCCCGCCTGCCTGCTGGAAATACGTGAACTGGGTGACTTCCATCCCGTTGAGCCAGACTTCCCAGCCGAGCCCCCATGCCCCGAGGGTCGGCGATTCCCAGTTGTCTTCGACGAAGCGAATGTCGTGAATCTTCGGATCGATGCCGACCGCCTCCAGCGAGCCCAGGTACAGTTCCTGGAAATCAAGCGGCGACGGCTTCATTACGACTTGATACTGGTAATAGTGTTGCAGTCGGTTCGGGTTTTCGCCGTAGCGCCCGTCAGTGGGTCTGCGGCAGGGCTGCAGATACGCGGCATTCCACGGCTCCGGTCCGATCGATCGCAGGAATGTTGCCGGATGGAAGGTGCCGGCGCCCACTTCGAGATCCAGCGGCGCGGTCAGCACGCAGCCGCGAGCGGCCCAGTAGTCATCCAGCGCGCGAATGAAATCCTGAAAATTCACGGGTTTGAGCCCAAAAAGTGCGAAGCCGCAAGTATACCTCTCGGTGCCCGCCGGGGTCAGCAGGCCCGCGCTGCAGTGGCCGATGAACAGAAGAGCATTAGCATTTCGATATGTAATCGGTTTAATATTGACGAGAAGGCGTAGCGCCGAACCGGGAGCAGGACCCTTTTTCGAGGGTTCCAGGCGGTAATCGCATGCCGTTGTGGCTGCAGCGTCGGGACCCGATTTGAATGACAGTATCGTCCAAAGTCCTCGAACCCCATATATTGAACGCCCTGTTGGATCGGGCAACCGTTTCGGTCTGGATCATCGACGAGACCGAAACGATCCTGTTCGCAAACAGTGCCGCTTCGGAACTCAGCGGTCATGCGCCCGATGAACTCGTTGGACGACCGATCAGCCTGCTCATGGCGCCCCGGCTCGCTGCCGCGCATGCAGGCTATATCCGCGAATTTCTGGAGCGCGGGGGCGAGTCGCAAATTCTCGGTCACGTGCGCGAGTTCGAGATGGTCCAGCGAAACGGGAACAGGGTGTCGATCGAACTGAAGGCCTTTGCCCTGCCCGGAACACTTAACGGCAAGCGCCTTTTCAGCGCATTCATCAGCGACAACACCGCGCACAAAAACGTGGAAGCGGAAATGGCGTTCATGGCCCGGAAGGATTGCCTTACCGGCTGCCTGAATCGCCTGGGTTTCATGGAGCGCGCCCGGACGGAACTATCGCGCGCCGGGCGCAACGGCCATCCTCTTTCGCTGATCGTCATGGATCTCGATCACTTCAAGCGGATCAATGACACGCATGGCCACCGGGGCGGCGACACGATCCTGGCCCACCTGCTCCCAACGCTGGCAGACGCACTGCGCGCGCACGACGTGTTCGGACGCGTCGGCGGCGAGGAATTCTTCATTCTTCTCCCGGAAACCGGAATAGCAGAGGCGGCGGCTGTCGCCGAGCGGTTACGCAAGGCGCTGGAAAGTCGGACCTTTTTATGCAACGGGACGAGCGTGCCGGTTACCGCCAGTCTGGGGTGCGCAAGCCTGCGCGCAGACGACGATCTCGACCGCCTGATTCAGCGTGCCGACCGCCGGATGTACCTGGCCAAGAATGCCGGACGCAACCGCGTCGTGGCGGCCGACACCTCCTTCACTTGAAAGGACTCCGATGATCAGGACGCGCCGCGCCGCAAATCACCGGGGCAGCCAAGACGCCCGGATGCTGAACAGTTTTCTAATCCGGAAATCGGCCGGCTATCGTCTCAGCGTGTTCATGTCGATGACGAATCGGTAGCGAACGTCGGACTTCTGCATCCGGTCATAGGCCTCGTTGATGTTGCGGATGTCGAGCATTTCGATATCGCAGACGATGTTGTGTTCGGCGCAGAAATCGAGCATGGCCTGGGTTTCGGGCAGGCCCCCGATCAGCGAACCGGCCACGCTTCTCCGACGAAACACGACGGCTGCGGCATTCAGCGGCGGTTCGATCGGCTCGAGCAGACCGACCAGGATCAGGGTGCCGCTGTGCTTGAGCGCATTCACGTACGGATTGAGGTCGTGCTGAACCGGTACCGTGTCGAGAATGTAATCGAACGTGCTTGCAACGGCTTCCATCTGGTCGTTATCTGTCGATATCACGACGTTATGCGCGCCCTGCTTCAGCGCTTCTTCGCGCTTGCCTTCCGAGCGCGTGAACAGGGTGACCTCAGCCCCCATGGCGCGCGCGAACTTCACGCCCATGTGCCCCAGGCCGCCCATGCCGACCACCGCGACCTTGTCGCCTTCGGCCACGCCGAAGTGTTTCAGCGGTGAGTAGGTGGTAATGCCGGCGCACAGCAGCGGCGCCGCCGCGGCCGCATCCAGCTTCTCAGGCATTCTGAGCACGAACCGCTCGCTGACGACGATGGCTTCGGAATAGCCGCCGAAAGTCACCGAACCGTCGTGGCGGTCTTCGCCGTTGTAGGTCCCGGTGAACCCGGCTTCGCAGTATTGCTCCAGGCCTTCGTCGCAGGCCGAACACTCGCGACACGAATCCACCAGGCAGCCCACCCCCACCCGGTCGCCGGGTTTGAAGTTCTCTACCGAATCGCCGACCGCGGTCACCGTGCCCACGATCTCGTGACCGGGCACCACCGGATATACGGTAAACCCCCAGTCGTTATAAGCAAAATGAAGGTCGCTGTGGCAGATGCCGCAGTAGTCGATTCGGATCGCGACGTCGTCCGGGCGCGGCGCGCGTCTCTCGATCGAAAGAGGGGCAATCCCCGAGGTTTCAGACTCTGCACCGTAGGCTTTTATGGTCTGCATGGTTCGACTCCTGTCATTTGCTTGATAAGACGATCATTATGCAGGTGCGGGGCTGATGCAGGTGCACACGGAAAGGTTTTGTGTTCTGATTGAATTGCGCCTGTACCGCTTGCCGGCATTTTCCACCAACAACCGACCAAAGCGCCCCCTATGCAGAAACCAGAACTCATCATCATCAAGACCGGACAGGCCGTACCCGAGGCACGTGAAGATGGTCGCGATTTCGAACACTGGTTTGCCGATGGCCTGGGGTCCGACCTTTTCGACTTCCGCACCTTGCGGGTCGATCATGGCGATGTGTTGCCGCCAGTAGAAACGCTGGATCATCCGCCGGCCATCCTGGTGACCGGTTCGCCTTCCATGGTCAGCGAAAGACTGGACTGGTCGGAACGAACTGCGGAATGGCTGGCCGGAGCACACGCCGCCGGCCTGCCGATTCTCGGTGTCTGCTACGGCCACCAGCTTCTCGCCCACGCGCTGGGCGGCCAGGTCGGGGCCAATCCGAACGGCCGGAAAATGGGCCGGGTCACGGTGGCGTTTTCCAATGCCGAGGAGCCATTGACCGGCCCTTTCGCAGCTCAGTCCGCGTTCAACCTCAGCCACGTGGAAGTGGTTCTGACGCCGCCGGCGGATGCTCGCATCATCGGCACTGCCGCACACGATCCACACCACGCGCTCCACTTCGGCAATCTGACCTGGGGCGTGCAGTTTCATCCCGAATTCGATCGCGGCATCATGCAGTCCTACATCGAGGCTCGGGCTGAAGCGCTCGAGGCCGAGGGCCAGGAGCCGGCCTGTCTGGTTGCCGGGCTGGACGAGAATCCGAACGGGCGCCCCTTGCTCGCACGGTTCGCCGAGCTCGCACTGGCCGCAATCGACGGCACGCATCGGCAATGAAGCTGGGCGTCCTCGCGCTACTGGCTTGCCTGCCGGCCATCGCCGGCGGCGATGTGGTCCGCATACACGACCTGGCCCCGGACGAACTGGCCGCGCTTCGCGACCGCCATGATTTCTGGGGCGTCGACTGGCGCGAAGGCTATGCGGTATTCGATCTTGATCCGGTCCAGCGCCGGCGGCTGGAACAGGCCGGGTTTCACGTCACAACCGATATTGCCCGCACCCGGGAGCTGGAGGACTGGCGGGCCGCCGTTGATCGCACCCCGCTCCAGCGCGGCGCGGACGCCATCCCCGGGTTTGCATGCTACCGGACCGTTCAAACTACCCATTCCGCGCTGGCCGGATTGGCGCTGATCTACCCCGATAGAGCCTCGTGGCTCGATATCGGCGACACCTGGCAGGCCGGCGCCGGAAGCGAGCCGGGGGGATCGGTGTTTGCGCTGGTGATTACCAACAAGAACTCGCCTTACGCCAAATCGCCGCTGGTGATCATCGCTGCTCAGCACGCGCGCGAGTTGGCCACCGCGGAAATCGCAACCCGGTTCGCCGAACTTCTGCTCGAAAACCCTGACGCTGATCCGGATATCGCATGGCTGCTGGATCACCGCGAAATCCACATCATCGCCCAGGCCAATCCGGACGGGCGGCGGCAGGTTGAGGCCGGTGCGTCGCTATGGCGCAAGAACCACAACGAATCCGCATGCCCGCTCGGCAACCTGTCCTTCACCTGGCCCGGCATCGACCTGAATCGAAACAGCAGTTTTCTGTGGGGCGAATTTTCTTCCGGCAATCCATGCGACCAGACCTACCGCGGGCCTGTTTCGGCCTCCGAGCCCGAAACCCAGGCCATGCAGAACTATCTGGCTTCGGTGTTCAACGCCCAGCGACCGGCAAGCGACCTGATCAGCCCGGCGCCGGGCGACGCCGAGGGCGTGTTCATTTCGCTCCACTCGTTTTCCGAAATGGTGCTGTTTCCGTGGGAGGGCCTGGGCGGGCAGAACGAAAACAACGCACCCAACCATGACGGCCTCGCTATCCTGGGACGTCGTTTCGGATTCCTCAACGATTACGCCGTCGGTCGCTGGCAGCTTCTGGGCCCGGCCGGCGGCACACTGGTCGACTATGCCTACGGCGAATTCGGCGTGGCTGCCTATACTTTCGAGGTCGGGACCAGCTTCACCCAATCCTGCGCCACTTTCGAGTCCACGGTGTGGCCCGATAACCGGGACGCCCTGCTGCTGGCGACCAAGGCGGCACGCCGACCGTACCAGGCACCGTCCGGACCGGAGATCATCGCGCTTCAAGCCGAGTTTTCCACTGGCGCGATGCGGGTTGCCGGCACGGCAGACGACACGCGCTACTTTAACGGCGG
>P_1C_Sed_2_UnCtyDRAFT_1000507_pt1 | contig 11810 bp, 8 predicted proteins | sample Pon1CUnioCityCA_4_FD_10229 | JGI IMG/M metagenome (IMG submission 10229) | reverse complement strand
CATCGGAGCAGCCCTGTCCAAAAAGCTCAACAACGACGACAACCTGGTTTACTGCCTGACAGGTGACGGAGAGCTGCAGGAAGGACAAAACTGGGAAGCAGCAATGTTCGCGGCATATCACGAGGTTGACAACCTCATCGTGACGGTCGATTATAACGGAAAGCAGATTGACGGCCCCGTAGACGAGGTAATGAAACTGGGCGACCTGAAGGCCAAGTTCGAGGCTTTTGGCTGGGAGGTACTTGCCATGGACGGCAACAAACTGGAAGAGGTTATTGACACCATCAACCAGGCCAGGGCGCTTACCNGAAAGAAAAAACCCGTGATCATCATCATGAAAACCGAGATGGGCATGGGTGTGGACTACATGATGGGAACTCATAAATGGCATGGGGTAGCACCCAACGATGAGCAGCTGGAAAAAGCTCTGGATCAACTGGAGGAAACCCTGGGGGATTACTAGAACAAATTACCCGGGACAATTCGTTTCATCTTATATAACCTCTTAACCTACTGGCCTATGAAGAATATAGTAATCATTGCCCATGATGGCAAGAAGCCTGAAATGGTAGAATTTCTCAAGGATCGGATGGATTGGATCCATGGGGTCCACCTGGTGGCCACCGGTCGTACTGCTGAATATGTTGAATCAAGCGGCATACAGGTGAGACACATGAGCCCCGGCAAATATGGAGGATACAACGAGATTACTAAGATGATCGGGCAGAGCGAGATTGACATTGTTTTGTTTTTCAGGGATCCTAATATCAGGCAGCCTCATCACGAGGACATACAAAGTCTTTTGGACTCCTGCGATACAAAAAATATACCCCTCGCCACCAATTCGGCGAGTGCTGAATTGCTGATTATTGGTCAAATCAAAAAAGAAGACTACGAAAGGCTCAAAGAAAAGTAACCTGGTTTGCAGAGGAAAAACACAAAGGCGTTGAAACAGTTTAAATCGATTACATATACGGGCATCCTTTTGTTGATTACTTCTTATGCCACTTGGGCTCAAAAGCATGAGATAAGCCCGCAAAAGCCTGAGACCAGAATACTTTTTATCTTCGACGGGTCGCAAAGCATGCTGGGCCCCTGGGAAGGAAGTCGCAAGATCACCATAGCCAGAGACTATCTCAGCGGCCTGGTAGACAGCCTCAAGCACATCGATCATTTGCAGATGGCCCTCCGGGTATATGGCCACCGCAGCGAAGTGCCACCCCAGGATTGTGATGACACGAGGCTGGAGGTGCCCTTCGGCCCAAACAATGCGGGCAATATCAAACAAACCCTCAAGTACCTGCGCCCAAAGGGCACCACGCCCATTGCCCAATCCCTGGCCCGGGCAAAAGGTGATTTCCCGCCCTGCGATAACTGCCGCCATGTGATCATCCTGATCACCGACGGCAAGGAAGCCTGCGAAGGGGATCCCTGTCTGGTCAGCAGGGAACTGCAAAAAGAGGGGATTATCCTTAAGCCTTTTATCATTGGCATCGGCGTCGATCCAAGCTTCAGGGAAACTTTCGAATGTGCCGGGGAATACCACAATGTCACCAACAAAGAACGCCTGAAAAATACCCTGGATATTGTTATCACCGAAGCCCTCAACACCACAACAGCCCAGGTGAACCTGCTCGACACACAGGGACAGCCCACCGAGACCAATGTGGCCATGAGCTTTTACAATCACGTATCGGGCAGGGTACAATACAATTTTATACATACCCTCGACTATAAAGGCAATCCGGATACCCTGACCCTGGATCCCCTGATACCCTATGACCTGGTGATTCATACACTGCCGCCAGTGGAAAAGGACAGCATTGAACTTGCCGCCGGGAAACACAACATGATCGGCCTCGACGCCCCCCAGGGAATGCTTAAAATTACCAGCCCTGCCAGCAGCCAGTACCGCGAACTGAAATGCCTGGTGCGGGAAAAGAACAAAACCGAAATACTGAATGTGCAAAATATCAACAAGGTGGAAAAATACCTCACCGGTACCTATACCCTGGAAATTCTTACTCTTCCCAGACTACAGATCGAGGATGTAGAGATCAGCCAAAGCCATACCACCACCGTTGAAATACCCAAACCCGGCATACTAAACATTCTGCTGCCTTCCAACGGATATGGCAGCTTGTTCGAGGAAAAAAATTCCGGAGAATTATCATGGATTTACAATTTTCGTTCGGATAAGAAAAGGGAATCATTAATTTTGCAACCCGGAAACTATGAAATCATATTTCGGCCCAAATCTATGAGAAAATCCATGTATACCATCCGAAAAAACTTTGGTATTCAATCCGGTTCATCCACTACAATAAGTCTTTATTGAGAAACTCGTTTCATTATGAAGGAATATAAAACAAGTGAATACAAACCCACAAGATCAGGCTTCGGGGCAGCCCTCCACGAATTAGGTCAGAGCAATGAAAACATAGTTGCCTTTGGGGCCGACCTGAGCGGTTCGTTGAAGATGACCGAGTTCATGAATGCATTTCCTGAGCGTTTTTATCAGTGTGGCATTGCCGAGGCTAACATGATCAGCACAGCGGCAGGCATTACCATTGGAGGGAAGATCCCGTTTGTAGGTACATTCGCCAATTTTGCCACCGGCAGGGTCTACGATCAGATCCGCCAGTCGGTAGCCTATTCCAACAAAAATGTCAAGATATGTGCTTCTCATGCAGGCCTGACTCTGGGTGAAGACGGGGCTTCGCACCAGATAATGGAAGATTTGGGGCTGATGAAGATGCTGCCCAACATGACGGTGATCAACCCGGCCGACTATAACCAAACCAAGGCGGCCACCCTGGCTGTAGCCCGGATGCATGGACCTGTTTACCTGCGTTTTGGCAGGCCCAAGGTCCCCAACTTCACCCCGGAAGATCAACCTTTTGAAGTTGGCAAAGCGGTGATGATGAATCCGGGCAATGACGTGACCATCCTCGCTACCGGCCACCTGTTGTATACCGCCTTAGAAGCCGCGGAAAAACTGGAGGAAAAAGGCATCTCGGCTGAGGTGATCAACATACACACCATTAAGCCGCTGGATGAACAAGCCGTCCTTGAATCGGTACAGAGAACCGGCGCGGTGGTCACTGCCGAGGAACATCTGCGCAATGGCGGAATGGGCGACTCCATCGCACAGCTGCTGGTGAGAAAATATCCGGTGCCCATGGAAATGGTTGCCGTAAACGATGTTTTTGGGGAAAGCGGAAAACCCAACGAGTTGCTTAAAAAATATAAACTGGATGTGCCTGACATCATCAGCGCCACCGAATTGGTGATCGACCGGAAAACGCACAAAAGCAACAATTATTTGATTTCTTCCGCTTCTTAAATCCTTTAGGTCCATAAATGTCTGAATACTCCGACAAAGAGCTCCTTGAAATGTTTAAGGAAAGTGATTACAGAAACTTTGCCTTCAAACAGATTTTAAGAAAATATCAGGAACGGCTCTACTGGCATATCCGCAAAATCGTTATCAGCCATGAGGATTCAGACGACATTCTTCAGAACACCTTTATCAAAGTATGGCGGGGTCTGGATCAGTTCAGGGAAGATTCCAAGCTCTATACCTGGCTTTACAGAATCGCTACCAATGAATCGCTGACTTTTCTAAAGCAAAAGAAAAAACGACAGTACATCCCGTTTATGGACGTAGAACACCAATTGATGAATGTCCTGGAAAGTGATGAGTATTTCAGCGGCGATCAGATACAGCTCAAATTGCAGAAGGCCATCATCACCCTGCCGGAAAAACAACGGCTGGTTTTCAACATGAAATATTTCGATGAAATGAAATACGAAGATATGTCCCGGATCCTCGACACGTCGGTTGGAGCACTCAAAGCATCCTTTCACCATGCAGTAAAAAAGATTGAGAAGTATCTGAAAGAAAATTAAACCATTATTTATCCTAAGCGTCCTATTGTTGAAAGAATTGTACCAAAATCAGGGAAAAAGAAATGAGCAATCACGATAAGTTGAATAAAATCGGTAGGGAACAGCCTTTCCGGGTGCCCGAAAATTATTTCAGGGACCTGCCGGAAAAGGTCATGGATAAATGTGAGCAGGAAGAACAAAAACGATCCCTTATTCACATCATAAAACCAGCCCTGTCACTTGCAGCAATGTTTATAGGGGTAGCTCTTATTGCCTACTTCACTCTTCAACTGCTCGACAGGCCCGCTGTTCAGGTTCCCTCCGGCCAGCAGGACATCGCTGAAGCCGAATATTACGACCAGTATTACAACCAGAATGAACTGCTGGAGGGTGACCAGGAAGATGAGGCGGAAGCAACCCGGACAGGCAATAAAAAAACGCAAAAGTACATTGAGTATCTTTTAGACGAAGACATCGACTATACTACCCTGATCAATGAGCTGGAGGAAGACCAGGACCAGCAGGAGGGTGAAAAAAAATAACAACATTTATTTTATGAAGGTAACAAAAAAAGCAACACTTCTTTTGCTGGTTGCTCTTCTTTTTGGCAGCTTTTCGGCTCTTGGACAAACCGGGAAAACCCAGGCCCATGAATATGTGACCTCCCAAAAAATTGCTTTTTTTACAGAAACAATTGGCCTTATCCCAGAGGAAGCTGAAAAATTCTGGCCCGTATACAACGCATACTGGAAGAAGAAAAATGCCATCACCAAGGACCGGCAAAACAAAATGGCCTATTACTCCCGGAACCAGGAAAGCCTGTCAGATAGCGAAATGAGAAAACTTGCCGACAGTTACATCCAGCAGGAAGTTCAAAAAGCCCAGCTTCTTAAGGAGTATCATGGGAAATTCAAGGAGATCCTGCCCATCCATAAGGTCATGAAGATTTACAAGGCCGATTACCAGTTCAAGGAATACCTCCTGAAAAAGATAAAAAACAGCGGGGACGATACCGATAAATAAGTACCTTCCTTTTATGTCAAATACATATAGCCTCTTCCGGCAGAGGGTATCGCCATACAGGCAGGTTGGGTTTTGAAAATCTGCCTTTTATTTTTTCCCCCGAAAAAAACTTTTAAATTTATTCAATCGTTTTCACAGGGGGACAACGATACTTTCTACTAAAAAGAGCGCCATGGACGAAAACACCTATAACCTTCCTGACAACTATCAGCAGCTGCTGGCAGAGAATAAAGAGCGTCTGAAGGAACTTGCCTGCATCAATTACACCAGCCAGATCATTAAGGAACAAAAGTCCATTGAAGAGACCCTTCAGAAAATCGCACTGAACCTTCCTCAGGGATGGCAGTATCCGGAATATACAAATTCCCGCATCACATATGATGGCAAGGAATACCGAAGCGCTGATTTCAAGACTTCTCCATGGGCCCAGAAACAAAAATTCGAAACCATTGAAAACAAGGAAGGCTCCATTGAGATATATTATACCAAGAAATTCAGGAACCTCGACGAGGGTCCTTTTCTAAAGGAAGAGCGCGATCTGCTGGTGAACCTCTCAAACATCATCGTCGGTTATATCAACAGCATCAAGGCCAAGGAGATCATTGGCAAAGACGAAAAGAAAAAAGAGGTGCTCTCACAGGAACAACCCTCCCAGAAACCGTTGAACAGCCGCCAGCTGCTGCAAAAATTCATCAATAACTACAACGCCGACCGCGATATCCTGCATGACCTGATGCCCTTCAAGGTTAAAGAGATCCTGCTGGTAGCCAACCTCTACGATGCCTTCAGCATTGAAAAGGAGGGGCGATTCACCGATCATATCCTCGGCGAATACCATCAGCTCAACCTCACTTCCCTTCCCCGGGTGACAGGAGTATCCAATGAAGAAGATGCCCTGCGGCAGATGGAAGAAAAACATTTCGACATGGTCATCCTGATGATGGGGGTGGATAAGAAAAAACCTTTCCGCATCAGCAAAACCCTGAAGAAAAAATACCCGTACGTCCCCAATTTCCTGCTGCTCAACAACAACACCGACCTGGAATATGTGGATCCTCAAAGGTACCATGTCCGTTCGTTTGATAATATATTCGTCTGGAACGGTGATTCCAAGGTGTTCTTTACCATGGTAAAACTGCTTGAGGACCGGGTGAACCTGGAAAACGACACCAAGGTAGGGCTTACAAGAGTCATCCTGCTGGTAGAGGATTCCATCCGCTATTATTCACGGTATTTACCCATGCTCTACCAGATCATCCTGGAACAGACCAAAAGACTTATCGAAGATGTAAACACCGATGACCTCTACAAAGTACTTAAGCTGAGAACCCGCCCCAAGATCGTCCTGGCCTCCTCGTATGAGGAAGCGATGAACTTTTTCAACAAGTACAAGGATTATTTTCTTTTTCTGATCTCTGACATCAAGTTTCCGCGGAATGGCGAGGCCGATCCGCAGGCAGGCTATGACCTGGTGAGATATGCCAAGCAAAACCTTCCCAACCTGCCTACCATCCTGCAGTCTTCCAACCCCGACAACGCCGAGAAAACCTATGAACTAAAGGCCAATTTCATCAATAAAAATTCGGAGACCCTCCTTCAGGACTTAAAAAGCTTCATCAACTACCACCTGGGATTTGGTCATTTCGTATATCGGGATAACCAGGGAAGGCAAATTGCCGTTGCCAAGTCAATGGATGAATTCGAATCCTACCTTAAGACTGTCCCTTCCGATTCCCTTGTCTACCACGCTGTCAAAAACCAGTTTTCCCTCTGGCTGATGGCACGAGGAGAAATTCAAATTGCCAAGATCATCAACCCGCTAAAATTAAGCGACTTCGACAATGCTGAGCAAATGCGGAGTTTCCTCATTAACATCCTCGATCTTTACCGAAAGGAACAGGAGAAGGGCAAAATCGTGAACTTCAGCGAGCATGCCATCATTGAGGAAAACAACATCGTAAGCCTGGCACCAGGTGCCCTGGGAGGTAAAGGCCGGGGGGTAGCCTTTATCAATACCCTGATATACAATTTCAAGTTCAATGAGATGCTGCCCTCCATCAACCTTCGTACACCCCGTACCGCTATTATTGGCACCGATGAGTTCGATCTGTTTTTGGAGAAAAACAAGCTGGGCCAGAAAATTTTTCAGGAAAAAGACTATGAAAAGGTTAAAAACTGGTTTTTGCAATCGGAACTCACGTTTGAGCTTCAAAAACGAATCAAAATCTTTCTCAAGCACATAACCAAACCCATAGCCGTTAGATCATCCAGCCTTTTTGAAGATTCCATCACCCAACCTTTCTCTGGTGTTTTCGACACCTATGTGGTACCCAACAACAGCAACGATTTCAACAAACGCTACAGGCAGCTGGCCGATGCGATCAAGTTGGTGTACGCCTCAATCTATTCGGATGAGGCCCGTAATTATTTCAAGGCCGTGGGCCATAAGGTGGAAGAGGAAAAGATGGCTGTCATCCTCCAGGAACTGGTGGGCAATCAATACCAGAATTATTATTACCCTCACATCAGTGGCACTGCTCAATCGCATAACTACTACCCCATAGCACACATGAAACCCGACGAGGGATTCGCCGTCGCTGCCGTGGGCCTCGGGCAGTATGTAGTGAATGGTGAGAATGCCTACCGTTTCTCCCCATCCTACCCCCAGTTGGAGATAGCAACCACCAAGGACCTGATAAAAACCTCCCAGGTAAAATTTTATGCCGTCGACATGAACAAGACCGATGTCAACCTGGCCAACGAGGAGCACGCCGGTATGGTAAAAATCGATATCGACAGGGCCGAGAAACATGGCAACCTGAAACATTGCGCATCGGTTTATGAACCGGATAACGACCAGCTGGTGCCAGGCGTGGATGCCTACGGCCCCCGGGTGATCAACTTTGCCAACATCCTTAAATACAGCTACATACCCCTGGCTCAAACCATCAACAAAATCCTCGACATTGTCAAGGAAGCCCTGGGCACCGAGGTGGAGATCGAATGGGCTGTTGACCTGAATAAGGATAAGAAGGGGAATGCCTCGTTCTACCTGCTCCAGATCAAACCCCTGGTGGCCAGCGAAGAGGAAAACAACATCGATATTGACACCGTTTCACAGAACCAGGTGATCCTCTTCTCCGATCGAAGCATGGGCCACGGACGCATCAACACCATCCGGGATGTGATCTTTACCGACATCAATAAGTTCAGCAACCACCACACCCTTGAAATGACCCATGAAATAGACCGGTTAAACCAAAAGATGTACGAACAGGACAAACAATACGTGCTTATCGGCCCGGGAAGATGGGGAACGCGCGATAAGTTCATAGGCATTCCCGTGGCCTGGTCTCAAATATCCAATGCCAAAGTAATCGTGGAAATAGGATTGGAGGACTATCCCCTGGACGCCTCCCTCGGATCCCACTTCTTTCATAACCTCACCTCCATGAACGTGGGCTACCTTTCCATCGCTAACAACACGGGCAAAAATCTGATAAAATGGGATAAACTGGAAGAACAAAAAATCATCGAGGAGACCCGCTTCTTCAAACATGTCGAATTTAAAGAGCCTTTGAACATCTTGATGGATGGCAAAAAAATGAAATCGGCCATTATGTCCAACCAACAAAAAGAAGAGGAAAAGGAAAAATAAATGCCCCAAAAAGTTGTTTCTTTGTACATCTAATCCTTAATAAAACAATCGGTCAATCATGACATTTTTTAAAAATTATCAGGACTCGCTCAAAATTGATTTCAACGATACTTCCTTCAACCTGCTCATGCAAAAACGCATTCACAGGGTATTGCTGATAGCAAGCAGCTATGATACCTTTATGCTGGAAGAGGATGGAAGGGTAGACGAGCAAATATTCAATGAATACGTATCGCTTAACCTGCGGTACCCTCCTATTTTTGTGATGGCCAACTCAGCAGAGGAAGCCTTCGAAAAGTTGAACAACGACAAGATTGACCTGGTCATCACCATGCTTACCATTGGCACCTACGATACTTTTTCGCTGGCCAATGAGATCAAAACGGAATATCCGAGTATTCCCATCGTGGTTCTGACACCCTTTTCCCGTGAGGTCTCGATGAGGATCCAGCACGAAGACCTCACTGCCATTGATTATGTTTTCTGCTGGCTGGGCAATGCCGACCTGCTGCTGGCAATCATCAAGCTGATCGAAGATAAGATGAACGTGGAGCATGACGTGGAAGTTGTGGGGGTGCAGACTATTCTGCTGGTCGAGAACTCAATACGATATATATCCTCCTACCTTCCTAATATATATAAGATCATCTTCAAACAGTCTAAAGAATATGTCAGGGAAGCCCTCAATGAGCACCAGCGTATGCTGAGGATGCGCGGACGGCCTAAGATTCTGCTGGCAACCACTTACGAAGAGGCGGTGGAGCTATTTGAGAAGTATAAGCACAACCTGCTGGGCGTTATTTCGGATATCGCCTATAAGCGCAACGGCGTGCGCGACAAGTATGCCGGCATCAGGCTGTGTGAAAAAGTACGGAGCCATGATGAATTTATCCCCTTTCTGCTGCAGTCATCGGACTACGAGAATAAGAAACTGGCCCAAGAATACAATGCCGGCTTTATTCATAAATACTCCAAGTCGCTTTCCATCGAACTGAGGAACTACATCATCAATCAGTTTGCCTTTGGAGAGTTTGTCTTCCACGACCCCAAAACTATGGAGCCCATAGGCAGGGCATGCGATCTGCAGACCCTGCAACAAATGATCCTGGAAATACCGGATGACTCACTGGAATATCATGCCAGCCGGAATGATCTCTCCAAATGGCTCAATGCCCGGGCCATCTTCCCCATCGGCCAGCTGTTCAAGTACCTGAAAATTAACGACTTTACCTCGATCCAGGAGTTGCGCAACTACATCTTTAAAGCCATCTCCAGCTACCGGATGAACAAAGGCCGGGGGGTCATCGCCAAATTCGACAAGAACCGTTTCGACGAGTACCTGATCTTTTCACGCATCGGTGATGGCTCCATTGGCGGGAAAGCTCGCGGCCTGGCCTTTGCCAATTCGATTATCAAGAAGAATCATCTTTTTGATAAATACCCTAACAACATCATCACCATCCCACGGACGGTGGTACTGAGCACCGATATCTTCGACGAATTCATGGAAGGCAACGATCTCTACACGATTGGCCTCTCCGACAGGAACGACGATGATATCCTGAAGCATTTTATCCAGGCCCGTCTTCCCAGCCGGGTATATCAGGACCTGTATGCTTTTGTATCGGTTATTCAGAATCCTATTGCTGTGCGGTCTTCCAGCAAGCTTGAAGACTCCCACTACCAGCCTTTTGCGGGAATATACAACACCTACATGGTGCCCCGGGTCGATGACAACACCCGGATGATCCAGCTGCTATCGGATGCCATAAAAAGCGTGTATGCCTCGGTCTATTACCAGAACAGCAAGGCATACATGTCAGCCACTTCCAACGTGATCGACGAGGAGAAAATGGGCATCATCCTTCAGGAGGTTTGCGGCTCCAACTACCAGGATAAATTTTATCCCACCCTTTCCGGGGTTGCCAGGTCCATCAATTTCTATCCTGTAGAACCTGAAAAATCAAGCGAGGGCATCGCCAACGTTGCCTTTGGCCTGGGCAAACAGATTGTCGACGGCGGGGTATCCCTGCGGTTTTCACCCAGGCACCCCAACAAAGTAATCCAGCTTTCAACCCCGGAGATGGCCCTGAAGGATACCCAGAAATATTTCTACGCCCTGGATCTGACTCCTGAAAATTTCGTGCCATCCACCGATGAGGCCATCAACCTGCTAAGGCTTAAGATCCGTGAAGCCGAGAAAGACAAAGGCTCTCTGAAGCATGCGGCCTCCACCTATGACTTGCAAAACAACCTTCTCAGGGAGGGAACAGTATACAAGGGCAAGAAAATCATCACTTTTGCCAATGTCCTTAAGCACAAAGTCTTTCCCCTGGACCACATCCTGCAGGACCTGTTGGAAGTATTCCAGCGGGAAATGGGCAACCCTGTGGAAATTGAATTTGCTGTCGACCTGAACAAACCCAAGGATGAGCCAGTCATCTTTAACTTTCTCCAAATCCGTCCCATTGTGGACAATGAGGAAGACCCGGACATTGACCTTACGGAAGTCAACCGTGAAGACGCCCTCATCTATTCCGATTCAGCGCTTGGCAACGGAAAGCTGGATGAGATATATGACTTTGTATATGTGAAGCCTCAAAACTTCACTTCGCTCAAAAGCAAAGAGATAGCCTACGAGCTCTCCAACATCAACGAGCAATTCAAGAAGGAAGGAAGGAATTATATATTGGTGGGTCCCGGAAGATGGGGAACCGCAGATCCCAGCCTGGGCATACCCGTAAAATGGGCCTATATATCCCAGGCCCGGGTCATTGTAGAGTCGGGCCTGGACAATTACCGCATCGACCCGAGTCAGGGCACCCATTTCTTCCAGAACCTGACCTCCTTCCGCATTGGATATTTCACCATTAATCCCTATCTCAAGGACGGGCATTATGACCTGGATTACCTCGACCAGTGTAAGCCCACCTTCGAAAATGAATACATTAAGCACATCCAGTTCAAACACCCATTAAAGACACATATCGATGGGAAAAACAGCAAGGGGGTTATCTTTAAACCCCAGCCGGACAACTAGTTAACCCCTCCGGCAAACATGAGTAAAATCATATTTTTAATTCAACCAAAAATTTGGGAATATCATATTTTCCATTTTATTTTGGAATTGTTATTTCATTCACAATGTGTGTTAAACAACATATTTCGTACACTTCAAAACTTATCGCAAATGAATGTAGATAAATTAATGAACGAGCTTGAAAAGAAGCACTCCGGT
>P_1C_Sed_2_UnCtyDRAFT_1000506_pt1 | contig 11830 bp, 10 predicted proteins | sample Pon1CUnioCityCA_4_FD_10229 | JGI IMG/M metagenome (IMG submission 10229) | reverse complement strand
AACGAATATCAGAACAATCGGGACAAAGTATCCCAAGCTGGCAATCATCACATCCTGACCCTTCGGAACGTGCCAAGCGCATACCGGAATTGGCACAGCAATGGCAGCAAAAAGGGTATGAGCAGCATATAGAAAATACGGATAAGTACATGAACGTGATAGAAGGGATAATTTATGGTCAAAATCCCCGAGAAGGATTTACTGAAGATGGCAACTTTTATCATCCGGATTTGAAATTTCAATTTGATTATCCTGATACCTGGGAAATTATCAATCAGCCTACATTGGTAGCGGCCGTTAATGAAAATCAGGATGCTATCTCGCTTATGCAGATTGATAATGAAGTGGATTCGCCTAATGCATCGGTGATGAATTATGTATCTCAAGATGGATTTACCATACAGTCTCAACAGTCTATTCAGCAAAATGGATTAAACGGGTATGAGGCTACTGCCATAGCTACTACTGAGGATGGCACGAAGTACAAGTTTTTGGTTTATGCAGTAGCATATGATGGTAATATTTATCGGTTTACTAATTACAGTCTGGCACAAAAATTTGATGATTATGAACCGTTTTTTAAAGAGACAAGCTATTCATTTGCTGAGCTCACCGATCAGGAAAAGTTAAATCGAAAGCCTGTCCGCCTGCAAACACAAAAGGTGGATCGTACTCAGCCTTTGTCATCATTGGTGGATAATTTGCCAATGGATGTTACAGCTGAGGATGTGGCAATTCTCAATCAGGTAGCTTTAGAAGCTAATGTTGAACAGGGCAGTTGGATTAAAATTCCACGCCGATAATCTGTAAAGCTATAAGGAATATTGCTGATAACTTATTACCCATAACTTCTTACTTTTGTTAAAAAATCCGATATCTTTGGGCGAACTTTCTATTTAACCACAGCCCAAATTTATTAGCAATGATTGAGCGATATTCCCGTAAAGAAATGGCCGATATCTGGTCGCTGGAAAACCAATTTCAGGCTTGGTTGGAGGTCGAACTGGCCGCCTGTAACGCATGGAGCAAGCTTGGAAAGATTCCCAAAGAAGATGTCGAAAAGCTTTATAAAAAAGCATCGTTTGATGTGGATCGGATCAAAGAGATTGAAAAAGAGACACGTCACGATGTAGTGGCATTTACGCGTTCTGTTTCGGAGTCACTAGGCGAAGAGAAAAAGTGGGTTCATTATGGACTTACTTCTACAGATGTTGTGGATACTGCCAACGGCTTACGCCTGAAACAGGCCAATGAAATACTGCGAAAAGATATTAAGCATATCATTGACGTATTGGAGGAGAAGGCTAAAAAGCACAAATATACCGTGATGATGGGACGTACGCACGGGGTTCATGCGGAGCCTACAACTTTTGGACTCAAGTGCGCACTCTGGTATGCCGAGATGAAGCGAAATCTGGAGCGTTTCGAGAAAGCAGCCAAGAACGTTGAATTTGGAAAAATGAGTGGTTCGGTCGGTACGTTTGCCAATATTCCGCCGGAAGTCGAATCTTCTGTCTGTGAAGAATTGGGACTTACTCCGGCGCCTATATCAACGCAAACACTGCAGCGCGACCGACATGCAGATTATATTTCTACACTGGCACTGATTGGATCAACGATGGAGAAGATGGCTGTTGAAATTCGACATCTTCAGCGCAGTGAAGTTCGAGAAGCCGAAGAGTTTTTCCGAAAGGGACAGAAGGGTTCATCCTCAATGCCACATAAACGTAATCCGGTAAGTTCAGAGAATATTTCGGGATGTTCACGTGTGCTTCGTGGTTACATGATGACAGCCTATGAAAATATTCCGCTTTGGCACGAGCGCGATATTTCGCACTCCTCGGTTGAACGAATTATCTTTCCTGATGCCACTATTTTGCTGGATTACATGCTTAATCGCTTCTCAGGTGTAGTCGAAAAGCTGACTATCTTCGAAGATAATATGCACGATAATATTTATAAGACTTTTGGATTGACCTTTTCTCAACGTGTGCTTCATAAGCTGATTGATACCGGCATGTCACGTGAAAAGGCTTATGATACGGTTCAGCCTTTGGCAATGAAAGCTTGGGAGGAGAAGACGATGTTCCGCGATCTGGTAGAGGCTGATGAAACGGTGCAGGAACAACTCACTAAAGAAGAAATCGAAGAAGCTTTTGATTTGGATCACCATACCCGAAACGTGGATCGGATTTTTAAACGGGTGGGTTTGGAATAAATCACTGGCTAATATTTTTTATCAGCAAAACTGTGCTATGGGTTTTCACTTGGTATCATTATGAAAAATTGGGTAGATGTCGTTTTTACGAACAGACTTTCATTTAAAGAAAGAGCTGAACAGGTATTCGAATACCAGTTTGAGCACAGTCCGGTTTATCGGAGATATTGTTTGGCACTGGATGACATATCAGTTTCGCGTGATTCCCAACTTGATTCGAAATCTGAATCTAAATATGTAAAGGAAAGGATCCTGAACCGAGTTCAGGATGATATTACTTCTTGTCCTTTGTTACCAATCAAAGCGTTCAAAGACGCAGCAGTTACTGCGCATCCCGGGCAGGAGGCGGAGCTCCTCTTCAAAAGCAGTGGCACTTCCGACATGCAACGGAGCATCCATCGGGTGCATGATGCTAACCTTTATGATCAGTCGCTGTTAAAGGGATTTCAACACTTTTATAATTTGGACAATGCGGTAATTTGGGGCTATACGCCCGGCTATACTGACAATCCGCATTCGTCGCTCATTTATATGATACAGAAGCTTATTGATCAGGATAACAGTGGTTTGAGTCGATTTCTTCCACTGGGTGAGCCTGTCAATCCCAATGCTATTAAAGAAGTACAGCGACAGGGAAAACAGCTGATTCTATTTGGCGCGGCTTTTGGATTGCTTGATTTATTAGAATTTGATGATATCAATTTGCCCTCAAACAGCATTGTCATTGAAACAGGAGGAATGAAAACCTATCGCAGAGAAGTTTCTCGGGGTGAATTACACCGAGAACTGTCAAAAGGATTTGAATTGGACGGTAGCCGTATACATTCCGAATATGGCATGGCCGAGCTACTGAGTCAGGCGTATGCTTCTGGAAAATGGTTTTCCACCGTTCCGTGGATGCAGGTTACTATCCGTAATCCCGATCATCCGAGTGAAGTTCTGCCACCGTACCAGGAAGGATTAATTGGGGTAATTGATTTGGCAAATGTACACAGCTGCTCATTTTTGCTGACGGGAGATAAGGGTGTTATGGATAAAAAGGGTAGGTTTCAGGTGCTGGGACGCTGGAATCCAAAAGACCTACGGGGCTGTAATTTTTTGATTGATGAAGATTAGATGGAATATAATAAAGGCTCGGGATTTTATTGGAATTTATAAGATTTATTTAATTCATGTCAGATATCCAAAAACGAATTGATACTCTACTGGAAGCTACCCAAAATTGGTTGGCGGATTATAACCTGTATCTAAAAGATGCCATAGATCGGACCATGCGGGAGGGCTACTTTAGCTTTGAGGATATCAATTTTGCGATTGAGTCTATAAAAAAGAGTATTAGTCAATCAGCAATGAAGGCTTGGGTAGACCGTACAGGACTTGACGATGGGCCTGGCGCTTCCGGTCAAAATGTGTTATGTCTGCATGCGGGTAATTTACCGCTTGTTGGATTTCAAGATGCATTTGCAACGCTTTTGAGCGGCGCTCGTTATACCGGTAAGATTTCTCGCAAGGATCCGTATTTACTACCAACATTTTTGAATGAGGTAAAGAAAACGAACATGTGGTCCGATATGGATGTGCAATGGACCCATCGCTTGGATGATTTTGAGGGTATGCCGCATGATGCTGTTATTTTTGCCGGGTCTGAATCATCGGTTCCAGGGGTTAAAGAGGCCATTGATAAATTATCACTGGCACATCAAAACACCCGTTTTTTAATTCGAACTGCCCACTTTTCGATGGCATATCTCGATACAAAAGATGAGCAAGCCATTCAGAATTTGACCGAAGCCATAATGCGGTACGGAGGAAAGGGATGCCGATCGGTTGCCGTGGTTGTTTCGCCTTTTTCTCTGGATGAAGTCAGAGGAGAGATTACTCAACAGGTAAAAGGTTTCTGGCTCGAAAATCCCCAGCACGAAGAGCCCTTCCCAAAACTGAAACACCAATATGCTTATAACAAAGTCATAGAACGTTCACAGCTTTGGCTCGAAGTTTTTCTGATGCAGGAGGGAGGCTTGGAGTTTGATCAGGATTTTGTGTGCTACTGGGTTCAGGGCGATGAGAAAAAAGTTGCTGAGCTAGCTTCAGATTTTGGATCGCAAATACAGAGCATTTATATATCAAATCCGGCAATTGAAATTTCCGGATTTAAACAGCGCACGGAATTTTTATCGAATGCACAGCAGCCGCCGATTTACTGGAAGCCTGATGGTGTAGATAGTTTGGAATGGCTTATTACCTGATTTATTACGCCAGGCTTTTGACTTTGTTGACAACCCGAATGGCACTTTCCACAGCACCATCCATATAACCCGGGAAATCACGAGCGGTTTCTGATCCTGATATTATTAAGCGATTGTCCCAGAAAGGGGTTTGAAAAATCGGATGTCCGTTATGTTGATGGGGAAGGATATGAGTATCATATTCTGTAAAAGTGAAGGGTTCATTCTTCCAAACCATCTCGTGATAGGATTGGTAATTATTCGTCTTTTGACCGTAAAATCTTCGAAGCTGATTGAGTATCAATTCTTTTCGCTCTTTCCGGGATACTGAATAATAGGCATCATTCAAAAATCCCTTTAACGCGTATTGGGATTGCTGCTCGTTGGAATGATCGTACATTTCATTCACAGGACCGACATTACTGAATATAGTTCCGCTGGAGTTCTCAGTTCTCCAAAAAGGGTTTTCAAAAGTGAGAGCCACTTTAATCGATTCTCCCATCCAAGTGTGTGTTTGTTCTCCAATGGGTCGTAAATTATTAGGCAATTCGGGTTTAAAAGAAATAGAATCCACCAACAGTTTGGGGGGAAGCGTACTGATAATAATATCAGCCTTAAAATGTTCGGTGAAGGTATTAACCTCAAGTTTACGGTCATATTTTTGGATGGATAAGGCAGCACTATCCAGCAGCACCCTGCTTTTCTGTAATTGGTTATACAGCTTATAAATAAGTTTATCTGAACCACCTTCGATGCGATAGCTTGGTTCTTCGTTGGGCGGTAAATCTACAAGTTGTGGTGGTGAGACGCTCATCGGTTCGTAATATCCTTTACTGCCCATATACTGCTTGTAGATGTCGATATTAAGTTCATCAAGCAGACTGGTAAGGTGCTGATGCTTTTTACCCAGCCAGGTTGCTCCCATTTCGATGGGAGCTTCACCGTCGGTGCGAGAGGTGTAAATACGTCCACCAAGTCGTTCCCGTGCCTCTAAAATTGTAGCACTGGCTCCTTCTTTTTCGAGTAAATAGGCGGTAGTTAATCCACAAAGTCCGCCACCGATTATGAGTATATCCATTGAGCTTATATAAACCGTCCGACTTATTTAAAACTGTCGATGTAATTATGTTAAAGTAGTGAGGAGCGTAAAATAGAATTAACAGTAACAGACGCAAATTTGTTTATAGGAAACCCAAGGGCAGGAATTATTTTGGTCTTCAAATAGACAGTATCGTGTAAGGCTACAACTTTATACTCCATCCAAAGCCCATGGAAAAATCAGAAGAAGATTCTGCTAAACCCAATGTAAAAGAACTGTTCAATGAAAGCCAATCGGTAGCGAAGTAACCGAGTCCCAATCCTACATTCATTGGTGGATCATAGTTATCAATAATTTCAGTATATCCATTGAAGGATCCATTGATCATCCAGTCGCCGTTACTGAACGATTTTCCAATCCCCAGGCTGTAACTGAATGGATTTTGCAGTTCGAGATCTTGCAGGTCGCCAAACCACCACTTCATAACGTCAGCAATGAAGAAAAGCCCGGCAATATGTTGTGATGCTGATATACCCACACCGTAATCCCATTCTCCCGTCCCGAAGCCGCTGGTGGGATCAGCAAGAGGAAATTTCACACCTGTATTAAACCAAAGCGATGTTTCTCCGGTATCAGAAAAATATAACCTGACATTTGCATAAAGGTTGGGGTCCCCAAAACTTGATTGGGTATATGAGCTGGTATCAGTCATAATAACATCCTCTTCTTCTTGCAGCCGGTAGAGATTATCAGTCGATGACCAAGCGCTCATCATATTTTTCTTACCATCTTGACCTTTAGATCCACGACTGGCGGATGAGTCGCGCACGGTTTTATGTTCCGGTCCGCCGGTTGGCAAAGACCCCGCTATCCCGTAGGATATCCAGGGAGAGTTTTGAACAATGAATGGAACGTTGAGAGTAATATTCAACTGATCACCGGACCATCCCAAGCCGTTAACCAGTGAAAAGCTTTCAGTTGATTCTTCAAAAAAATATGTGCCGGTTGAATATTGCATATTGCCTGTGTAATTTAGGTTTTGTGCCTGTAAACAACCGGCATTTAATGTCCCAAGCAGGATTGAATTAAATGTGATGAATATTATTAGCTTAAAATCTGGCATGGGACGTCCTCTCAAGGTAAATGTTAAGAACTAATGGAGTTGGCCGACTTTTACTTATTTAATTAGTTGATTGAGATTGTCGGTCTCGCAGCCGTTCGGTTAATCGTTCCATAGTTTTTACAGCCTCTTCGGCCTCACCAGTCATATCATTCAGGTGCTGATGGAGTCGATCCATGTCACGCTGCATATCTCTGTCGCGCTGCATATCTCGATCTTGTAACATCAAGTCGCATCGTTCTGCAGTATTTTTGAGGTTACCTAACGTAAGCCCAAGCTGTTCGCTGAATCGGTACATATTGCGATATTGATTTTGCATTTGCTCATTTTGAGCCTGTTGCATGTTCTGATTCATGTGTTGGTTCATCTCTTTATTGATGGCATGGGTACGGTCCATAAGTTGATTCATTTTTTGAATCATCTTTTGACTTTGTTCCATCTGCTGCTGCATTTTTTGTTGCATTTGCTGCTGTTGTTGGCCGGTCTGCTGGGCAATAACACCGCTAACGGTTATAAAGCACATTAGCAAAGCAGACGTCATAATTTTCAGTGTTTTCATAATATTCTCCTAAGTTATTCCCTTAGAAAGGGTTTTTAACGTTAAACTGCATTTGTATTATCGCAACTCTTTTTCTGGATGAATGAGGAAATCACCCTTAATCAGGTGTGCATAAATTCCACAAGTCTTTGTAGGGGAAATAATTATGAGATTTAAAAATATGCTACTTGATCCTACAAAGTTAAAGAGTTAACACTACAAAGCGGCTGGGAAATAGACTAACTGCTTGGGGGGCAATCCCTCTGAGATATAGGCATTGGATAGGGTAGGTTTAAATGTGGATTTAAATCTACAAGCAAGAGATAACACTCATCATTTGAGGTGAGTCGAATATTAATCATTCAAATAATAGAGGCGATAAAATGAAAATCTTTAAAATTCAATTTTCAATAATTATAGTTTCACTTCTATTTCTTTGGTCATGCGACAATCCAGTTGATGGTACTAACGAGGATTCCGCATTGTCTTCTACAGAATTGGTTGAAATGTCAGGTATAACAGATGTGGGAGAAGATGGCTTATTCAAGTCAACCAATGTGCAGGGCAATGGAAATGGTAGTGGAAATGGCGTTGGTAATGGCAACGGTGGCGGCAAAGGTGATAACCGTGGTAACGGTAACGGAAACGGCGGAAATAACGGCGGTGGCGGTGATAAAAAAGGCGATCTATATGGTGATAAGTATGTACTTCTTCGGGATGTTAATGGGGTACCTATATTAACAGAAGAGGGATATCAGCAACCGGTAGATGCTTATGGTAATCCTTTACCGCTGGATGAAGAAGGACATCTCATTAATGAAGAAGATGCTATCGAGATTGAATTGGGACGTTTGAATTTTGTTCGTTCTCCTGAAAAAACACTCGAGAGAGCCTTCAACGAAGTCTTGAGATTCCTTGTCGAGGCCGACACTATTAAAACTGATGCTGCAGGCCGATTGGTCATTAACATCGATGGAGTAGATAAAACGACTGATGCCCCGGCTGAAAACATAGCTTTGTACCGGGAATTAGTGAATAACGGTAGCGTACAGGTAGCCTTGAAAGGTACGGTGGTAATCGAAGATGGTTTGGAAGTAATGTTTGATGGTGATATCGAACCTGATGCTGCCGATTTATTGATAGCCAAAAGCTTTCTTGCAGGTGCTACTGACAAAACTATTCCATTTTCAGTTGATAAAATCATGTACTACCACGCATTTTTGGAAGTGAATGGGCCGATCGAACAGGATGGTATAGAATATATTGCCTTCGTTGACGATCCTGTCAGAGTTATTTCAGGGTTGAATTTCGCTTATAATCGCGAAGCAGCTTATGGCGATAAATATACTGATATACTGGTAGAGACATCACCCGGATCGGGAACATATGAACGACGAACCATAAATGTGTATGAGGTCATTTTTGGTAGTGTCCCATACGCTGAAAACGGAGGAGTGGATGTATATACACAAGCTGCAGAAGATGCTCGAAAGGTTGTCGAATTTATTCATCAATACGAAGTACCTGCGTGATGCTTTAAAATGAATAAACATCCATTGAAATAAATCAAGACTGTCGGCCAATTTCATAGGGATTGGCCGACAACTTATAAAACTAACATTGTAGAGAGGTATTATTATGAAATGGGTATGGGTTATGATGTTAAATATCGTACTGATATTTGGAATGCTTGCCGGATGTGAAGCTCCTCTCAACTATGAAGATTCGAGATCGGAACAAAGCTTTTTGCTCGAAATGAAAAGTAATCAGCCGTGGGCTGGACTTAAAGCTACCGGCGAATTTTCTGCCCTTTGGGAAGGATGTCAGGACGATGGTAATGACGGAGAAAATGGCCATGATGGTGGTCACGATGACGGAGACTGTGGTGGGGACCACGAAGCTAATGACATCTGGGCTGAGGCAGATGATGGCAATTGTGGCGATGATCATGATGATGGTGGCCATGATGATGAGGGTTGCAGCGGCAATCGGCCCGCCCGTGATTTTTATGTTCAGTTTGATACCCAATTAAAAAAGACGGTGAAGGGGAATGTCAATTTTCTGGGATTAGGAGAATACGAGGGAATTGATTTTAGTGGAGCTGTTACCTGGATAGAAACTGGCCGGGAAGAAAATGAGCTTTTCTTTGGGGGTGAAGTGACAGATGGTACAGTAACCCGGAATTGTTTTTTATTCTCCCTACAGGATAATGGACAAGGCAAAAAAGCTGAGGCCGACCGGTTGCAATACCGCCTTTATAAGTCATCAACCTCGCAGTGTGACGAACCTGACCACTTGCCCAAAGGGTATCCCATCGCGGTCTATCAAGGGAATTTGACAGTCCATTAAAGGTTTGAATTGTATATCTATTAGGCCCGCGTAGCAGTAATGCGGGCTTATTAACCCCGAATTTGTTAAGAATTGATATAAATCCCAGTCGGTTGTCTCCAATAATATCTTAACAAGACTTTGAAAAGAATTCCTATCCCGATTTTTGATTCCTGAAAATAATGGTCACCAGCAGTATAGCATCTGATTTTACGCTGTATGAAAACCGTTCTCCCTCTTCAAGATACAGCCAATCATCTTCGGTTAGTTTATGTGCATTTCCATTGATATTAAACAATATTTCTCCTTTCAGGCACTGGGCAGAGAGTTCACTTTCTATACTGTGTTCTTCAACCGTTTTGCCTTTGGGCAGAGCCATACGGATAACCTCCATGCGCTCGGTTTTTACCAACGCATACGAACTATCTATATCTAACTCTTCGCGCAGTGATTGCAGGTTGATCGGGTCTCCCGGTTTTACATGTCCGTAAGTCATAGTCAACCTCCGTTCGTTTGGTTAGGATTCATACAAACAATCTAATTAGAAAAACCGAACGGAAAAAGAAATGTGGAAAGGATTGAGGTATTTTAAATAAAAACTCAGGAACTGTCTTTCGGTTTCTTCATTACCACGTAGATATCTCTCCCGACCCCCTCTTCTGAACTTATGAGTGAAAATCCTGCTTTCGTAAGTTCTTCGGTGACCGTTTCTATTGTTACTCCATGGTGGCTGCCGGATGCTCGTTCACCCGGATCTGCTTCGGATCCACGCGGCTTAAAATCAATAATGGCTAATCGTCCACCGTCTTTAAGAGATGTAAATAGGCTGCTATTAAAGGTTTTGGGATTCGTAATATGATGGTAGACGCGTCGCAAAAAGATGGCATCACAACACTCTTCCGAGAGATTGGTTCGATCAGAATGGCCCTCGATCACAATTACATTACTGTTGTCAGTATTTGCAACAGATTGTTTTAATTCCTTAACTGATTCTGTTCCCAATTCGGTACTGTATATGGTACCTTCAGAACCGATATGTTGGGCGATAGCCAGCGTTTGCTCACCGTCTCCGGCTCCAATATCAGCAACGACTGATCCACTCTTGATATCAAGAGCATCAATCAACCAATCGACGTCGGATTGATTTCCCGGCGCTTGGGCACAGGAAAGAGAAGCTGTCGCCAAAAGCACCATAAAAATGATGTATCCGCGTTTTATAAGCTTAGTAAAATTAAGAGCTGCCATTATCCGTAAAATTTAATTCCTCTTGAAAAGCAGTATAAAGCAATGTGTTGTTTAATACCAACGCTAGTGACTTAAATTCGATTATTTCTGTTAAAAAATAGTGATCTCCCTTATATTCATCTGCTACTTTAATAGAGAGTAATTATATAATTTAGATCAGCATCTTTTAAAAAAAACGAATAATGACTTATACGTTTTGGGATTTTCTGCAGCTTATTGGGGCCTTGGGAATTTTTATTTACGGGATGAAAGTGTTCAGCGATGGCCTTCAGAAAGTTGCAGGTAATAAGCTTCGGGCTATACTCAAAGGGATGACCAGTACGCGGTTCAGAGGGCTTCTTACCGGCTTTGCTACTACATCAATTACCCAGTCATCGTCTACTACGACCGTAATGGTGGTGAGCTTTGTAAATGCCGGGTTAATTACATTTTTGGAATCAACAGGCGTTATAATGGGAGCCAATATCGGTACAACCGTTACCGCCTGGATGATCTCCATTTTTGGGTTTAAGATGCAGATTACATCGGTCGCCATGATGTTAATTGGTGTCTTTTTTCCTTTTATCTTTTTCGGCAAGGAGAAACTGCGTAATCTTGCAGAAGCGATGATCGGATTTGGTATTTTATTTATCGGGCTTGATTTTATTAAAAATGGAGTGCCCAATATCCAGGAAAACCCGGAAATGTTTATGTTTCTGGATCAGTTTACTGAGTTTGGTTTTGCCTCTATTGCGATTTTTGTCATTGCCGGAACCATCCTCACTTTAGTTACTCAGTCATCTTCGGCAGCCATGGCAATTACCTTAGTCATGTTATTCGAGGGGTGGATTGATTTCCCGATAGCAGCCGCAATGGTGTTAGGCGAAAATATTGGGACGACAGTTACTGCAAATATTGCTGCTGTTGTAGGCAATGTGTATGCTAAACGGGCAGCCAGGTTCCATTTCGTATTTAACATGTTTGGAGTAGTCTGGATGATGGTTTTGATTGACCCGTTTTTGATGGGCATTGATTCGTTGATGAGCTATTTTGTACCTGAATCAGGATCTATTCTTCATGCGACAAGCCAAATTGGGCGGGCAAATGCTACACTGGCCCTTTCGCTTTTTCATTCGGT
>P_1C_Sed_2_UnCtyDRAFT_1000505_pt1 | contig 11847 bp, 8 predicted proteins | sample Pon1CUnioCityCA_4_FD_10229 | JGI IMG/M metagenome (IMG submission 10229) | reverse complement strand
AACGGGGAGGCACCTCTCCTTTGTAAACTTTCGGCTCGCTTCCGGAGACATCGATGATCCGGGTGGACTGGGTGATGGTGACATTGGCGCCAATCACGGCTTCACGGTGGATGCGGGCCCCTTCAACGATAATCGCCCGCGAACCGATAAAACAATGGTCTTCGATGATCACCGGGGCAGCCTGAACAGGCTCCAAAACACCACCAATGCCAACACCACCGCTCAGATGCACATTCTTACCTATCTGGGCACAGCTTCCAACTGTGGCCCAGGTGTCAACCATTGATCCGGTGCCTACATACGCCCCTATATTCACATAAGAAGGCATCATCACCACGTTCTGAGAGACAAAAGAACCGTAGCGGGCTATGGCATGCGGAACTACACGGGTTCCCAGCCGATCGTAATCCTTCTTCAAATCAATCTTATCATAAAACTCGAAGGGCCCCACCTCTATCTTTCGCATCTTTTGAATGGGGAAATACAGGATCACCGCCATCTTAACCCACTGGTTCACTTTCCAGCCATCCTCCACGGGTTCGGCAACCCGGATCCGGCCCTTGTCAAGCATCTCTATTACCTCCCGTATCAATGCCTGGTTCTCGGGCTTATTCGACAACTCCCGATTCTCCCAGATCTTCTTTATCTGATTTTCATACGTATCCATAAGATTATGTTTTGCTCAAAATTACAGAAAATATTTTCCCTCATTCCCATAATCCCATCAACGCACTGCTGTTAATTTTTGTTAAACAGAAAGGGGAATTATGAAATCACTCAAAGTTAAATTAACTTTATAAAATTAAAAACTATCGGTATCAAGGCCAAATACATCATACCGTTTATTCTGCTTTTGATCAGCGCCGCAGGCATGGGTCAGAAACGGGACAGCACGTTGCGTTTCTTTGGCAACCTGTATGATTTGGATACATACAAGCCAATTGAATACGCCCACATCATCAATATGGATGGCAACAACGCCACCATTTCCGATACACTGGGTACTTTCGATCTGAAAATAGAGCCGGGCGATTCCCTGATGATCACCTCCATCGGGTATGCACCCACCTATTATCAATACACCGGCGAATGGCAGAAAGCTGTTTTCGCCAGCATTTCTATGAAAAAGAAGGCTTATGCCATATCGGAGGTAGAGGTGACACCCTGGGGAACATACCGGCAATTCAGGAATAAATTCCTCGACCTGGACATTAAAGATCCGGAGGAAGACCTACATCCCCAGGCCTGGAAAGATATTCAACGGGAGCCCACTGTGGAAGAGCAAATCAACCCGGGCATCAGCTCTCCCGTCACCATGATATATGCCCTGTTCAGTAATGAGATCCAGTCGATGGAAAAACTAAAGGAGCTTCAGGTGCGGATGGAGCGGGAAAACAAGATCAAGCAAAAATTCAACCGGGAGCAGGTAGGCGAGCTCACGGGTCTGGAAGGTGAAGAACTAACCCGGTTTATGAATTACTGCAATTTTAGCGATAAATACATATTGAATACAAAGGAATATTTTATTTTAGAACGGGTCAAGAGGTGCTACAAGGAATTCAGGCGGCTTAACTCGCTGCGCGAGCGGACCGACTAACTCATACAACATATCAGACGGCCGCAATGGCCAGGCATGTAGAAATAAACCCAACCATCATGAATCAAAGCATACCCGCACTGGAAGACATCAGGCAGGCACAGCAACGGATCCGGGGTCGAATCAACCACACGCAGGTTATGACCAGCTCTTCGCTCAATGAACTTACAGGAGTAGACCTGTATTTTAAATGCGAAAATTTTCAAAAAACCGGATCCTTTAAGTTCCGGGGTGCCACCAATGCCATCATGCAGCTGAGCAGGGAAGAGATGCAGCATGGTGTGGGCACCCATTCATCAGGCAATCATGCAGCGGCATTGGCTCTGGCGGCTCAACATCAAGACACCCCTGCCTACATTGTGATGCCTGAAAACTCCAATCCGGTAAAGAAAAAGGCTGTGGAGCATTACCAGGCCCACATCACTTACTGCAAGCCCGGCCTCGACAACCGGGTAACTACTTTCCGGGAGATCGAAGAAAAGACAGGGGCCCGCTTCATCCACCCTTCCAGCGATTATAACGTGATCTGCGGACAGGGTACCTCTGCCCTGGAGCTGCTGGAGGAGATGCCCGGGCTGGATGCCCTGATCACCCCTGTAGGCGGAGGCGGGTTGACCAGCGGCGCGGCTATTGCTGCCCGCGGCGTGAAGAAAGACATCCGCCTTTATGCAGCCGAGCCCCGGATGGCTGACGATGCCTACCGCTCCTTCAACCAGGGGTTCCTCATACCCGTCGACCGACCCAACACCATCGCCGACGGTCTGCTTACCTCGCTTAGCCCCCTTACCTTCCGCATCATCAGCGAATACCTTGACGATATCGTCACCACCAGCGAAGAAACAATCGTCAGGGCGATGCGCCTTATATGGGAACGCATGAAGATTATTGCCGAACCCTCCGCCGCTGTAGCCCTGGCAGCCATTCTCGACAACCGGTTCGTATTCAAATCCAAGAAGGTAGGGGTGATCCTCTCCGGAGGAAACGTCGACCTGGAAGATCTGCCTTTTAGCAGGAAGCTGACCTCATAAGGTTTCCTTTTTCAGGCTAAAATGAGCCATTACCGGGTAATGATCGGAATACCTCTTGTGGTCTACCTCGTAATGGCGTATTCGAAAGGCGGAATCATAAAAAACATAATCAATCCGGAAAGAGGGAAACTGGCCTTTGTAGGTGATGCCCATTCCCGAACCAGCCTCAACAAATGCATCCATAAGCTGATGCCGCATTGTTTTATAGGTGTAGCTCAGGGGTGTGTCGTTGAAGTCACCGCACACCAGCACAGGAAAGGGCGAGCGGCGGATATGGGTGGAGATCTCCTCGGCCTGCTGCGATCGCTTAATGAAAGCATCCCGCAGCCGGAAAGATATATCCTGAAGAGCCTTCAGCTTTTCCGAATCATCGTACTGGCTCTGATTGGTAATGAACTGATAGTTGCTGCGGTTAAAGCGGATGGACTGCAAATGGTTATTAAACACCCGTACCCGCCGCTTATCAATCAAAAAATCAGAAAAAACGGAAGCGTTGTAGGTGCGCTCAAACACTACCCGCCCCTTCCGGACGATCGGGTATCTGCTAAACGTGGCGATGCCATATCGCCGATGCTCCCCCTTGCTGAGCCATACCACATGATGATAGGGCAACCCGGGCAACAGGCTGTCAATCTTCTTCAGGGTCAATCCCTTCTTGTCATTTACGTAAAACTCCTGGAAACACACTACATCGGGGTCCTTTTGCCGGATGAGCTCGAAAATCTTTTCCTGTGCCGAACCAAAAGCCCTGGTCTCGAACATGCCAAAAGCCCGCACATTATAAGAAAGGAGGGTGATCTCCGCCCCCCCGTCGGAAGGGGGGTTTTTGGCCTCATCCAGGCCTGCAATCTGATAATTCCGGGATATAGGGTTGATGCCAACCAACAAAACAACCAGGGAAACAAGAAAAAAGAATTTCTTCCGGGAGATCCAAAACACAACAAAGCCAATATTGATCACGATCAGGGCCGGAAAAACAAGGCCCAGAAAAGCAAGCGGCCAAAAACGGTCGGGGGGGATATGGGGCGTCAGGTAAGACAGGGCCAGCAGCCCGGCAAAAAGATAATTGGCTATTTTTAAAAGTTTCTTTATCAGTCTGCTCAATGTGGTCCGGTTTTGAATAATCAAATTTACATCAACAAAAGAACCCTTTCAATGACATAGGTTAATTATCGCGATTTCCCTGTTTAAAGAGGATCTCTTTCTCTTCTTTGGTCAGGCTCTCATAGCCGTTTTTGGCGATTTTCTCCAGTATATGGTCAATTTGTTCCTGATGCCTGACCTTCCATTTGTTGTATTCAACATCATTCATGGGGCGCTTGTGAGTGACCCGGAACTTAGGCCGGGGCTTGAACATGGCAAACAGGTTGTCCATCACCCGGTCGAACGAACGGGTGATGTTCCTTCCTTTTCTTAATTGCGCGATGTAGAGATAACCAAACAGGGCACCTCCCAGGTGGGCAATATGGCCTCCCGAATTGGAAGAAGGGATGCTGAGTATATCCAAAACTACCACGAAGATGGCAATATACTTTAATTTGACGTTACCAATCAGCAGCAGGTTGATGGAGAAATTGGGAACATACACGGAGATGGCAAGCACAATGGCCATTACGGAAGCAGAGGCGCCTAAAGCTATAGAGAGGGGAACCATCTGCTGAAAGGCCGGAAAAATATTAAAGGCCAGTATATAAAGGACAGCTCCGGACAGACCGCCTACCAGATAAACACTGACCAGCCTTTTCTGGCTGAGATACATCAGAAAGATCCGCCCAAAAACATAGAGCCACAAAAGATTAAAAAGAATATGAAGAAACCCTTCATGCAGAAACATGTATGTGAAGAGCGTCCAGGGCCGTGTAATGAGGGTACCCAGGTCAGCAGGTACGGCAAGCCATTGAAGGGCCACTTCTGTAACCCCGCTGAAACCAAACAGAAAGGCCAGTACCTGGAAGATTTTGATGAAAAGAAAAACCGCTGCATTGATATAAACCAGCTTGATCAGGTTGCTACCCTGTCTGAACGTGTCTTTTATCTGATCTGATATTCCCATAAGGCTCTCCTTTCAACTATTGATGGTCAGTAAAATGTATTTTTCTTGCTGTTCCAGTATTTAATCAGGATAAAACCGAACAGCATGCCGCCGATGTGGGCAAAGTGCGCCACATTGCTGCCGGGTTGAGTGACGCCGAGTACCAGCTCCAGGATGCCGTAAAAGATGACAAAATATTTGGCCTTGATGGGTATAGGCGGAAACAGGAGCAAAAGCTGGGTGTTGGGGAAAAGCATCCCAAAAGCCAAAAGAACACCAAAGACGGCACCAGAAGCTCCAACGGTGGGGATGTTCATCGAGAGGTTCAGCTTGCTAAGCAGCGGATCGGTGTAATTCTTGCCTTGTTTCAGGGCGCTGAAGCCTTCATTCATAACCATGTTGGCCTGATCCTGGGGTATCTGAGAAAGAATGCTCTGTATCTGGATGTGGTTGACCAGCATATGCAAAAAGGCAGCGCCCAGGCCGGTAACAAAAAAGTAGATAAAAAACCGTTTGGGGCCCCATACCTGCTCCAGCACCCGCCCGAACATCCACAGGGCAAACATGTTGAAAAACAGGTGGGCAAAGCCCCCGTGCATGAACATGTGCGTTATCAGCTGATACGGCTCAAACTGGTCGGAGCCCCAATAAAAGAGGCCCAGGGTCCAGTTCAGGTTAACACTGCCTCGAAACGCATAATAAGCCAAAAGGCCCAGAACATTAATAATGATCAGGTTCTTCACCACAGGAGGTGTACCGGCAAATCCGGGTTGTCTGTATTGCGCCATGTATAATTATTTTAACGTGTACGATCGCATGGGTTCAAAATAATCTTTCCAAATCTTCGGTCTTGACAAAAGCCACTATCTTGTTGCCATCAGGCGTATAGTTAGGCCCTTCACAGGCAAACAGCTTATCGACAAGCTCCCGCATCTCTTCTTGCTCCAGGGCCCGCCCGCTGTTGATGGCGGTAGCTTTAGCCAGGCTCAGGGCCAGCGATTCATTCAGGTCGTTGCCAAAATCCCGGTCTTCCCCGTAAGCTTCCAGCAACGATTCAATAACCTGCTTCGGGCTGTTCATCTTTGCCTCGGCAGGTATTCCATTGACCATCACCACATTGCTTTCCTGCATTTCCAGGTCAATGCCCACCTTCTTCAGATGATCCTGTATTTCTTTAAGCAAATTATAGTCGGAATTGTTCAATTCCAATCGTTCAGGATAGAGCTGCCTTTGAATGATTCCGCTCCGGTTGTGATTGGTTTCCAGGTAATATTCAAACAGGATTCTTACGTGGGCCCTGTGCTGATGGAGGACCATCAACCCTGATTTGACAGGCGTCATAATATACTTCTCCTTGAACTGGAAAAAAGTACTTTTGGTTTCGCCGGCTCCTTCTCGGGCGGGTGTACCGGCACTGGATTTCAGTCGGATGGTGCTCTGTTCAGGCTGTTGTTCAAAATCCTGGTACAGCTCGTCCCAGTCAATGTTGGGATCCTGGGCGGGTTTGTTCGCCGGGGCCGCATTGCGCCCGTTGCCCTTTTCCCGTTCAAAAGGGTTGTACGCGGGGTCAACCTCGATGACAGGGGGTTTTACGGGCCGGTCTTTTCGTAAATGGGGTATGCCAATGTTGTTGCGCTGATCAAAGTCGAGTGTCGGTGTCATATGGTTTTTGCCCAGTGTCTCTTTCACCGCGGCGTGCAATATCTGCCATATAGCCTGCTGATCCTCGAATTTCACTTCGGTCTTTGTCGGGTGAATATTCACATCCAGGGTATCGGCCGGCACTTCCAGGTCGAGAAAATACGCGGGCACCGCACCTTGGGGAATAATTTTCTCATAGGCATTCATGATGGCTTTATGCAGGTACCCATTGCGCATAAACCGGCTGTTGACAAAAAAGAACTGCTCGCCTCCTCTTTTTTTGGCCTTATCGGGATGTCCTATATACCCTTTGATGTTGACGATCCGGGTTTCTGACTGGAGGGGGGTTAAGCTTTCGCGGATCACCTCACCAAAGACATCGACAATGCGCTTGCCAAAATTGGCGGGATCCAGCTTAAAAAGCAGGGCGTTGTTGTGGGCCAGCGAGAAGCCGATCTGGGGCTGAGCCAGCACAATCTGTTTAAACTCCCGGAGGATATGATTCAGCTCGGTGGAGTTTTTTTTCAGAAATTTCCGGCGGGCAGGGACATTATAAAAAAGATTCTTAACGATAAAATTGCTGCCTCCGCTGCATTGAGCAGGCTCTTGCTCCACCACGCGCGAACCTTCTATACGGATGCGGGTTCCTATCTCGTCGCCCTGGCGCTTGGTTTTGAGCTCTAAATGAGCAATAGCAGCAATAGAAGCCAGGGCCTCTCCGCGAAAGCCCATGGTTTGAATAGAAAACAGATCGTTGGCGGTTTTAATCTTGGAGGTAGAATGTCTTTCAAAAGCCAGGCGGGCATCGGTAGTCGACATGCCGCAGCCGTCATCCATGACCTGGATGGTGGTCTTACCGGCATCTTTCACAATGATCTTGATGTCACTGGCACCAGCATCAACAGCATTCTCTACCAATTCCTTCACCACAGATGCAGGGCGCTGTATTACCTCCCCCGCAGCGATCTGGTTAGCTACTGAATCGGGCAATAGTTGTATGATATCAGCCATTGAGCGTTGCTTAACTTATATGCGAAAGAGAATATAGGTGATAAGTAAAAGAACCGCCAGAATAATAACCATACGGATCGAAGAAGCTTTGCGGGCTTTCTTACGCACCTTCAAATGCTTGCGCATCTGACCCTTGATGCTGGGGATGTACTGATCTTTCGGTGCATCCGGATCCAGCCCCAGTTCGCGGTCTATCCTACGCTTGCGCCTCTCCAGCTCCTCTTTCCGTTCATCATAATAGCGCGGCTGATAGTTATACTTCCGCCCCTTTGGTAGATAGAAAAAACGTATTGCCATAACGGGTCTGTTTCTGCAAAGGTATTCAATATTTTTTCAAAATACATACGCTGATGCCTCTATGTTTATTGCCTGCTGCAACTACAGAGACCACGGAAGAAAATGTAACCACAGAAGGCACATTCTTATGTGTTCTGCTGTGTTTCAACAACCGCTTCTTTATGCTGCATGTTGAACAGATGCAACAGCCGCTTCTGTATAAGCACCGTGATGCGGTACATCACCGGTACGATCACCAACGTGAGGAAGGTGGAGAAAGCCAGTCCAAAGATGACTGTCCACGAAATGGGTCCCCAGAAGTTGGCCATGTTGCCTCCGAAGAATATTTGCGGATCGAACTCACTCAGGAGCATACCAAAATCCATGTTTAGGCCGACAGCCAGAGGCATCAGGCCCAGGATGGTGGTGATAGCCGTCAGCAATACCGGCCGGAGCCTGGTTTTGCCGCCCTGCACGATGCATTCGGTAGCCTCTTTCACCGGCAGATAGGTCCCTTCTTCCAGACCCAACTCATGGCGTTTGCGCTTTTTCAGCAGCTCGATGTAGTCGACCAGCACAATGGCGTTGTTCACCACGATACCCGCCAACGAGACGATGCCAATACCTGTCATCACGACCACCACGTCCATATTAAAAATGGTGATGCCCAGAAAAACTCCCATCGTACTAAAGACAACACTGGAAATGATGATCACCGGCTTCACCAGCGAGTTGAACTGGGTTACCAGGATAATCATAATCAGCACGGCAGCTATAATCAGGGCACGTGAGAGGAATGCCGTCGATTCCTCCTGTTCCTGCTGCTGGCCGGTAAACTCGTAACTATATCCTTCCGGCATATTGAAAGTCTCCAGGATAGAGCCGATCTGGCTGTTGACCTCCGTGGCGTTATAGCCCTCCAGCACATTAGAATACAGAGTGATGACCCGGTCCAGATCCTTTCGTTTGACCGCCCCGTAGGTGGTACTGTATTGGACATCGGCTACCGAGGATATAGGCAGGTGAACGATCTCCCCGTCATTACGAACGGTCAGTTTCTGGTTCATCAACGTTGAAATATCGTAGCGGTCAGGTTGCTGCAGCCTCAACTGGATGGGATAGTCATCTTCAGCCACCTGGTATTCACTGATCTCTTTCCCGAACAAGGAAGTACGGATCTGATCGGCTATTTGCATGGTAGAGATGCCAAAACGCCGTGCTTTTTCCCGGTTGATCCTCACCAGAACCTCCGGCTTACCCAGATCCAGATCCATCTTGAGCCCTTCAAGCCCGGCCACCTCAGCCTGCTCGATGCGCTGGCCGAGGGAGTCGGTCAGCTGGATCAATCGCTGAAAATTCTGACCGCTGACCTCCAGGTTCACGGGGTTGCCGGTTGGCGGTCCCATGCGGTTCTTCTCAATAGACATCTGAGCCCCCGGATACCGGCCGATAAGATATTCGCTGAGGTTGGACATGATATCGGAGGTCGACTTCTCCCCCCGGTATTGGTAGTCTACGAAAGATATGGTAGTCAGCCCTTTGTTGGGCGTGCCGGTAGGGGTGAAGCCTTCTCCGGCGCCGCTGCCGACGGTGGTCAAAATCGATTCCACTATCTTGTCATGCGGCTCCATGAACCGGCTGATGTCGTCTTCCACAATCCGCATCAGAGAGTCGGTAGCCTGAATGTCGGTACCTACCGGCATCTCGGCCCGCACGTTGATGTAGTCCGCCTCGTTATCCGGAAAAAACAAGACGTCCGGCTGCCGCGAGGCAAAGAGCATGATCACCAGGACAAGGGCCACCAGGGTGCCTCCAAAAAACACTAAAGGATTCTTCTTTCTTAAGGCAAACTGCAAGAGCTTCAGGTAAGAATTCTCCAGCCTGACCAGAAAAACGTTCTGGAAAAGATACTGGGCCCGGTGAAAAAAGATGGCATTCAAAAATATGATCAGGGAAAGGATCAACAGAATATTAGCTATAGAATATATACCGGTAAGGTAGAAGACACCGGCGATGGCAGCCAGAACGGCAACAATCCGGTAATTATTCTTCTTGTCAATCTTTCCGTCATTTCTATTCTTTCCATATTTGATGAAGGTAGCCGACAGCACCGGTATGATCACCAATGCAACAACCAGGGAAGAGGTAAGCACAATGATCAGGGTGATGGGCAGGTTCTTCATAAACTCACCGGTGACACCTCCCCAGAAAGCCAGGGGAAAGAAAGCAGACAGGGTGGTGATGGTTGAGGTAATGATAGGCAGGGCTATCTCACCCACAGCATGCCGGGCGCCTTCATAAGGCTTATAACCCCGGTCGTGTACAAACCGGTATATGTTCTCCACCACCACGATGGCATTGTCTACAAGCAAGCCAAGCGCCAGTATGAGGGAGAACAGCACAATGATGTTCAGCCTCCCGCCGATCAGGCCCAGCACGATAAACGAGAGGAACATCGACATGGGAATGGCCGTGCCTACGAAAAGGGCATTCTTGGTGCCCAGGAAATAATACAACACCAGTACCACAAAGATAACCCCCAGGATGATGGAATTTTCAAGGTTGCTGATCTGATTGCGGATCATGTCGCTCTGGTCATTGGTGAGGGTGATCTTCAGGTCATCGGGCAACTGCTGATCCTCTACCGCCTTATCCAGGATACTGAATATCTGGTCGGTGGCAGCCAGCAGATTCTCCCCGCTTTTCTTGATCACCTGAAGGGAAACAACAGGATTCTTATCCAGGCGGGCATAACTGTCGGGATAGGCATAATCCATTTTCACATCAGCCACATCCCTTAGGTAAACAAGCTTGTCATCCTGGTGCTTGATCACAATATCTTTTATCTCGCTTACATCCTCAAACTCTCCCAATGTGCGGATGGATCGCTTCGACTTTTGAAAACGCAGCTCCCCTCCGGGTATAGAGATGTTCTCCGATTGTATAGCACTCTGAATGTCCATGAAGGATAACCCCACGGCCTCCAGCTTAAAGGGATCCACATTGATCTGTATCTCCCGTTCGTTGACCCCTTTTATTTCCACTTTGGAGATCTGCTGAATCTCTTCTATCTGCTCCTCCAATAGCTCTCCGTAGTCATTGAGGGCATCAATGCTGTAGTTTCCGGATAGGTTGATGTTTATAATAGGGAACTCAGAAAAATCGATATCTTGCACCGAAGGGTCGTTGCGCAGATCATCCGGCAGCTCACTTTCTGCTTTGTCCACTGCATCTTTCACATCCTGCTGAGCTTTATCGATGTCCACATCGGTGTTAAATTCCACCATGATCAGGGAAAAGCCCTGCGAGGAAGTGGAGTTGATTTCTTTGATCCCTTTCACCCCCTCGATCTCCTTCTCCAGCGGCCGGGTGATCAGGTTTTCAATATCAACAGGCGGGTTGCCGGGATAAGGTGTCTGAACCATTATGGTAGGTATCACCACCTCCGGGGTAAGCTCCTTGGGCAGGTTGTTGTAGGAGAAAATACCAAACCCTATGATGGCAATGGCCAGAAGATATATAGTATTCCAGTTATTGAGGGCCAGGGTAGTCAGCTTAAATTCCCTGTCCGGTTTTTTAGGGGTATGTTGATCGTTTGCTTTCGCCATGATTTTTTCTCGTTTTCGAATTCTTTCTCCGTTTCGATCTATTCCACCAGCTTTGCCTTTTGTTTGATGTTCAGACGCGTACCGTCAGAAACCTGGGTATAACCGGAAGTGATCACCCGGTCACCGGCCTGAACGCCCCCAGCCAGTAAAGTGCTGTTGTTGAAGGACTCTCCGGTTTGTATGTATACTTTCTTTGCAACGGGTTGCCCCTGCTGCTGACGCACTACAAACAGGTAAGCTCCTTTCATATCTTCCTTGATCACGTTGGAAGGAACTTTCAGGGCATTGGGGTTGAGGTAATCCCTGACATGAACAACCGATATCTGGTTGGGCTTGATCCGCTCGTCCGGGTTATGCATTCTGGCTTCCACGGTAAAAGTCCGGCTTTCCTTATCAATCACACTTCCCTTGCGGGCAATGGGCACCGTCTTAACCATATCGGGATAAGCCGGGAAATGGATCTGCACGGTATCGCCTTCCTGAACATTGGCAATGTATTGTTCCGTGATCTCGGTTTCAACCTTCAGTTGCTTCAGGTTGACCAAATGAAGCAGTCTGAGTCCGGGAGATCCGAGCTCGCCCACTTTTTGGGAGATGTCTTCGACCACCCCGTCGAAAGGTGCTCTGATGCGCGACATCTCGAGTTGTTCTTTG
>P_1C_Sed_2_UnCtyDRAFT_1000503_pt1 | contig 11859 bp, 9 predicted proteins | sample Pon1CUnioCityCA_4_FD_10229 | JGI IMG/M metagenome (IMG submission 10229) | reverse complement strand
ACGGGAATGTTGCTCGACATTCATCATAAATACGGCTACGACGTTATAGCGCAGGTTAACCTTGATAAAAGAATTCATCGGAACCAGCCCACGACCGCCCTTGGCAAGATGGGCTTCGAGATACTTCACACCTTTATGTCACGGCTAAACAAGATGGACAAAGCCCGCTTCGAGGACTCCTTGTACGAAGTTTACAAGCAGTTGGTCTGTTCTCCTTCCGTTTACGGCTTGGAGGAAATGTCCGTACAAATAAAGGAGCGCCCGCCCATGACTACTATTCCGGAGTATCGACAGATGCGTGGAATGCAGTCCTGAAAAGAGCCCGAATTATAACCGCGACCCGCTGATACCTTCGTTTGTTTCGAGGTTGTGAGGGCAGAGGACAGGGGACATTGGCTATGTACTTTACTTATCAGATTTTCGGCAAAGACAAAAAGAGAAAAGGCAGAGGTACGTGCGGGTACGAAATAGGTAAAGGACAGTAAAGATGAGCGCGGGACAGAGCATACAGGAACTCCTGGAAAAGGGTTTATATCATTACGGAGTGGGTGAGATAGACAAGGCGCTGTCATTCTGGCGCGAGGTCTTGGCCCTGGACCCCGATAACGAGACCGCCCGGGAGTATATCGAGATCGAGACGGGCCGTAGCCCAAAGGAAGGGCCACAGGAAGATCACTCTACCGAGAGCGCGCCGGCGGCCGCAAAAATAAACGAGGTCGTCAGCGCGCCCGTGCCCCAGGCATTTATGGAAGGCCAGCGGCATTTACAGAGCTATAACTGGGAGAGGGCGGTCGAGGCATTTTCCGAGGCCCACAAAAACCAGCCTTCTCAGCTTTATTACTGGGCCCACGTGCCTCTTTCCCGGGCCGGGCTTATCAAGGACGTATTAGTCAGATTGGGAGGGGACGACAAGTACCTCAATCTTACCGAGTCCCTTGCCGACTTAAGCCGTCGCAAAAAGTTCAACCAGGAAGAAGGATTTGTGCTTTCGCTGCTTTCGGGGGAGATGACGCTTGACGATATTGTTTCCTTAAGTCCTATGCCCCGTTTCCAGACTTTTCAGATTCTTTATCACCTTCTTGATGAAGGACTTGTTTCCGTATCCAGAGGATAAGGACATGGCCCCCTTAAAGGACAAATCGGGCGAAAACGAACACACCCTGCTTTATTATCTTGAAGACCCGGCATTGGTCGTCAGTGCAGGAGGAAAGTTGGCCTATGCCAATCCCGCATTGCGGGGCCGTTTCAATATCGACCTTGACAAAGACCTGAAGAAGCCCATAGCCGAAGTCCTGCCTTCCTGGTTACAAATTCCTCTCCTCGACCATCTGGGCTGCCTGAAGGATTCCGAGCCCTTCAGACAATTTCGGCTCGGGGAAAAAAAGTCCTACTTCCAGGCGGAAATGAAGGCCATCAGTCAGAACGGAAACAACATCGGCGCCCTCGTTGTGCTCAAAGAAGAGTCCGGCAGCGAGGCTGTCGCCAAGGGCAACCTGGAGCTTTTCCGGACAATGCTTGACGACCTTCTCTATCCCCTTGCCGAGATAAGCTCCTACCTCTCTTTCGAATCGGGCATAAGCAACTCTTTCAAGTCGGGCCTTAAAAACCAGGTCTCGGCGTTGGAAGAGGGCATCTCCCGCATGCGGGGGTTCAGCGAAGTGTTTTTCGGCCGGGTAAGGGTGGAAAGGACGCCGTTTTATCCGGGAAGAATTCTCGCCATGGCGCTTAAGTCTCTGCGTCCCGCGGCAGAGCAGAAAAAGACCCGGCTCATCGACGGCTCCGCCCGCGAACTTCCCATGGTCCTTTCCGATCCCGGCCTACTAAGCCGTGTCCTCAGTCTTCTCGTGGACTACATCATCCGGGAGTTCCCCAAAGGCGAGCTGGTCATAGTTTCGGCGGACCTCATTATGAACGAGAAGGGCATGCCCTGGCTCAACTACTCGATAACCGGCACAGGCATCATTCGTTCCGACGTGGACCTTTCCCGGGGAGAGGACACCATGCTGGAGAATTTCTCGGAGTTGCCCGATGACAGGAAAAGAATGCTGCTGCGGGTGCTTCTTGCCAACAAGATCATCTCTTCCATGGGAGGGAACATTACAGTGGCGGCCCATGAAAGCGTGGGCATGAACATAAACGTTGCCGTGCCCGCGGACATCCACTATCAGACCGACAAGGACGTCGAAGGCTGACCATCAGGCCTCCGTGTCCTCTTCGCTTTCTTTTTCAATGCCGAGTTTTTCCAAGCGATAGCGGAAAGAGCGGAAGGAGATTCCCAGAAGCTCGGCGGCACGTTTCTTAACTCCACCGGACCTCTGCAGGGCCTCGAGCACCAGCGTTTTTTCCAGCTCCTCCATGTACTTCTCCATTTCCATGCCTTCTTCAGGTATGGAAAAGCCCGAAGAAAGCGGCGGCTCCGATTTTTCGGAGACCAGCTTGTCGGGAAGGTTGTCCGGCATAATGGTGTCGGAATAGGCCAGGCTGATGGCCCGCTCGATGGTGTTTTCCAGCTCTCGGATGTTGCCCGGCCAGTCATGTTCACGCAGGATATTCATGGCCTTTTCCGAGATGCCGCTTACTTCCTTGCCGATCTCCTCAGAAAAGCGGTTTATGAAATGTTCAACCAAAAGGGGAATGTCGTCCATCCTTTCCCGCAGAGGCGGCATCCTTATCTGGATCACGTTAAGCCTGTAGTAGAGGTCTTCCCTGAATATTCCCTGCTTTATCGCCTCCTGCAGGTCCCGGTTGGAGGCGGCGATGACCCTTACGTCAACGCTCTTGTCCTTTACGCCGCCCACCGGCTTGAAAGTCTTCTCCTGGATGGCGCGCAGCAACTTGACCTGAATGTGAAGAGGCATCTCGCCTATCTCGTCCAGGAAAATGGTCCCCTGGTGCGCCGTTTCGAAAAGGCCCCGCTTGTCGTGATAAGCCCCCGTGAACGAGCCTTTCAGATGGCCGAAAAGCTCGCTTTCCAAAAGCTCGGAAGGGATGGCGCCGCAGTTGACCGTGACCATGGGCTTGTCTCCCCGGTCACTGTTGTAGTGGATGGCTTTGGCGGCAAGTTCCTTGCCGGTGCCCGATTCTCCGAGGACAAGGATGTTGGCTTTGGTGGGGGCTATCTTGCGGATGAGGTCGAACACTTCCTGCATGGGCCGGGAGGCGCCCACCAGGTTGCGAAACTTGTAGCGTGATTCCACTTCCTGCCGGAGCCGAAGGTTCTCCTCCATAAGCTGCGTCTTCTCCAGGGCCTTGTTGACCACCAGCTTGATCTCGTCGACCTGGAACGGCTTGGTTATATAATCGTAGGCCCCTATCTTCATGGCTTCCACAGCGTTTTCCGGAGAAGCATAGGCGGTAATCATGATTACCATGGCGTTTTTGTCCAAATCCCGTGCCCTTTTCAATATTTCCATACCGGAAATCCGGGGCATCATGATATCGCAAATGATAAGGTCGAACTTCTCCGACTCGATTCTTTCCAGGCCCTCTTTTCCGGAAGCGGCGCTTTCAATCTGATGCCCCTCTTTTTGTAGAAGTATTTCCAGGAACTCCCTCATGCTGAGTTCGTCGTCGACTACCAGTATCTTGCTCAAACCGTCCTCCTTTAAGGAAGCTTATTGGTCGCCTGAGGTCGAGGCACTCTCTGCTTGGCCGTGATATTGAAGAGGAAGCCAGATAACGAAACGGGTGCCGCCCTCGGCAGGGCTTTCCACCCCGATGTTGCCCTCCATGGCTTCTACTATCCGGTAGACTACGCTGAGCCCCAGGCCGGTCCCCTCGTCACGGGTCGTAAAAAAGGGATCGAAAATCTTGTCCCGATAATGTTCGGGGATTCCCGGACCGTTGTCCTCCACTTCCAACTCCAGCATGGAGGACTTGCCCACTACCCGGTTTTTGACGGACGCACGCAGGGTTATGTTCCCGCCTTCAACCATGATCTGTGCGGCATTGCTGACAAGGTTCCAAAGAATCTGTTGGAGGAGTTTCGGGTCCGTTTCCATTTCCACTTCCTTGTCTATTCGGACCTCGAAGCTTACCGGACTGTCGATATCAGACCTTTGGCTGAATGACTCCAGCATTTCGTCCACAAGTTGTTTTAAGTTGAATCTCTGGACGTTCCTGGCGGTAGGACGCGCGAAAAGCAAAAAATCGGTGATCAGCGAATTGAGACGGTCGGTCTCCCTGAGCACGATTTTCATAAGTTTTCGGCTCATTTCGTCGGTGTCAACCGCTTGGTCAAGCATCTGGATTGACCCCGAAATCGATGCCAGGGGGTTTCTGATTTCGTGGGCCATGCCCGCGGCAAGTTGTCCCACCGCGGCCAGCCGGTCGCTCTTCCGGAGCCTCTCTTCCATCTTCCTGGTCTCGGTAACGTCATTGAAAATAACCAGGCTGCCCAGAAGCTCACCGCTGGCCCCCTGAAGAGGAGATATTTTAAACTCCAGGTCCCGGACTTCGCCATCATGGTCCGTCCATTCCGACTCCACCGTGTATGGCCCCTGGAAAAGCTTGTCAAAGCCCTCCCGCAAAGAAAGGGACACTTGTGGAAATATTTCGTTGAAGCCCATGCCCAGGACCCGGGAGCCGTTAAGGCCGGTAGTAAGCGCCGCCGCCCGGTTGAAGGAAGTGATTCTCCCCTGCATGTCCAAGGTCACCACCCCCGAAGACAAAGAGAAGATGATGTTCTCGTTCAGGGCCTCCAGGGTGTCCCGGTCGCGAATGGTCTCTTTGAGCTCCACGTCGGTAGAGCGGAGCTTTTCGGTAAGATAGGTGGCAAGGACCGCAGTGCCGAACATGGCCGCAAGGTTTATGAAAAAGTTGTAATAAAGCTCGGACCATTTGACGAGTTGAGTGGTTTCGATGAGGTAGGGGATGTATTCTCTTCCCATGCCCACAATGGTAATCCCGTAGAAAAGAGCGCCGGCGGCCGCGGCCAGAAACGCCCCCCTCCTGTACTGGATGATGCCGCCCATGATAATGGCCAGGAGATACAGGAAAGAAAAAATGCTTTGAATACCGCCGGTGATATATATAAGGGCGGTGACGAACAGGATTTCCCAGATAATTTGCAGAAAGGAGAAGAGGGTCAGCCGGGAGAGCCATCTGAGCAGAATAAGCGACAGCAAAGTTATGAAATAAGTTACCCCGGAAAGTGCGTATAGAGCTATCAGGGGGGTAGTGGTGAAGCTGGGGGTCCGCGTAAAATGAATAAATACGGTGGCCCCTAAAAGAAAAGTCACCATTATGACCCGGAGGAGAAGAGAAAGTTTAAGCCGCCGGTAGAATTCCTCCCCGGCGGCCGAGTCTCGCCGGGCCATCGGTATGACGGCCCCTGATTGCATGGCTTATATTATAGAATACATTGTTAGCCTTGGGAACCGAACCTTCCGACCATCTCGAAGATAGGCAGATACATGGCGATGGCCAGTCCGCCGACCGAGACGCCGAGGAAAACCATGAGCACCGGCTCAATCATATTGGTCAAGGCTTCCACTGCGTCGTCGACTTCTTCTTCATAAAAGTCGGCTATTTTGGCCAACATGGTGTCGAGGGCGCCCGTCTGCTCGCCCACGCCGATCATCTGGACTACCATGTTAGGGAAGACCTTGCTGGCTTTTAAGGGGTCGGTAAGGGTTTTACCTTCGGCAATGGCGCCCCGCACTATGTTAAGCTCGTTCTCGACGACTTTGTTGCCCGACACACGGGCGACGATTTCCAGGCCGTCCATAATGGGAACACCGGAGCTGATAAGTGTTCCCAGAGTACGGGTGAAAGTTGCCACCGTGGACTTTTTAATAAGGTCGCCCACGACCGGTATCTTAAGATATACCGAATGAAGAAAGTACTTTCCTTTCGGGTTTTGATTGACGGCGTAAAAGATGCCTATAAGCGCTCCCGTCACTATCAATATGACCGCCCAGCCGGGCAGCGGATTCCCTTTGACCAGCCAGTCACTCATGGCAACCACGTAGGCGGTAAGGGCCGGCAGTTCACCGAGGTTCATGTCGGTAAACATCTTTTCAAAGGTGGGAACAACGAAAATCAACAGGATCGCCACAACCGCCACCGCCACAAAAAGGACCACGGAAGGATAGATCATGGCGCTTTTGATCTGCTTTTTGATCCGTTCCCGTTTTTCAATCATCGTGGCCAGCCGGCCGAGAATGGTGTCCAGAATACCTCCTACCTCGCCGGCCTTTACCATCTGAGTGTAAAGTTCATCAAATGCTTTGGGATGCTTGGCCAATGAGTCGGCGAAAGTCCCCCCCGATTCTACCGATTCCTTGACATCGTAAAGGACGTTCTGGAAGGTGCGGTTTTCACTCTCCGTGGCCAAAAGGTCAAGGCACTGGACCAAGGGCAGACCGGCGTCGATCATGGTCGCGAACTGCCGGGTGAAAAGAATGAGGTCCCTTGCAGTAACTTTGGGAGCGAGAAAAGTAAGGTAGTCTTCCAGGTTGATGTTATTCAGGTCTTTAATCTCAAAGCCTTTAGCTTTGATGGACCCTTCGGTGGGAGTGATGTCCTGAGTGCGGAGCTTGGCCGCAACAGCGTCGGCGTTGGGCGCTTCCATCACTCCTTTGTGGACTTTGCCGCTGGCTGTCCTTCCTTGCCATTCGAATTTAGCCATTTTTCTTTCCCCTTTGCTGGTTCCGCTTTACCGGCTTGTTACATTCATTTTCCAACATTAGTTTACTTACCGAGGCGATCCCGCCGGCCGCGACGGTGCGCTGCCGCCCTTGGCGATTATTTTTTGGAGCTCTTCGGGGTCCGAGCTCCGGCCCATGGCGTCATCAAGGGTGATCAAACGTTTAAGGTAACTCTCCGCAAGCGACTGGTTGAAGGTCTTCATGCCGAACTTTTCTTGGCCCACCTGCATGGAGGTATAAATCTGGTGGATTTTGTCTTCCCGGATCAGGTTCCGCACCGCGGGGTTGGGTACCATGACCTCAATGGCCAGCACCCGGCCGTGGCCGGAAGCTTTCGGTACCAGGTTCTGGCAAAGCACTCCCTCCAGGACGAAAGACACCTGGGCCCTGATTTGGGGCTGTTGATAGGAGGGGAAGACGTCGATGATACGGTTGATGGTCTGGACGCAGGAGTTGGTGTGCAGGGTCCCGAAGACCAAGTGGCCCGTCTCTGCGGCCACCAGCGCCATTTCCATGGTCTCCACGTCCCGCATCTCGCCCACCAGGATGACGTCCGGGTCCTGCCGCAGAATATACTTAAGGGCGACCTTAAAGCTTTTGGTGTCGGCGTTCACTTCCCGCTGGTTGATGATGCAGTTCTTGTGAGGATGCAAATACTCGATGGGGTCTTCTATGGTAATGATATGTTCGTAGCGTTCGCTGTTCACTTTGTCGATAATTGCCGCCAGGGTGGTGGACTTTCCCGACCCCGTAGGCCCCGTGACCAGCATCAGGCCGCGGGGCTTGGTGCCAAAGGTTTCCACTACCGGGGGAAGCCCCAGTTCATTGAAACTGAGTATTTTGAAAGGTATGGTACGAAAGGCGCCGGCCACCGCTCCTCTCTGCATGAAGATGTTGGCCCGGAACCTGGAAAGACCTTTGACTCCAAAGCTCAAGTCAAGCTCGTTGGACTCCTCGAAGCGGTGCTTTTGGGAGTCGGTCAGGATCGAGTAGCAAAGCTGCTTGGTCTCCGGCGCGGTAAGAGGCGGAGATTTGAGAGGATTGAGCTTGCCGTCTATTCGAAGCTGGGGAGGCGAACCCGTGGTGATATGAAGGTCGGAGGCCCCCTTTTCGATCATCGCTTTAAGTAACTGGTGAAGATTTGGCATTACTCCTCCAAAAACAAAAGAATTAGTCGCCTGCTGTCGACCGGAGCACTTCTTCCGGCGTGGTCATACCTTCTGCCAGGCGTTTGAGACCGGCCTGCCGAAGGGTCAGCATACCCAAACGACGGGCCTCGCTCTTGAGCTCCGCGGAACTGGCGCCATTCAAGACAAACTCTTTAAGTTCGTCATACATGTACATCACTTCGGAAAGGGCAATACGGCCTTTATAGCCCGTTTCGTTGCATACGCTGCATCCCTCTCCCTTTTTGCAATCGCACTCCTTTGCCTCTTCTTCGCTCATTCCCAGGTCCATAAGGGTGCTGAGTTCAACCTCCACCGGGACCGAGCACTCAGCGCAGTTCTTGCGGGCAAGACGCTGGGCCTGGATCACGTTCACCGAACTGGAGACAAGGAAGGGTTCGACACCCATGTTGAGCAGACGGTTGACGGTGGAGGGAGCGTCGTTGGTGTGCAGGGTCGACAAGACCAGATGGCCGGTAAGCGCCGCCTTTACAGCGATCTCAGCGGTCTCGAAGTCCCGGATCTCACCGACCATGATGATGTCCGGGTCCTGCCGCAGAAATGACCGGAGGGCCGAAGCGAAATTAAGCCCGATCTCTTCTTTCATCTGCACCTGGTTAATGCCCATCAAGTTGAACTCTACCGGGTCTTCAGCGGTGCTTATGTTGGTGGTCGTCTGGTTGAGCTCGGAAAGCGCCGAGTAAAGCGTGGTGGTCTTTCCCGAACCCGTGGGGCCGGTGACCAGGACCATGCCGTAGGGCTGATGGACAGCGGTCTGGAACTTCTTGAGCTGATCCTCGAAGAACCCCAGCTTGGTCATGTCAAGCTGAAGGTTGGACTTGTCGAGAAGACGGCAAACCACCTTCTCGCCGAAAAGGGTGGGAAGCACGGAAACACGATAGTCCATCTCCTGGTTCTTGCCCAACTTGATCTTGATACGACCGTCCTGCGGAAGGCGCTTCTCTGCGATGTTCAAGCTCGACATGATCTTGACGCGGGCCACGATCGGGTTTTTGAGCTTCATCGGAGGCTTCATTACCTCGTATAGAACACCGTCGATCCGGTAGCGGACCCGGAAGGTCTTTTCATAAGGCTCGATATGGATGTCCGAGGCGTTCTTTTTGATGGCGTCGGTAAGGATCATGTTGACAAGACGGATGACCGGCGCGTCCTCACTGGCCTTCTCCAGGTCGCCTACGTTGACCTCGTCGTCCTCGTCGCCGCCCAGTTCAACGTCCATGCCTTCGAACTCTTCCCAGTCAAGGCTTTCGGTAAGATCGGCCTCGGCGTCGCCGTAGTACTTGTCGATGGCCTCGTTGATTGCGTTTTCAGGGGCCACCACTACGTCCACCTTGAAACCAGCGTAGAACTCCAGGTCGCCCACCGCGAACATGTTGGAAGGGTCCGCCATGGCTACAACAAGAGTCGGGCCCGCCCGAGTGATGGGAATCAGAGAATGCTTGCGGGCAAGCTCTTCCGAAACCAGGTTGATGACCTCCCTGTCTATCTCCACCTCCGAAAGATTGATGGAGGGAACACCGAACTGTTTGCTTAAAAAATCGGCCAACTCCTCTTCCTGGATAAGGCCCAACCGCGTAAGGTTGGCACCCAGACGGCCGCCGTGTTTCTTCTGCTCCTCCAAGGCCTGTTGAAGGTCGGCAGCGGTTATGTAATTCTCCCGGACCAGGAGTTCGCCAAGCTTTTGAACCATTACCTTCTTCCTCCCAAACGACAGACCCAAAACGTCCGCCGAATATCAAGATTAAAAAGGGGATGCCACAACATACCCTGAAATTATTTTAAACTATTCTTTCAAACTCTGTCAAGCGCGCCTTAATTTAAATTTAATCTAACGCCGGCGCGTCCCCCCGACTTTTCTTAAGCTCTGTTTTTTTCGATTCGATTTTTGTCCGCCAAGATTCGCGTTTTTGGCATTCTTTGCCCTTGACAAACCNCGAATTTTCGCCTAATCTTCTCCTTAGGATGGAACTTCTCACCAAAAGACAAAAAGAGATCTATAACTACCTGGAAAATTATCTGGCCGAGCATGAACATCCGCCTTCCTACGACGAAATCCGCCGGGCAATGGGACTGCGCTCCCTGTCCACCGTGCATAAGCATCTCCGGCAACTCTATCGCAAAGGACATCTTCGGTCGCCGTGGGGAAGCCGGAAGCGGGCGCTTTCCCTGGTGAAGGACAGCGGCCGGTCAGTGGCATTGCCGCTTTTGGGCATGGTGGCCGCGGGAGACCCCATCGAGGCGCTGGAGGTGCCCGAAGAAGTGGAAGTTCCCGAAGAGATGCTCGGGGGCGGAGAGTGTTTCGCGCTCCGGGTCCGCGGCGAGTCCATGATCGAGGAGGGCATCCGCGACGGCGACATCATCATCGTCAAAAGCCGAGAGACCGCTGAACGCGGCCAGACCGTGGTGGCCCTGGTTGACGGCGAAGCCACCGTAAAGATGTTTCATCCTCAACAAGACCGTATCGAACTCCGGCCGGCAAACCGTACCATGGAGTCCATCTTTGTAAGCCCCGAAAGCGTCCGTATAAGGGGCGTGGTCATCGGCCTGGTGCGGAGTTATAAGTAGGGAAGGTCTTTTATTCCCGGTTTTTTTTCTGATCGGCATCCATGGACAGGAACATTATTCATATCAACATCTCCGCTTTCCCGGTGGGGGTAGAGCGGGCAGGGGACCCGGCGTTGCGGGACCGGCCCGTGGCAGTGGCCGCGGAGGGCCCTTCCCGCGCCGTGGTGTTGGCCCTCTCCCGCGAGGCCTACCTGGAAGGAGTGGCCAAGGGAATGCCGGTGTCCCGCGCCCGGCGCCTCTGTCCCGGTCTCCGCGTCATTCCCCCTGATTTTTCCCTCTACCAGAGGGCGTCCCGTGCGGTGGTCGAGCACGTGGGACGTTACTCGCCGCTGGTCGAGCCCTGGCGGCCCGGACACATGCATGCCGACCTTACCGGCACCCGCCGCCTCTTCGGCAGGGCAATGGACACCGCGGCCCGCATCCAGGCCGAACTGCGCGACAAGTTCTCGCTCCGCAACACCGTGGGAGTTGCCGGCAACAAGCTGGTAAGCAGGGTGGCCTCCCGGGTGGTGAGGCCCCGCGGCGTCTGCGACATCTATCCCGGCGGAGAGACCAGTTTCCTGGCCCCCCTTCAGGTGTCGGTCCTCCCCGGAGTGGGCCCCAAAACCGCGCAAACACTGGCGGACCTTCATATCAACACAGTGGGAGAGATGGCCGGCCTCTCCCTTGACCAGCTTTACCTGGTGCTGGGAAGCAAGGCATACCGCCTGCGCCGCCTGGCCAGGGGAATTGACGACTCGCCGGTCCGCACCACCCGCAACGCGCCCTGTGTCCGGGAGGAAGAGACATTGCCGGAAGACTGCAATGGTCTCGAGCACATCCGGGCGGTGCTTTATCTGCTTGCCGAGCGGACGGGAAGAAGGCTCCGCGGGCTGGAAAGCCGGGCCTGCCGCCTGGCAGTGGAAATCTTTTACTCCGACCACGTGGGATATTGCCGGGAGGCCCGGCTGTCCGTCCCTTCAAATCTTGACGGAGAGCTGTTCAGGGAGGCCGAGCGAATTCTCGACAGAGTATGGACCCGACGGACCCGCCTGCGGTTTCTGGCCCTCGAGGCCAGGCAACTGGTGAGTGGACCGGTGCAGATTGGTCTTTTCGACCGGGAAGACCGGCAAAAAGAAGAGGCCCTTTGTGAGACACTGGACAAAGTCCGGGACAGGTTCGGAGAAAAGGCCCTCCGCACGGGAAGTACGATGAACATTGTCAACGGACAGGCCGGGACGAGGGATGTGGATTGATGTCTCGGATGAAATTGGTATCGGGTCATGTTCTGTCTCCTTCATCCTGTGGCTTTCAGCCGCCCGCCTAGCAGAGCTATACGGGCTACCGGGAGTAAAAGAGTTTTGAGGGGTGTATGAAATGACCGGTTTCGTCCATCTTTGTTGCCATTCTTATTACAGCTTCCTGCGGGGCGTGTCTTCTCCTGCCGAGTTGTGCCAGCGGGCCGCGTCATTGGGTAT
>P_1C_Sed_2_UnCtyDRAFT_1000502_pt1 | contig 11870 bp, 11 predicted proteins | sample Pon1CUnioCityCA_4_FD_10229 | JGI IMG/M metagenome (IMG submission 10229) | reverse complement strand
CACCTTCAATAATTTTTGTGAATATCGTAGACATGATAATTGGAAATTTTCGGTTTTTGGAATCTTGAACTCAAATCACAATAAAAAATACACAGGTATAATTTTTCATTTTTAATTCCTAATTCATAATTCATTCCGTCAACTACTTAATAGCTCGATATTCCATTTTTGCCTCATCCACTTCGATAACTCCTTCATCGATTCCCCAATCCAAATAACCCAGTACTTCCGACAAAACGAGAAATAGGGCCCCCTTTTTAATAGCATCAGGGAAAATTCGGTGAGATAAATCCAATAACGTCATAGACTCTTCAAGCAGCAACTTCTTAATTTTCTGATATCGATTTCGATGTTCATTGAGATGATGGTCAGCAACAGACGCTGCATGTTCTATGATCTCTCCATGACCGGGCAGCACTAATCCTCCTTGCTCGCGAATCCATTTCAACGATTTTCGGTACTGCAGTAAGCTTCTATTGCGTTGATTCGTTTCCGCATCAAAATTAATCAAAGCATTGGTACTGATGTGCCCCAGCAGCAAGTCTCCCCCAAATATAATACCGCTGTCACTTTTGAATGCAACATGACCTGGGGCATGACCGGGCGTATGAACGACCTCGAACGAAAGATCACCACTACTGAGTACCGCTTCCTCCTGAATCCATTCGGGTTCAATCGGCAGCTGAAATTGTTTCAGCCAATCCAGCTGATTTACCATATTCTGAATGTGATTTTGGGGAATACTATGTTTTTGAAAAAAGGTTTCAAATAATTCGGCGTCATCATTCCCTCCAAAGTTTGAACACTCCAAGGGATGTCCGAACACCGCTGCGCCCGCACGGTCAGCAAATCGTGCAGCCTGCCCGTAATGGTCAGGATGCCCATGCGTGAGCCAAACCTCATCAAGATCTCGAATTGTAAGTCCCTGTTTACTTAAATGATGACGAACACACTCAAAGGCATCGTCAGTATATTGACCGGTATCAACCAGTACATTTTTTTCGTCTTTAATCAGATAGCTAAAAACGTCGCCTACTGCAAATGGAGTAGGAATCTTAATAGGGTAAATGGAATGCTCTTCTAAAATATCGGGATGCAACACACTTTTGTCTTTCAGATTCAAAATACATTAAAGGTACCATTTTTTTACCGGAATCGACCAATTTCCTTCCCCTTAATACCGAAATTAAGAGAAATAAAATTTAACGTAATTTTTCCTTGAAATTAGTTGGTCGAAATCCGTATATTTGGAATCTGTTTTTGACCCGAGAGTCGGTAGCTCAGTTGGTAGAGCAACGCCCTTTTAAGGCGTGGGTCGTGGGTTCGATCCCCTCCCGACTCACAATATGTAAAGAAACTCTCTCTAAGCCTCTGCTGGTTGATAGCCTCAGAGGCTTTTTTTGTATAATTCAGAGTAAAAAAGTGAAACGGTTAATAATCTTGGAATTTAAATACCGTTAACTTTCGTTGAATGTGATACATATTTATCCCAATTTTAGTTGATTTCATTTAATTCGTTTCTATGCCCGAGAATAAGAAGAAGCAAAACCCGAAAAATAACGATCAGAAAAAGAATAAAGGACTTCAGGGTCCCGGCGGCAAACATCAGTACACATTTTACTGGATTGTCTTAGCAGCGCTTTTTGGCTTTTGGTTATTCAGCTCGCAAAGCGGTGGACTTTTTGGCGGCCCTCCCACTATTGATTACAGTGAATTCCGTAATCAAATCACCTCCGGCAATGTTGAGAAGGTCGTGATACAAGGTGAACAAGTGACCGGTGATCTCAAACAAGCAACACGACTTAATGCAGCCGAAAACGATACTACCCAGTATAAAAGCTTTAACACCTACCTTCCTTCCTTTGGCGATGATAAGCTGATGAACATGCTCGAGGAAAACGAGGTAAAAGTAGAAACACGTCCCAAAAGTGACTTCAACTGGTGGACCGTACTGCTCTGGGGGTTACCGCTCATTTTTCTCATCATGATCGGCTTCCAATTCTTCCGACAAATGCGCATGCAGGGACAGAATATGTTCAAGATTGGAGAAAGTAAGGCTAAGCTGCAGGATGCCGAAACAGTCAACACTACATTTGATGATGTGGCCGGTCTTGAAGGAGCCAAAACAGAACTCCAAGAGGTTGTTAGTTTCCTTAAAGATCCCGATCAATTTGATTCGTTAGGTGGAGAACTTCCCCGTGGCCTGTTAATGGTAGGCCCTCCCGGTACCGGTAAAACATTACTTGCCCGTGCAGTAGCAGGCGAAGCAGGGGTTCCATTTTTTACGATTACCGGTTCTGATTTTATGGAGATGTTTGTAGGTGTTGGGGCCAAGCGCGTTCGCGACATGTTCAACAAGGCCAAAGAAAAAGAACCTGCAATTATTTTCATTGACGAAATTGACTCTATAGGTCGCAAGCGCGGTGCCGGACTTGGTGGCGGCCATGACGAGCGCGAACAAACGCTGAACCAACTGCTCTCTGAACTTGATGGATTCGAGAAAAACGAAGGCGTTGTCGTAATGGCGGCAACCAACCGTCCCGATATTTTGGATAAAGCATTGCTGCGTCCCGGCCGTTTTGATCGTCAGATTACCGTACATCTGCCTACACAAGAACACCGCGAGCAAATTCTGGAAATCCACTCTAAAAACAAGAAAATTTCGGATGATGTGGATCTTCAAGAAATAGCCCGTTCCACCCCCGGCTTTAGCGGGGCCGATCTCCAAAACTTGCTTAATGAAGCCGCTCTTATTGCTGCACGGTTTAAACGAAAGGCCATTGAACAACAAGATATCGACCAGGCGCGCGACAAAGTGATGATGGGACTGAAACGTGAAGGCATCAGGCTTACTGATCATGAGAAGAAGCTCTTAGCCTACCATGAAGCCGGCCATGCAATTGTTGCAGCGGTATTGGAAAACACCGATCCCATTCACAAGGTAACCGTAATTCCACGTGGCAAAGCCATGGGCGTAACGATGCAAATGCCGGATAAAGAGAAGTATTTATACGAAAAGAAATACATGCTCGATCGAATGGCTGTGATGATGGGCGGACGTGCTGCAGAAAACCTCATTTTTGATACGGCCACCAGCGGGGCCGAAAACGATCTCAAGCAGATTCGTAAGCTGGCCCGCAAGATGGTGCTCGACTGGGGTATGAGCGATAAATTTAACAACATTGCTTTCGGCAGTCAGCGCGAACAGGTATTTCTGGGAGAACAGATGGGAAGCTCCAAGGAGTACAGTGAAAATACGGCCCGCGAAGTAGACGAGGAAGTCCTGAGAATCCTCAAAGAAGCATATGATCGCGCCATGACCGCCATTTCCGAACACAGGGATATCCTGGATAAACTTGCCGATGAGCTTATTGAACACGAAGAAATATCCGGCAAAAAGGTCATGCAATGGTTAAATGGGTCAACAGATGAAGAACCNGATGAAGAAGAGAACCAGGATATAACTGAGGATGCTAAATTAAAAGAGAACAAAGAACCTGCTGACGAAGAAGAATAACGTATTTATTCTTCGAGCTTTAGGAATTTCTATCCATGTTTCACAGTATCCATTTACTGGATTTCGATGTACACGCTGCAACTATTTGGTACTTTTTAAAATAAAAACACTTGCATGATGACTGATTATACAATCATCTTTGAGAGTGGAGTAACAGTAGATATTAAAGCTGGCAGTATTGAATTGAATGATGTTCTTGATAAGGTCGAAGTCAAGGATGATGATGGCAAAGAGATGGAAGAGCTATATCTTAACTTCGAGGATATCTCTGCCATCATTCCACAGTCGTAACTATNCCACATTTTCTGTACAAAGCCTCTGGATTGAGCCATTCCTATAGATTTTCATTTTATATTTTCGATGCGTTAGTTTTATCAGGCAATTAATGGTTATCAATATGAGGAGGGATTATGCTAAAAGAGTTTAAGGAATTTGCCATCAAAGGGAATGTGGTGGATATGGCCGTCGGTATTATCATCGGAGCCGCTTTTACCGGCGTTGTGCAATCACTAGTGAAAGATATGTTGATGCCACCATTGGGACTGCTAATGGGAGGAGTCGACTTCTCGGAGTTTTTTATTGTACTCAAAGAAGGAAGCATCCCTCCACCATATGAGACCTTATCTGCTGCCCAAGAGGTTGGAGCGGTAACTCTTAATTATGGGCTTTTTATAAATACGGCTATTAGCTTTCTTATTGTATCATTTGCCGTTTTTATTCTTATCCGATATATCAACAAGTTGAAACGGCCGGAGGAAACTCCCGAACCAGTGGCACCTTCAATAAAAAAGTGTGACTACTGCTTTTCTGATATTTCCGTTAAGGCAACGCGTTGTCCACACTGTACTTCGAAATTGGAAGTATAACCAGTGAATGATAAGGCACTGGAAGCAGACCGGGGATTTTTGGAATCCCCTGGAAAGCAAGATCTAAACAAAGACTACCACAATTAGCGTGTATAATACGGCGCCAATTCCTGCAGCCAGTAGGGCCAGGGGAATCTGTGTTTTTACGTGATCCATTAAGTCACTGCCGGTAGCCAGCGAAGAAAGGATCGTTGTATCTGAAATAGGTGAACACTGATCGCCAAAAACGCTTCCGCCCACGACCGCTCCAAAGCAGAGCGTAATAAAGAATGGATCAGGCAATATGGCCCATGCCAACGGCATCGCCACCGGAAAGACCACCGCATAGGTTCCAAATGACGTTCCAGCAGCAAAGGCAATTAACATACATAAACCCATTAAAATGGCAGGTAAGAACATGGGGGCAATGGAATCGCCTACAAGGGCAACGACATACTCGGCTGTACCCACCGATTCAGCNACCTCTTTCAACGTTACCGCTAAAGCTAATACAATAGCACCAATTGTTACCCCCTTACAACCATCTACAAAACCATCCATTACCGTCTTCAAATCCATTCCTTTTGCCAGCGCGATAAACATTCCTGCTAATACTGCTAACACAAAAGCCTCGGCAATCAACAGCGTAGGATTTTCTGTATTACCCATAATGTAAAAAGTAGTGATGTACGGGATAATAGCTACCCCCAAGAGGGTTCCAATAGGGCCAAAGAAATCGATCAATCCCGAATGATAATCTTCGGGAATATCCATTTCTGTCAATTCTTTTGAGGACATCGGCTCAGAATCATCCCTATCCAACTTACCTGTCTCACGAGATCTCTTCATGGCATCACGCATCTTTTTACCGGGAATCCAAGGCAGCAGCTCCCAGGCAAAAAGCAGGGTCATCAATAAGGCAAAAATCCCGTAAAAATTGAACGGAATAGCCTGAAAAAAGAATGCCACGGCATCTTGGGTAGTTTCAAAAAGAGGGATCGTCCCCACTACCAATCCGCCAATATATATGGGCCAGACATTAAAAGGAATAACGGTAGCTGCCGGTGAGGCGGTAGAGTCTACCATATAGGAGCTTTCCTCATGCGAAACACCCTGTTCATCAGAAATCGGTCGCACTGTGGCGCCTGTTAAAACAGTACTAATGGTTCCGCCCTGATGAAAGACCAGCCCCATCATCCAGGTGAAAAATTTAGCGGATTTGGGTCCGCGTACAATTTTACTCCCCGCCCATTCAGCAAAACGTTCGGCCCCGCCGGTGCGCGTCCAGATCCCAATAAGTCCGCCCAGTGACCATAAATACACCAGTAAAATGAGTGCAAAGTTTTCTGTACCAATGGATGGAATCAGATAGGCATCCACGACATTTAAATTGCCGGATATAAATCCACCCAACACAATACCTACAAACAGAGAGCTTACCACCTCTTGTGTCCAAAAAGCCAATACAATTGCAATTAGGGGTGGCAGTACCGACCAAAACCCATAATGATCGCCATACTTTGGCAGCTCACCGGCAAAAACAACCCCTAGTACTATCACAATGAGGGCTATTATGATGTTAATACGATTTCCTTTAGAAAATTGTGAAAGTATTGAATTATTGGTGTCTGTCATTCTCTGTTTGGTTGGTTTTCGAAAAGTCACCGCAATCTGTATAAAAGCCGCCATCAAATCAAATGACTATTCTCGCAATCAATCATCATTTTACTATATTAGGCCTCACCACATTTAGTGAATAGATTAGGGACATTATGAGCTACTCGGATTTTGGCTTCACAGAATACCTGCGCAGCATACTTGCCATCACTACTTTTTTTCTAATCTTCTTGCTCTTCACCCCTATTATTTTGTTTCTGCTACTGATATCCTTCGGTAAAGCCTCGAACTTTGTTGTAGAAAAGATTGCCCCAATTATGGTACATCCCGTAATGTGGGTCAGCGGCATCTCTTTTGATGTAAAGATGCATGCTGATAAGCTTAGCAGTCCCGCCGTTTTTATTATTAATCACAGCTCAACATTGGATGTCCTTACTCTACTGGCGCTGGGATTACCTAAAGTTCGCTTTGTGGCCAAATGGGAATTTCAATACAATCCTATTTTTCTGATTCTGGGACGCCTTACCGGACAAATTTTCATCAGGCGCGAAAAAACAGAAAAGGCCATTCAAACGCTCAAGAAAACGCACCGTCGCATTAAACGTGATCAGCTTTCCGTGATGATGGCTCCCGAGGGATCGCGCAAACATCCCGGCATCATTGGTCCCTTTAAAAAAGGTCCTTTTCGGATGGCCATGGATTTGAACTATCCCATCGTGCCCATCTATTTCGAAGGAAATCGCGAACTTAGCAAGGGCGGAACCATGATTACAAAATCAGGACAAGTTACCGCTCACATCCATGAAGCTATTGATGTTTCGGACTGGACTGTAGATAATTTAAATGAACATATCAAAGAAGTTCGTAATCGGTATTTGGAGTGGGCCGGAGTTGAGAATGAGGATGTGAGACCGATTTCCTGACACATAACCTACGGGAATTCAACTCCCGCAAAACTTTTAGAGGATGATGTAAGTTCAATCGCTTGATGTTAATTAGTTAATAGGAGTATAACTCCCTTTAAACTTTGGACCGATTTCATAAACAATTCCCTACTTATTTATGAGTATCCTGAATATCGAAATTAAAGCCCGATGCGATCAGCCTAAACGTATACGTAAGATACTGCGCGAGCACCATGCAGACTTTAAAGGTACCGATCGTCAAATAGATACCTACTTCGACGTACCTGAAGGGAGGCTAAAGTTGCGCCAGGGTACGATCGAAAACAACCTCATTTTTTATAAACGCGACAATCAATCTGGACCCAAAGCCTCAAATATCAACTTGGTCCCCGCAGAACATCCCGACAAACTACTAACCCTGCTTGATAATGCCCTGAACACTAAAGTGATCGTAGACAAAAAACGGGAAATCTATTTCATCGATAACATTAAATTTCATATTGACGAAGTAAAAGAGCTTGGTAATTTTGTAGAGATTGAAGCCATCAATGAGGATGGAACCATTGGAGAAGAAAAGCTTCGAGAGCAGTGCCAGAAATACCTCGCCCTATTCAATATTTCGGACGAACAACTTATCTCTCACTCCTACTCCGATATGCTACTGGAAAAATAATCCCGCTTCTAAAGTAAAAGTACTTTCTTTTCTATGCCGCAGTTGGTTACTTGCATTTACAATAAGTCCGCAAATAACCACCGATATGAAATATATTTTATCATTAGATCAAGGTACCACAAGTTCGCGGGCTATTCTTTTCGACCGCCATGGAACAATACAGGCAATGGCTCAAAAAGAGTTTGAACAACTCTTTCCACAACCGGGCTGGGTAGAACACGATCCCAATGATATCTGGTCGTCACAAACCAGCGTTGCTGCTGAAGTGGTTACAAAAGCAGACATACGACCTTCACAAATTGCGGCCATTGGTATTACTAATCAGCGTGAAACCACGATCGTTTGGGATAAAAAAACAGGTAAACCCATCTACAATGCTATCGTCTGGCAAGATCGAAGGACCGCTCCCATCACCGACCGTCTAAAAGATGAAAATCTTGAAGAATTTTTTCGATCTAAAACAGGACTGGTCCTAGATCCCTATTTTTCAGGAACGAAGATTAAATGGGTTTTAGATCATGTAGATGGTGCCCGTCAAAAAGCAGCAAATGGCACCCTCCTGTTTGGTACGGTAGACTCATGGCTTATCTGGAAGATGACGGGCGGCCAAAAACATGTTACTGACGTCACTAATGCCAGCCGGACATTACTTTATAATATCCATGAGCACCAATGGGACGACGATTTATTAGAAATATTGGACATTCCCAGATCAATGCTGCCCGAAGTTAAGTCCTGCAGTGAAGTTTACGGTCATACGGCCGGGAATATTTTCGCCGCCGAAATACCTATCGCCGGTATTGCAGGCGATCAGCAGGCGGCACTATTCGGTCAAATGTGTAACCAAAAAGGCATGGCTAAGAATACCTACGGCACCGGCTGTTTTATGCTGATGAACACCGGACAACAACCCATCACTTCCCAAAACAAACTGCTTACCACCATCGCTTGGCAAATCAACGGAACTACGGAGTATGCCCTTGAGGGGAGTGTATTTATTGGAGGGGCTGTGGTGCAATGGCTTCGCGACGGACTCGGTATTATCAATGATTCATCAGAAATTGAGCAGCTTGCTTCTCAAGCTGACAGCTCAGATGGTATTTATCTGGTGCCCGCCTTTTCAGGCTTGGGTGCCCCACACTGGGATCCGCATGCCCGGGGAACCATCACCGGAATTACGCGCGGCACCGATAGTGCTCATATTGCTCGGGCAGCATTAGAAGCCATCGCTTTTCAATCTGCAGATCTGCTCAAAGCAATGGTCAGCGATTCGGGTATCGACCTCAAAGAACTTCGCGTCGACGGAGGCGCCTCAATCAACCAACTGCTGATGCAATTTCAGGCCGACATTCTGGGCGTGCCGGTTATCCGACCCAAAATAACCGAAACCACTGCATTGGGTGCGGCCTATTTAGCCGGGCTTGGCGTAGGGTTTTGGGATGATACATCCAGCATAGCCAACCAGTGGAATGCCGATATTACTTTCTCACCCAACATGGATGATCAAAAAATTCAGGAACATTACGCCGGATGGCATCGGGCTGTCGAACGTGCCAAAGGCTGGAAACAAGAATAATATTCATCAACAAATTTTTATTATGGATCGAAATAAGCTAATACAGCAAGTTCAAGAAGATACCGGGATATGGGATTTTATTATCATTGGCGGCGGTGCAACGGGCTTAGGCACGGCGGTCGAAGCAGCCTCTCGGGGATATAAAACACTGCTGCTGGAACAAGACGACTTTGCCAAAGGTACTTCGAGCCGAAGTACGAAATTGGTCCACGGCGGCGTACGATATCTACAACAGGGCAATGTGGCTCTGGTTTTGGAAGCCCTGCGTGAACGCGGCCTACTGCGGCAAAATGCACCACACTTGGTTAAAAACCAGTCGTTTATTGTGCCCAACTATGATTGGTGGGAAGGTCCGTTCTACGGTATCGGTCTTAAAATTTATGATAAGTTAGCCGGCGACCTGGGATTGGGTCCCTCCAAGAATTTATCCAAAGAAGAAACCCTGGAGCATATTCCCACGCTTGAGTCAAATGATCTTAATGGCGGGGTCATTTATTATGATGCCCAGTTCGATGATTCACGGCTGGCTATTAACCTGATGCAAACCATCTTTGACCATGATGGCATAGCTCTTAATTACATGAAGGTGACCGACCTGCTTAAAGCCAATGGATTGGTTTCAGGTGTGAAAGTCGAAGACCAGGAAGGTAATTATGACATGGAAATACAAGGGCGGGTTGTAATTAATGCCACCGGTATGTTCACTGACGACATTCGCAGAATGGATAATCCCCAAGCCAAACGACTCATGAAACCGAGTCAGGGAGTACACTTGGTTTTGGACAAATCATTTCAACCCGGGGAAAGTGCCATTATGGTTCCCCGTACCGACGATGGACGCGTACTCTTTGCCGTACCGTGGCACGACCGTATTATTGTCGGCACTACCGATACCCCACTTGAGGAACCTTCACTGGAGCCACGTGCTCAGGAGGAGGAAATAGATTTTTTACTTACTCATGCCGCCCGTTACCTCACAAAGGATCCCAAACCCGAAGATGTGCTCAGCGTTTTTGCTGGTATTCGCCCCTTGGTCTCACCCGAGGGCGATGACGATACAGCTTCCATTTCACGCGACCATACGCTGCTCATTGATCCCTCTGGACTGGTAACCATCACCGGGGGTAAGTGGACGACCTACCGCAAGATGGCCGAGGATACCGTCAACGAAGCAGCGGTTGTGGCCGGCCTCGATGAACGGGAGTCGGTCACCGAAAACCTGCGGCTGCACGGCTGGCTTAAAAATACTGATGCCGCCGATCCCTATGAACTTTACGGATCCGATGCCCTGGCCCTCAAAAAGATTGCCGGCGAACAAGAAAGTTGGGGCGAACCCATTCATCCGGACCTGCCCTATACACCAGCTCAGGTGGTTTGGGCGGTCCGTAACGAAATGGCGCGCACGGTTGAGGATGTACTTTCGCGCCGCACTCGTGCCCTGCTGCTGGATGCACGAGTCAGCATGGAAATGGCTGAGCCGGTTGCCAAATTAATGGCTGATGAATTAAATCGCGATGAGGAATGGGTCCAAGAACAGGTCAAAGAATATACCGAATTAGCAAAAGGGTATTTGTTGGTATAAAAAATTAGATTTGAATAGTGTCCCGATTACTTGCTTAATTTCCTTACCATGTACTTTCCGCCGCGATTCACCACACCAGTTGCGATGGAATTATAATCTCATTTCGGAGCAGAGCACCGGAATGAGTAGGAATAGGTGAGCAGATAGTGCTGGCTGATGCTGTTTCCGTCGCTCCGCTGCGGAAACAGTATCCATTATCATATTCTTGAAATAGTCAACAATCCATCATTGCCTATATAATTTTGGGCAGAAGAATATCTCCAATGCTCAGGTTTATTAACATAACCCCTATTTACCGGGTTGTGATGGATGTAATTAATTTTCTGTTTTATCATTTTCTCCCCGACAAGTTGTTTAGGATGATATCCTTCTTGCCAAACCTGAAACATAGAATCACTATGGTGAGATAGTTTTAACTTTCTCAACTTGTTTAAATAAAATCTGTGACCATTAGTTTTAAGAATGTCAATAATTTGTCGAGCAGTATATGACTTAAAGGTTCTCATATTCTTCTGAAGCTCAGTTGACTGAGCAATCAAATGGATATGATTCTCCATAATCACATATGCAAATAAGGAAAGTTTTCGATTTTCTTGATGAAAACTAAGACTCTTCAAAACGACTTCAGCTATTTCCCTAATGGAAAAAAGCGGTAACCAATCTACAATACTACATGTGACAAAGTAAGGGTATGCTGTATCGTAAACTTTATATGATGTACGCGGCATTTTTTAAAAGTAAGACCAATGAACAGAAGAATCCTTACAGGTCTTTTTCATTCCGGAGCAGAGCACCGGAATGAGTAGGTATCAAGCGATAATATTAGGCACTCATTTTTCATTTTAACAGGCCATTCTAACATTGGATAATCATACCTAAGCGAGCCTATGATCATCCAATATTGGTTGAACTGCAAATCCATGCGTTGCATTAAGGCCATGTTTTTATATTTTCGGGAGTCCTCAACGAATTTCAGCACCGAATTATGGCCAAGACCAATCCCGAAGCAAAGCAGAAACAGTCTGAAGAAAGTGATCAGCGCAAAGCCGATGTCACCTACCGGCGACGGCCCGATGCTATTGCCGAGCATCAGGTTCAAGAACAACACGTTCTGCTCCGCTCCGAAAATGATATTGAGCTGCACATTACCGTCCA
>P_1C_Sed_2_UnCtyDRAFT_1000501_pt1 | contig 11908 bp, 8 predicted proteins | sample Pon1CUnioCityCA_4_FD_10229 | JGI IMG/M metagenome (IMG submission 10229) | reverse complement strand
CCACTTGGGCGGATTTTCGGATACCAAAAATGAACGTATTGAATCTGAACTCATACAGCTGATTAATTACTGTCAGCGAAACGGCATTCGGCTAGCCGTGTTGGGAGATCTTTTTGACTATTGGATGGAATACCCGGAGGTTGTACCCAAACTCGGAAACAAACTACTCGATCGATTTGAGGATTTTAACCGCCAATTAGGCCCTACCCTATATATTACGGGCAATCACGATAACTGGACCCGAAACCATTTTAAAGATCGGGGATTTTACCTGGTTCATGAACATTACCAATTTAATATTGATGATAAAGAAGTTTTAGCACTGCACGGTGACGGCCTGGCTAATCCAAAGTATAAACTGAAGCGGCCGCTGATGCATCGGATTTTACGAAATCCACAATTTATAAAGCTATTTCAAAGAATATTTCCGCCTCAAACCGGAAATACCATCATGAAATACTTCTCGCGCATAACAAGAAAAATGGATTGGGATACCAGAAAAGAAGATCAATTGAATAACTGGGCGAAACACCAACTCAAAAATTCTGATATAGAAGTTATTTTAACAGGGCACGATCATATTCCTCGAAGGAAACAATTTCCTTTCGGAACCTATATAAATTTGGGTACCTTTTATAACCATCAAACGATGGTCTATTACAATAATGATGGTTTTTCTCTCGTTTGTTGGAGGCCAGAGTTACAGACGTTAAAAAAATTTGAACCCAGCACCTATAAATGAGCAATTCAGATTACGGTAGTGATATGGATCGTTATTTCAACGATCCCGATTTTCGGAAAAAAAAGTCACAAGAACGCAACGGGGACAATAACAAAAGCTCTTCGTCTGGTAACAATGGAATTTCAAAAAAATTAGTCCGCTGGGCCGGGGCAGCAGCAGGTATTATCATATTAGCCGCTACCGGCTTTACTCTTTACCTGTACCAAGGCATTCCTTCCATCGATCAGCTTGAAAATCCCCAAACAGCTGTTGCCTCTGAGCTAAAAAGTCGTGATGGCGTAGTTCTGGATCGCTACTACACCGAAAACCGTACGCATGTTCCCATTGAAAAAATATCCCCACATGTAGTTGATGCCCTTATTGCCACGGAAGATCACCGTTTTTATAATCACTGGGGCATCGATATGATACGTACGCTGGCTATTCCGTGGCACTTAATAAATGGGCGTGTACAAGGAGGATCTACGCTAACACAGCAGCTGGCCCGAAATCTCTATAAAAAAATTGGCCGGGAATTTTCTGTTGTCCGTAAACTGCGAGAAATGATTACGGCCGTTCAAATTGAACACAATTATACGAAGCGCGAAATTATTGAGATGTATCTTAATACCGTAGAATTTCCCAATAGCGCTTTTGGTATAGAGTCGGCTGCCCAAACCCATTACGGCAAGAGTGCCAGCGACCTAACCATTTCTGAGGCTGCAACACTTGTTGGTTCGCTAAAAGCAGTTTATTACTACAACCCTCAAATCAATCCTGAGAATGCTCAAGGACGAAGAAATATCGTGCTATTCCAGCTTAACAAGCGAGGATTTATCAGTGATGCAGTGTATGATAAATTACGTAAAGAACCACTCGTTCTTAACTATCAACCTCCATCTAAAGCCGGACAAGAGAATCGTTATTTCGGTCAATATGTACGTCAACAGGTGGACCCGTGGCTAAAAGAAAATGGTTATAATTTAAATACCGATGGTTTAACCATCTATACGACCATCGATTCACGATTACAGCAATATGCAGAAAATGCTCTGCGTACAAAGCTCGACTCATTACAAACCATTTACGAATGTGAATGGACTACAGGATGGAGACAGTGGAATTCAGAGGCTTCGCTTGCCCAATGTAAAGATGCTATTGAAAGAGGAGAATACATGAAACGGCTATGGAATAAATATCCCTCCTTTTTACGTGAATTTATTCGTGATACCGATCGCTATAAAAATGCATTTTCAAAGTATGAAACTGACCAGGAATCTGTGGTTTTTGATACGCTGATGGCCGACTCAGCGTTTGTTGACTCTGTAAAGCGTGCTAAAACGCGTCTTGAAGCTGGATTTGTTGGCATTGATCCCAACAACGGAAATGTTCTGGCCTGGGTGGGCGGCTCCGATTATGGGAATGTCCAATATGACCATGTCTATCAATCGCGAAGACAGGCCGGGTCCACCTTTAAACCCTTTGTTTATACCGTAGCAATCGACAATGGCTACAAACCTTATCACAAATTCTCCAAGTATCCCAGTGTTTTTTATGATCGGTCGGGTGATGCATGGAAACCCAAAGATCCGCAAGTTCCTGAGGGCCCCGAAATGGTACCTTTGCGTCAAGCCCTTGCCCGCAGCTTGAATAATGTTACGATTCGACTTTTACCCGAGCTTGCCGGAGCTCCGGGAACCAACAAATTGGAAGAACTAGAACCTGCTGCCCGCAAAATTAAACAGATGGCTTCCAATCTCGGCATTGATATGTCCGGAACTACTGCCTATCCCTCTATCGCTCTCGGAACTGCAGAAGTTTCACTGCTTGAAATGGTAAGTGCATATACGACCTATGCCAACCAAGGAGTCCACATTGATCCCATTGCCGTTACGCGTATTGAGGACAAAGAAGGCAATGTCATTAAAGAATATCATCCCGAATATCAGCAAGAAGTAATCAGTCCCGAAACTGCGTACATGATGGTGGATATGATGCGGGGCGTTATCCGCGGTGGTGAGGATTATTACGGAACAGGAGTTCGGCTGCGTAATATTTATGGGGTTAGACAAGATGTTGCAGGTAAAACCGGGACGACCCAAAATAGTGCCGACAACTGGTTTATGGCCATGATGCCCCATATCACCATGGGAGCCTGGGTTGGCGGAGAGAATAGAATGATTCGTTTTCCCCAAGATACATATATCGGTCAGGGAGCGCGTTCTGCCCTTCCCATTGTCGGTAAATTTATCAACTTAGCGTCATCAGATCCTAAAGCTCCGTGGAGCTATGATGCTTTTGAATCGCCCCCTGGTTTTGTGATGCCCCAAGATCCCGATAGTGCTAAAAACAATGAAACCGGCACCGGGCGCATAGGTTGGTAGACCTACGACCTTCTGTTTAAAGTGAAGTCTCATTTTAGATGACAACGAACATTGCGGATTACTTTTCCGAACAGGAGATCGCTGATCTTACTGACGAGGCCAACCGTTCTGAAAATATAGAAAAGCTTTCATCAGCTGCTGTAGATATCTTAAAGAAAAAACAGCTTCTTGATCTGTTTGTCCCTCAGCGGTATGGTGGATTACAAAAAGATTTACCTGAAGCTCTGCGTTGGATCGAGGCAACTTCGTGGATCGATGGAAGTCTGGGCTGGACCCTGACTCTTGCTTCAGGTGCCGGACTTTTCGGCGCATTCATGACACCGGAATTTGCTCGTTCTATCTTCACCAAAAAAAATATTTTTATTGCAGGTTCAGGATTTCCGGGGGGAAAAGCTGAAAAAACAAACTCTGGTTTTCATGTTAATGGATCATGGAAATATACCTCAGGTATAGATCATGCTACCTTGATTACTGCAAGCTGTCATATCACCAAAGACGGAGTAATCATGCAAAAAGACGGTAACCCTGTCACAAAAGCGGTAGCACTATATCCTGATGAAATTGAGATAACTGACAAATGGAACAGTATGGGACTTAAAGCTACGGGCAGTCACGGCTTTGAAGTAGAAGGTATACAAATCCCAGAGAAACGAGCGTTTACCATTACCTTAGATACTGTTCAGGTTGATGAATTGCTATACCAATATCCATTTGAAACATTTGCTCACTGTACATTGGCTGCTTCAATGCTTGGAATAGCCAAACGTTTTTTCCATGAAGCCAAACAAATACTACTATCTAAGAATGATGTTTCTGATCTGAATGGGATTCCCAAAGCATCACGGGCAAAATACAAAGATGTACATCTGAAGTTTAAAAGAGCAAAAGAATCTGTTCATAAAAGTGTAGAACAATCCTGGAAAGAGCTCCATAAATCCAGAGAGCTTGAGGATAGCCATGCTAATAAGATTACTATCATATCTCGCAAATCCTGCAAAACAGCTCTCCAGTGCGTAGAAGAGCTTTATCCCTTTTTAGGCATGAGCGTCATTAACCCGAATTCTATTATCAATAGGTGTTGGCGCGATTTACACACCGCCAGCCAGCATATATTCCTGAGGCCTGAGAAATGATTGGAAATAAAAAAGGCGACCTCCAAACGAAGATCGCCTTAAAGAAATTATCAAACAAGAAAGAACTATTGAGTATTAATTCCGATGTTGACCGACAATTTGATTCGGTTTTCAGCACGTTTAAGTGCCTTTCTTGCTCGCTCCTTATCGACCTTTTTATCACCAGATTCAAGACGCTTAACTGCCCGCTCTTTTGCTTCCTTAGCTCGCTCAACGTCGATTTTATCAACCGGTTCAGCAGCTTCAGCTAATAACGTAAGCTTATTATCAACAACTTCTACAAAACCTCCGGTTACGGAAAAAGATTGTTCTCCGCCCGCGGCTTTGCGTACCAATATTTCCCCGATTTCAAGCGAAGATATAATATTGGCGTGAAGCGTCTTAACTTCAAAACTCCCCATCTCTCCGGGGACTCGAACTCCGGTTACCTCATCATCAAAGATTGAACCTTCCGGAGTTAATATTTGAGCACTAAAGGTGTTCATTGGTTAGTTACCTCTTATTATTCTGCGGCTTCTGCTTCTTCCTCAGCCAGCAATTCTTCGCCTTTCTCTTCTGCTTCTTCGATGGTACCAACCATATAGAAAGCTTTCTCCGGCAAGTGATCAAGCTCACCATCGAGAATCTTCTTAAAGCCTTTAACAGTATCATCAATATTTACGTAGGTACCAGGTTGGCCCGTAAACTGTTCAGCAACAAAGAATGGCTGACTCAAGAATCGCTGAATGCGTCGAGCTCGCGACACCACTGTTTTATCTTCATCCGAAAGCTCATCCATACCCAGAATAGCAATAATATCCTGCAGATCTTTGTACTTCTGAAGAATTTCGATCACGCGCTGCGCCGTTTGGTAATGCTCTTTACCAACGATATGTGGATCAAGAATTCGAGAAGAAGAATCCAGTGGATCTACAGCCGGGTAAATACCAATCTGTGTAAGTGCACGGCTCAATACCGTTGTTGCATCCAAGTGGGCAAATGTGGTTGCCGGAGCAGGGTCAGTCAAGTCATCAGCAGGTACATATACAGCCTGAACTGACGTAATAGAACCGTTCTTAGTTGAAGTAATGCGCTCCTGCAAGTCACCCATTTCAGTAGCCAATGTTGGCTGATAACCTACAGCAGAAGGCATTCGTCCAAGGAGTGCTGAAACTTCAGATCCCGCCTGAGTAAATCGGAAAATATTATCAATAAAGAGCAAGATATCACGAGAAATTTCCTCGCGGAAATACTCGGCCAACGTCAGCCCGGAAAGTGCTACACGAAGACGAGCTCCAGGAGGCTCGTTCATCTGTCCAAAGGTAAAGGCTGCTTTTGAATCCTTCAGGGCATCCATGTCGACCTTACTCAGATCCCACTCACCATTTTCAAATGCTTCTTTAAAATCTTCACCATAATCAATAATACCCGCTTCGAGCATCTCTCGGATAAGATCATTACCCTCTCGAGTACGCTCACCAACACCGGCAAATACTGACAGACCACCGTGACCTTTGGCGATGTTATTAATTAATTCCTGAATCAGAACCGTTTTACCTACACCGGCACCGCCAAACAGTCCAGTTTTTCCACCTTTGGCATACGGACAAAGAAGATCAATAACCTTAATACCCGTTTCAAGCATCTCGGTGGATGTAGCAAGATCTTCAAAATCCGGAGAAGATCGGTGGATAGGATATTTTCGATCTCCTTCTGGAGGTTCAATTCCATCAATAGGTTCCCCTACCACATTAAATACACGCCCGAGAATGTCTTCACCTACTGGCATCGAGATCGGAGCTCCTGTGTTAATAACTTCCATCTCTCGAACCAATCCGTCGGTTGAATCCATCGCAATCGTACGAACACGATTTTCTCCGAGGTGCTGGGCAACTTCAAGATAAAGTTTAGATTTGTCTTCTCTTTCGATATAAAGTGCATTCAGTACCGGAGGAATGTCACCTTGATCGAAATCGACATCCACAACCGGCCCAATCACTTGTGCAACGGTTCCTTTTTTCATTATTTATTTAGTTCTAATGAGTTAACTTTTGATAATTTCTTTTTCGGAAAGAAATGTGAATTTCCTACCACATAAGAAGCGGCAAAAGTTAGGACTTTTTGCAAGCAAATGAAAGTTAAATCACACCTTAATTGCATACCAATAATCTCCCCTAAATAAATTCTCATTATAATATCGGTTAAATTCCTCATTAGAATCTGACCAAACTCAGTAAAAAATTTAAGCCCCCAGTCTCTCCTTTTTTAACCTGATACTAACTACACTTCAAATAATTATTAATAAACATTAAAATTTTTTAATGTTTATCCGATTTATTACTTTTCTGAAAGATCGTTGGTGAAAATAATTTTAGTCGGGAGTAAGAAAATTATGGATAACAGAAATCAACAGAGCAGCTCGTTACTTTGGAAACCGATCACCTTTGATATCCTTCTTTCGCGTTATTCTCTTGCTAATATTCGCGTCTGGGCAATGTTGGTGATGTGGATAATTGCCATAGCCAGCACACTATATGCTACCATTACCCTTTTGCCTAACGAGTGGATGTCATTGTCAAACAGTCGGACCGACGTAATTAAGTTCTTCATTTTTAATCCCGCACTAATTTTAGGATTACTGCTCTTTTTCTGGTTTGGTTTTGAATGGGGATTTATCCCTATCTTTTTATGTTCTTTTGTAATTGCATTTCATTCGAGCATGCCTTGGGGCTGGGCACTCATTTTTGCTATTGCATTTGTATTAGGCGTAGCCATCTGCGCAATGGCATACCAAGGATTCAATGTTCCCTACGATCTTCGAAGCCTGAAAAGCATCGCATTTTTTATCTCCATTATGTTTATTGCNTCTATAGGAAGTTCTCTNGGATCTTTCATCTGGAGCTTTAGCCATCAACTTTCNGCTTCTGAAACCCTGATGATATGGAAGAGCTGGTGGAGTGGTTCTTTTATTCAGGCAATCTTAATAACCGGTCCATTNTTATGGCTGTTCACCCCTACAGTAGAACGCTTTAAAAATCGCTTTTTTGCACTACCCGATCGCACCAAATTATCTCTAAAATGGGTAGCCGGGGCTGTAACGTCAATTACAGGTGCCCTTGCACTATTTATCTTTTCTGGAAAATACCTGGGCAAACTGCGAGTCCAAGAAGTAATGATGGAACAAAAAACGGCTACCGTTATTGATGTCGTTAATGCTCTTGAGTCATTCGAAATTATTTCATGGATATCGATTGGCATTATTGTAGTCACGGGATACGGCGCTTTTAAACTTATTGGGGGATGGAATAAACAACTAACATCGGAAGTGCAAAACAGAACACGCCAACTACATGAAAGCCAGAAAAAGCTACAGGTTTCTCTAGATGAAAAGAAAATTCTCCTAAAAGAAATTCATCATCGTGTAAAAAACAACATGGCCCTGGTAAGTGCGCTTCTTGAATTACAAGAACGAACATGCTCAAAGAATGGGACCCAAAGCACCTTTAAAACCGCACGGGCACGTATCAAGTCAATGGCACTGGCTCATGAAGCGCTTTATCAAAATGAGTCGTTCTCCAATATTAGCATGAAAGAGTACATCCAGCGTATCAGCAATCTCACCCATCGCTCCTTTGTCAATAAGAATGTCGACATTGATCTCAAGTTTAACCTAGAAGATGCCCGGCTGGAAATGTCAAAATCAATTCCGCTTGGTCTGGTAATTAACGAGATTCTGATCAATGCTCATAAACATGCGTTTGATGGCATGTCTGATGGTTTTATTGAGCTCGGTAGCACGGTAAAAGAGGGTAAAATAACCATATTTATTCGCGACAATGGCGTAGGACTTCCCAAAGATCCGGAAGAACTTAAAACAAAGTCATTAGGAATGACGCTTATAAAAAAGTTTTCTAAACAGCTTAAAGCTGATCTTTCCATCGAGAGTGACCAAGATGAAGGTACCACGTTCAGCTTAGCATTTCAGAATTAATACTTCTCCTGTTTCCTACCAAATATAGTTGCTGTTGTTTCACTATTGGAGTACTCACCGCTTCAAAGGATCCAAATTATAAGTGACATCGATATGGATCTATTATATACTTCGAAATATCAATTTAGAGGTCTGACATTACATTTTTGCATCTATATTCATACACCTGTTTGTTTAGTATGTACTTTTTAAAAAATCATATTTGGCAGATCTACCATTTAAATACCTATAAGAGATCTAATTATTGCAACTCATCGGAACAACTATATGAGATAGTTAGTTATTTGAGAATAGAATTATTCCTCACATTTTAAGTATTTGTGGTACATTACATTAATTTTTCTTTATCAACGTTTAAGTAAACTAGTTATGAAAAAGCGAACATCGGGAAAATCATTATCCTATTACTTCTTTTCAGTACTACTCATTTTGGGATATATACTCACCTCGAACGCTACAGCACAGGATCTGGATGTCCCCTACGTACCTACACCCGACAATGTAGTTGAACGTATGCTCGATCTTACTGATGTGAAGTCTAGCGATTATGTTATTGATTTAGGATCAGGAGATGGACGCATCGTAATTGCTGCTGCCAAGCGTGGTGCCAATGGTCATGGCATCGACCTTGATCCCGAACGCATTGCCGAAGCCCGGGAAAATGCAAGCCGAGAAGGCGTTGACGATCAAATAATGTTTATGGAGGGAAATATTTTTGATACCGATTTTAGTGAAGCTTCCGTAGTTACGATGTATCTGTTGCCCTCAGTAAACAAAAAACTGCGACCTGAATTGATAGATAAGCTGCAACCAGGCACCCAGGTTGTTTCACATAGCTTTGATATGGGAAGCTGGAGAGCGGATAAGAAAGTAGTTGTTAATAACAATGGCAGAAGTCATGATATTTACTACTGGGTAATACCGGCCAAAACAGAAGGAAAATGGTCATGGAATTATGGTGGGAAAGACTTTACTATGACGGTTAACCAGCGATACCAGGAAATCTCTGTTAAAATCACTGATACCAACGACAGCTTTTGGGATATCCATAAGGCCGAACTTAAAGGAAAGCGACTGACCATTCGAGCATCAAAGGAAGATCAAAACTATATTTTTAGCGGACGTGTTGAAGGAGATAAAATTTACGGAATGATGCAGCACCACAACGGTCAGGAAAAGAATTTTTCTCAATGGTCTGCAACCAAACAATAATTTCTTTTATTCTTTTAGTACCTAATAAAAGTTTTGGCTTCGATGCATGAAAACCTCCGATTCGGGCTCACCGCTTAAAGTCTTTACAAACCTTAGCGCTATTGCCGTTATTATTGGCATTGTAGTTGGTATTGGGATATTTCGTCTTCCATCCATTGTAGCACAAAACGCCTCATCAGAACTTCATTATATCGGTTTTTGGATAGCCGGCGGTCTCATATCTATTATAGGTGCCCTTTGCTATGCTGAAATTGCAACTAAAAAACCAGACGCCGGCGGTGAGTATTATTTTCTTACTGAAGCCTATGGATCAACCATAGGCTTTTTGTTTTCATGGGGACGTATGACGGTCATCCAAACAGGATCTATTGCACTGGCCGCTTTTATCTTGGGCGATTATGCATCCACCATCTATGATCTGGGAACATATAGCTCATCAATTTATGCCAGTATTACTGTTGTTGGATTAACGGGTTTAAATATTTGGGGAACACATCCCTCCAAAAATGCTCAAAACGGGATGACGGCTCTTATAGTTGGAATATTACTGTTATGCGGACTTGCTGGAGTAATCACCGGCGGTGAAGTTACGCCTCAAACCGGCTCCTCAGTCAACAGCTCGGCCGGTGCAGCAATGATCTTTGTTTTACTTACCTATGGCGGCTGGAATGAGGGCGTTTACCTTTCGGCTGAACTTAAGGATGTCCGCCAAAATATGTCGAAGGTGCTGCTCATAGGGTTAGCTGTAATTACCATTCTATACGTCCTCATCAACAGTGCTTACCTTCAGGTGCTCGGGCTCGAACAACTCCGAACATCTGAAACAATAGGTGTGGATCTTACCAATAGCATTTTTGGCTCCGAGGGGGCCTTTATCATGGCCACTATTATCATCATTTCTGCCCTTTCAACCGCCAATGCAACCATTATTACCGGCGCACGAACCAACTATGCACTGGGGCGCGACTTTAATGCCTTGGGATGGATAGGCAAGTGGAATTCCCATTATAATTCGCCCATTAATGCGTTGCTGGTACAGGGAGGGATAAGTCTCGCTCTGGTATTTTTAGGAGCATTTACTAAGGAGGCAGTTTCCACGATGGTTGATTATACAGCCCCGGTTTTTTGGTTTTTTATCCTTCTTACCACCATTACGCTATTTCTTTTCAGAAATAGCGAAGAATCTTCGGAGGATACATTTAAAGTCCCCCTCTATCCACTCACCCCTATCCTATTTATTATATGCTGCTCATATCTTTTGTATTCAAGTGTCATGTTTACCGGATGGGGTGCAATGGTTGGCATAGCTATCTTGGCGGTAGGACTTCCGGTTTATTTTTGGGCAAAGAACAAACCGCAATAAAGTACAACAAAAACCAAGCCAATATAATCGATTATCTATTAGCAACTCCCATGCTAAAATCGTATTTTTGGCAACCTGCGAAACCACGTATTATATTCGCTTTGCACAATAAAAGGCAAACAAAATGATTGTTACATTTTAGAGATGTGGTTTGCTGTGTTACCGTATTGATTATCACCGGAAAGTTTAACTCTAAACAGATATTGCATTGGATACCGAAGCAACAGCTCGTTCTATCAGCGTAGAAATACTAATAGATTTTGAAGATAACGGAGTTCTTGATTATTCCCGTGCCAACAAGCTTGAGAGCCGCGACCGTGCTGAAGTACGCGAGTATGTGCAAAATATTTTAAGACGTCGCTCCTACCTCGATTTTCTTATCGACCAGTTTTCGAACGTAAAAATTGATGAGATGAAGTCGAGCTTAAAAAATATTCTTCGTCTCGGTGTTTATGATATGGTATTTATGGATAGTACGCCTGACTATGCTGCCATCAACGAGTCTGTAGAAATAGCAAAATACAGCCTTGGCTCACGCACCGGTGATCTTACTAACGCAATACTGCGTAACCTGCAGCGGGACATTGATAATCTTCCCAAGCCCAATTTCGAAGACCGTACGAAATTAGTAGCAACCACTTTTTCGCATCCTGAATGGTTGGTGAAGCGATGGACCGAACGTTTTGGTGAACGCGAAGCCTTCAAGCTGATGCAGGCCAACAATAAACGACCCAGCTACTATATCCGTGCAAATAATCTGCGTACAAAAACAGAGAATTTTAAATTACGCATGACCAAGCACGGCATCGAATTTGAAGAAAGTGACTGGCTACCGGGTTATTTCAAAGTAGATAGTGTTGCCCCTTTTATTTCAAAGGGATGGCTGAAGAAAGGTTTTTGCCAGGTACAGGATATTGCCGCCGGCTTTGCCCCCTATCTTTTAGATCCCCAGCCAGAAGAATCCGTTTATGATCTCTGTGCAGCACCCGGCACCAAAAGTGTTTTAATGTCTGATCTGATGAATGGCCAAGGCGATATTTTGGCCGTTGATATTTCTTCGGAACGCCTTGATAAACTGGCTGAAAGTGCTCTTTCTTATCACGCTGAAAATATACGGGTCCGCCG
>P_1C_Sed_2_UnCtyDRAFT_1000500_pt1 | contig 11915 bp, 3 predicted proteins | sample Pon1CUnioCityCA_4_FD_10229 | JGI IMG/M metagenome (IMG submission 10229) | reverse complement strand
GGATATGGTTCAATTTCTTCTTGATAAAGGGGCCCGTGTGAACGTGGTTGCCGGAGATGGAGCCACTCCATTGGTATGGGCAGGAAAAGCCGATAAAACCGGGGATATTGTGAAGCTGTTGCTGGAAAAGGGAGCAGATGTAAATGCAGAAAATAAGCTGGGAACCTCTGCTTTTGACAATGCTGTGCGTAGCTATTGTGCATCCAAAAAGCCACCTGCTCTCAGGGTGCTGAAAATACTGGCCTCTCACGGGGCTGATGTGGATAATCCTGTCCCCGAAGGAGAGGCAGCAGGTTATACCAATCTGACAACTGCCATCATCTGGGAAAAGCCCGAATTATCCAAATTCCTCATTGATCATGGTGCAGATGTAAACAATGTAGCCGGCGATGGCAATACCCCTCTGATGGTGGCCTGCAGGGAAGGATATATTGACCAGGTTAAATTATTACTTGATGCCGGAGCCAGAACAGATGGCATGAACAGGGATGAAAAAACCGCCATGCAACTGGCAATAGACAACGAACACCAGACGGTTGTGGATTACCTGAGCGAACGGAAGTGATCAGTAGGAATGTTACCGGCCAGACCCTGTTCCTCGATCTGTCATCATTTCCTGACAGGGTCTGCCTGGTCAGGCTAGGGGGTGAGAAACATATAAGCATTGACCATATAGGCAAACATTAAATAACCATCAATAATTCTAACCTATGAAACCTGCATCCAAGAACTTACACAACAAGGACATGATTATTTCATGCAGGTTCCATAAGGCCAAAACATTATAAAATATAACCTTATGAAAACTTCTACCCATTACTGGTTATTGGCAACAATATTTGTTGTTGCGTTATTGCCGTGCAATGCTTTATTTGCCCAGATGTCGGGCACCTACCACATTGGCCCCGGTGATGATTTCGAATCTTTCCAGGAGGCGTCAGATTCCCTGGAATCACAGGGCGTGAACGGACCGGTTAATATACTGGTCGAGGCAGGAACCTACGATGAACAGGTGGAAATCAACATGATTTCCGGCACAAGTTCAGACAATACCGTTACCTTCCAGTCAGCTACCGGCGATTCCACCGATGTGGTGCTGATGTATGAGGCCACCGAATCCAACGCCAACTATGTGGTCAAAATGTTTAATACATCTCATCTTACATTTAGAAGCATCACTTTCCATGCAAAAGGTACAACCTATGGGAGGGGTGTAATCCTTGAGGGTGTTTCCAACAACATTACATTTACCCATTGCCGGTTCAAAGGCTATTATAATACCAATAACAGGTCCCAGCATGCTTCTGTTTTCTCAACGGATCAACTGCCTGATTCGCTCTATTTTTATAACAACCTCTTTGATTCGGTTACCATAGCCATCTATCTGAATAGCTCAAACGCTAACGTGATCAACGATGTAGAGATAATCAACAATAATTTCCGGGATATAGGCTACCAGGCCATCTTCTTTTCGCGAATCAGTGGTGGAACCATTGATCATAACAAGATAACCGGATGTTATGTTGCCATCCGCAGTGGCACATCATACAGCAATGCGGTCATCACAAATAACCGCATCATCTGCAAACAAACGGGGATCCTCTATTCATCGGTCCAGTATCTTCCCGAACCCGGGCTAATTGCAAACAACCATATTTTTATTACGGATGATGCGGGCCATTGCAGGGGCTTATCCATCGGAGGATTTAGTCCGGTGAATATATACCACAATACGGTGATACTGGGAGATGGAGGTCTCGATGATTACGCGCTATATATCAATAATTTTCCCGTGAACGATGCGGTAAATGTGATCAACAACATCCTGGCATGTTATAATGAAGGAGTCCCCTTCAACAACGATTACCAGTTGTGTCCAGTGGATACCCTGGATTACAATTGTTACTACACAGCCGGTAAATTCATGGGCAGGGATAATGGTAAATGGTTATTCAACCTGGAAGATGTGAGAAACCAATTCGGGCAGGACCAGCATTCCTTTACTGCCATTCCCGTTTTTTCACCCGATACCAGTGTGTATCCCGCTACAGCCTGGATCAATGACAAAGGCATCTCGCTGCCAACCGTCACCACGGATATAGACGGGGAGAGCAGGGATGATTCCCACCCGGATGTGGGTGCAGATGAGTATACGCCTCCCGCTTACCTCACTACACCCTATGCCGGTGATTATGCCATAGGACCCGGAGAATATTTCGACAGTTTAGCTCAGGCGATAGATAGCCTGCTCCTGAAAGGAATTTCAGACGAAGTAAGGCTTAATTTTTCATCGGGTACCCATATTGCCCATGTTTCAATACCGGCCATCCCGGGTAGCGGTCCCGATAAATACCTTGTGCTGCAATCCCAGTCCGGCAATCCTGAAGACGTATTGATCAAATATGAAGAACAAAGCAACATCGAGAATGGGTATGTGATCAACTGCCATGGAACGGATTACATGAAGGTTCGGAATCTTTCATTGAAAGCCGGTAAACTGGAAGGTCTTTACTCTAACTATGCCCGCGTATTTAAATTGTTCGGGGGTACCGAAAACCTTTCCTTTACCGGCAATCATCTGGAAAGTGTGTACAGTGAAAACAACCGGCCCCACTTATCCATCTTTTTCAGCAATAATATGGTCCATTACTATGACAGCCTTGTTATTGCCAACAACGAAATGGACAGTTGTGCCGTGGGCATCTATTTCCAAAACTACGGATATTATCAGGATCAAAATAAACCCGTAAAGCTCCATATCCTTAACAATGAACTGTCCCATGTAGGATACAACGGGCTTCATCTTCAAAACCACAACGCCCCAACCATTAAAAACAATGTTATTGATTCCAAGTCAAGAGGGATGTATTTGCACAATTGCATCAACAATACAACCATCACGGGGAATCAGGTTTCCGCCAGAATTCACTATGCGATCGGAGTCGAGCACTGCCCCGCGGTGAATTCATCACGGGGATTGGTAGCCAACAACTTCATTACCATTACGGGCACTTATGATGCCCAGGGGATCAACATGCTGCACAGTGAGTATTATGACATCGTTTACAACAGTGTTCATGTAACCAGCAATCATATAGGTTCCAGGGCAATCCATGCCTCTGACGGTGCAGGGCTTGTTGTATTGAACAACATTTTTACCAACATGGGCGGTGGTTATGCTGCAAAGTATAATGGAGGATTATCTGTCATTGATTCGATGGATTTCAACGATTATTATACCAGTGGGAACGATCTGGCGTTATGGGAATCTACCGTTTGTCCGGATCTTGACTTCCTGCAGTCAGCCAGCGGTATGGACCAGCATTCCCTTTCGGTGGATCCGGGCTTCGTCTCGGATATCGACCTTCATCTGAATTCCCCGGCAGTAACGGAACATGCTACACCCATTCCTTTTGTGACCATCGATATCGACGGGCAAGATCGGGATGCTTTCCATCCCGATATGGGGGCAGATGAATATGAAGCAACCGGCAACCTGTCACCGGAAGTGACCGACTCAATAGCTGATTATATCCTGAAAGAAGACAGCGATACAACAGCCATAGCCCGCCTGGATACAGTGTTTGCAGATCCTAATCCGGCAGATGAATTGAATTATACCGCCGTATCCGATACCTCATCTGTAGATGTATTTGTCATCGATACAGTGCTTAATGTAAAACCCGACACCAATTTCTTTGGTATGGCTGAAATCGTTGTCACTGCCACCGATCCATCCGATGAGGCAGCCAGTGATACATTCAGACTTACCGTAACCAATGTGCAGGACGCGCCTGTGGCTGTGGATGATACAGTAGAGACACATCAGAATACAGCTGTTATGATAGAGGTCTTAAGTAACGATATAGATGTGGACGGTGATTCATTGACCATTACTCATGTAACCCAGGGAATGAACGGCTCGGCTTCTGTCATGCCGGGCGATTCTCTTATAGAGTATACACCCAATCAGAACTTTATCGGTAGAGACACCCTTCATTATGGCATTTCTGACGGAAAAAATGGTTATGATACCGCTGCAATCTATGTTCTGGTTGCCAGGATTCCGATATTCGAAGAGATAACAATTAATCTGGACTCTGTAGCATTTGGTAATGCGGTTTGGGGAGATTATGACAATGATGCCGACCTGGATATTCTGATCACCGGTGAAAAACAGGGAGGAGTGAATATTTATTCCGTTTATGAAAACCAGGATGGAGCGTTCAAAAAAGCTTCTTTCCATTTTGGTGCCGACGATTACGGTGTCCGTTGCAATAATGACCGCTCCATTTCCTGGTTTGATCTGGATGGTGATAACAGGCTGGAATTTATTCTGACAGGAGAAACAAATTCTCATGAATACATTACTGAGATTTTTGATCCGGTGATGGAAAGAAATATTATTACAGATCTTCCCGGCGTATTTAATGGCTCTGTGGATTGGGGTGATTACGATAAGGACGGGGATCCTGATTTATTAATTACCGGAGAAACCGCAGGATCATCACAGATAACAGAAATATACAGGAATGACGGAGAAAAGCAAGTATACGGAGACCAGGTCAATTGGAAGTTCACCCCGGTGAGCAATGAATTGCCAGATTTGAAATCCAGTCAGGGTGTTTGGGCTGATCTGGATAGCGATGGCGATTTGGATATTATCCTGAGCGGAAAGGGTGAGTCAGGGAATCTTGTGAAATATTTGTACTGGAATGATAATGGTGAATTTTCTACTCATGGACCATTGGCTTACGGACAGGCAGATGGATCCATTGCTCCCTGTGATTATGATGGAGATGGTGATTTGGATGTTTTATTTACCGGTGATATTGTAGGGCCCGGTTATGTTCCTCAGACTTATTTATTAGAAAACGAAGGAGGAACTTTCTCTGAGGTCGAAACGCCCATAGAAGGAGTGTTGTTTAGTTCTTCGGATTGGGGCGACTACGACAATGATGGTGATTTTGACCTCGTAATATGCGGTAAGGATGAGAATCTAACCAGCATTACACATGTATATACCAACGATAATGGTACATTTAAAAAAGCCGATTTTGGATTGCCTGGAATTGCCGAAGGAACGGTTCGTTGGGGCGATTATGATAACGACAATGATCTGGATATTTTACTCTCCGGCTATAAAAGCGATGAACCAAACCGATTCACTGCCATCTACAGGAATAACATCAAGGAGAAAAACACTTTACCCACAGCGCCTGAAATTTTTTCTGTCACCACGACAGACAGTACCGCTACTCTAAGATGGAGCCGGGCAACTGACGGTGAATCCGACTCATTGCTGCTCACTTATAACCTTGAATTAAAGCAGAGGACTCATCAGAACAGGGTGATTAGCCCAATGGCTCATGAAAATGGATACAGAAAGGTGGTTAGAACCGGAAACAGTTCTTCAAATACTTCACGAGCAATCATCAATCTAAAACCCGGCACTTACTATGAAGCCCGCCTTCAAGCCATTGACGCGGCTTATGCCGGATCTGAATTTACTGAATTGATGTTCCATACCTCCTCTGATTATTTTATTGAGGATAGTACAATTCTGACAGAATTTATTGGAGAGGCCATTGAATTTGCTGATTATGACCAGGATGGAGACCTGGACTTGATAGCTGTTAATAGTCATAAGGATAGTCTGATGATTTATCCAAACAGCGATGGGTTTATAAGCAACAACCCTATATTATTGGGAGAGAGTTCTATGTGGGGAATAGAACGCATCAATGACTATGACAACGATAATGATGTGGACGTGCTTCTCACAGAGATCGGAAATGAAAAGTCTGTGGCCATTTATACCAACCAGGATGGCTCATTTACTTCTACTGAACTGGATGTTGCCGGGATTGATAAATGTGAAGCAGCATGGGGTGATTTTGATAACGATGGCGATGAGGATCTGATCATTTCAGGCCTGGATGAAGAAAATGAAAGTGTTTGTAAGCTCTATAGAAACAATAATGGTAGTTTTGAAGATCATAGCCATCTTTTTACAGGAGTGACTTCAGGGGATATTCATTTTGTGGATTACGATATGGATGGTGACCAGGATATTTTTATGTGCGGTTCTGTTGCTCAAGGGGAGGTAGACAATATAAAACTGTACAAAAATATGGGGGGAGCTTTTGATATTGTATATCCGGATATTCCGAAAGGAAGATTTGCCAGTGCAGATTTTGGAGATTTTGACAACGACAAAGACCCGGATTTACTCATCTGTCTCTATACTCAAGGGGAGCCTCTGACAAGAATCTATCAAAATGAAAATAATGAATTTGTTTTATATGATGCCTCATTGAACCCGTTATCTCATGGAGACTGTAAATGGGCGGATTTTAACAACGATGGGTTGCTTGACATAATTATTTCCGGGACCTCATATGAGGGATGGACTACGGAGGTTTATTACAATAATGAGGGCGCATTTAGTAAAGTAATAGAGTTGGATGGTTTCCCTTTATCTCAAATTGCGCTGGGTGATTACAACAACGATCAAAAGCTTGATTTCATGGTGGCAGGACGAGGTTTCGAAGGAGATATTAATGGGCTGTTTTATAAAAACGTTACTTCTTCTGGGAATCTTGCTCCTGATCCCCCTGAAATCCAATCAGCCGTACCGGAGGCTAACAGTTTAACGTTTAGTTGGACACAAGCTACCGATAATGAAACTCCTCGAAACGGACTGAGTTATAATTTGAGGGTGGGAACGACGCCCGGAGGTTCGGAAATCGTCAGTCCCCTTTCCCTTGAAAATGGAATAAGGCAGGTAGTCAATATAGGAAATACAGGGCAAAATACTACATGGAAAATTCATGGAGTGGATACCACAACCAATTATTACTATAGTGTTCAAACGATTGATAACGGCTACCTGGCCTCCGAATTTACTTCCGAAAAGGTATTTATTTTTGAGCCAAATTCTATTGAAGAAATAGAAACCGGGATAACCGTCTATCCCAACCCGACCAGCGGTTTATTGTATCTCAAGATGAAGGGGAATTACAATATACGGGAACTGGAAGTGATCAACAGCGTGGGATCCGTGGTGCTTCAAATGGAAGTGCAACAAAACAGTCTGGTCATCGATCTTACAAATCATCCCGATGGAATGTATGTGATACGGAGCAGAGGTGGAGGCAAAGTGATCATATCAAAGATCATGAAGTATTAGTGCAGGGGCCAGCCTTCGTGTCGGTTCAAGCGGACTTCGGCTGGTAAAACAGGTAGCAAAGAGTACTGATTCCGCACATAAGCCCGGCGACTGGCATGAGATCACTCTTGTTCTTCATTTCCCGGCAGTTTCACTCATCGAATCCCGGACGCACAAAATGGCGGGCATGGGGAAATTTTTTCTCGGTATTGCGCCTGAGCTTTTCGAGCAGGAACATCACATCCAGTATCTCATCCGACAGTTCGGGCACATATGACTGGAGCCTTCCCCAGGCGGCAAGAGAGTCATCCATCGCGATCAGGGCCACTTTGGCTGAGCCATCTGTATCAGAGAGGCGATCCTCCCTGCCCGGCCTGTCAGGCCAATCATCCTTTCCTGATAGCGCCCGCATCAGCTTGACATATACCTGATGCTGATACCAGCGAATCACCTCAATGGCATCCCCGGTTTGGGTGGCAACCTCCCGGGTCTCTTCCTCACGAATGCCGAGTTGGAAGTTTTGATCCAACCAGTTCTGCGCTCTTTCAAAGGTCTGCTCATGTGCATCAAACCAGGCCTCAACCAGATCACCATATTTCATCGCCGCCCGGGACAAATCATCTTCCCGGGCATCCACGATGCCTGGCTCAGACTCGCCTCCAATAGCCTGGCCACCTGTAAAATCATCAAAATCAATGCCCTGTTGTTCGGCGATGCCTTGCAACAATTCTTGGGTCTCCTCAAACGATTCGTGAATTCTCTGCCAAAATCGATCGCTTCCAGGGTCGGCAGCCTCCTCCCCTTCATAGTTCATGCACCGCGCGGTAAAGGAACACCTTTCACACCAACGGTTACAATAATTGTAAATGCCGGGGATCAGATTGGGATCGTCGGCCCGGTCTATAGTTTTTGACTTTTTCATAAAAACTGGGGCTTTTTGAAAGAAATTAAAGGTGGAAGTATAGCGATCGGGGAAAGATATGCTTCGCCCCAGAAAAATCCTTCTGATTATTAATGCTTCATTAAAGATACGAAATTTCCCGGTGTAAAGCCAAATCGGAAAGACCCCCTGATGGGTACCGCCTCACATAACATTAGAAATTTCAGCATTACAGCTTATATTATTTTTTTGAAGGATTCAGACCGTGTGCCATCGTTCCATAGGTTTCATGGCATGGTCCGGCTCCTGCAATCCTTTTTCGGTCAAAGAGATCGAGTCGTCGTTTGAATCCTGCTCCCGGTAACCTTCCCGAAAAAGACTATCGACGGCTTCAGAAGCGGCTTCTCGAGCATTATTATTTTCTGCCAAACCAATGGCATTCAGCTGAGAGACTCCATCACCGGAACCCTTTTACTGGACTGGGAAGAAGCGCAAGTAGAGATTAATCCTTTTCATATTTTATTCATCCCGCAGGGTGTAGGCGGGATTGCTCCAGGCAGCTCTCAGAGCCTGGGCGCTGGTGACCAAAACAGCAATAAGCAATGCGGCCAGTGAGGAAACAATGAAGGGGAGCAGACCGGGTTGAATCTTGTAGGCAAAATTGTTCAGCCAGCCATCCATCAGGTAATAACTCAGGGGCCAGGCAATGGCTGTAGCCAGAGCCAACAATATCATTATTTCCTTATAAAGGATGAATAAAATCTGGAACGTTTCAGCCCCCATCACCTTGCGTATGCCAATCTCCTTCACCCGCTTTTCAACGGTGAATGCGGCCAGCCCCAGCAGACCCAGGGAGGCAATGAGAATGGCCAACAACGAAAAGATGGTTATGATCCTGGCGGTTTGTTGCTCGCTACGATAGACTTGATCAAAGAACTGATCCATGAAGAAATATTGAAACGGATAATCAGTCCCGTAAGTTTCCCATTTATCCTGAATGAGCTTCACTGTTTCCTGTAGATGTCCGGCCCGGATCTTCACGGGTATATACCGAAAATAGGGCCCCTCATAGAAAGTGATGGCCACCGGACTCACCTCCTTACGCAAAGAATTGAAATGATAGTCCTTCAGCACCCCCACAATTTTCACGCTTTCGTTGTCCCCACTCAACAGAAATTTCCCGATGGGATCGGAATAGCCGATTTTTTCAGCGGCATGCTGATTGATTAACACCGTACCCGTGTCCGAGGCATAATTGCCGGTAAAAGATCTGCCTTTCAGGAGCTCCATATTCATAGTGGAGAGGTATTGCTGATCCACAAAGTTCATGGAAAAATTAAAAGGTCCGTCTTCGGGATCACCCTTCTTGCGCAGGGTATAACCATCATAGCCACCGCCGGGCAGGGAATAGGCGCCGGAGGCATTCTTCACCTGCGGATACTGCCGCAATTCCTCTATAAACAACTGAATATCATCCCCCAGGCTGTGGGTGTTTTCCACAACCAGCAACCGCTCCTTATCGAAACCCATATCCTTGTTGGTCATAAAATGATGCTGTTTATAAATGACATATGTGCTGATGAACAAAGAAATGGTGATCACAAACTGAACACCTACCAGCAGGGCCCGCAGCCGGGATCGTTGGATACCACTGCCAGCGGAGCCCTTCAAAATGGTCACGGGCTTAAAAGAGGATAGAAAGAATGCAGGATAGCTGCCTGCCAAAATACCAATAAAAACAGCCACTCCAAACATGCCGGGAAGAATATACCACCGGCCGAGATAATCCACCGCCAGGTTTTTGTGAATCAGGTCATTAAAAGCAGGTAAAGAAAACTCAAACAAGGAAGTGCCGATTATCAAAGCGGCCAGCACAATCAAAACCGATTCGCTCAGAAATTGAATGATCAGCTGCTTTCTTCCCGACCCCATAACCTTCCGTACCCCCACCTCTCGTGCGCGAGTCGCAAAACGTGCTGTAGCCAGATTCATGAAATTGATGCAGGCAATCAGCAATACAAACAAAGCAATCGCAGAAAAGATCCACATCGTAGATATGCTGCCTACCGGCTCTATCTCATAATCGAGATCCGAATGAAGATAAATTCGGTCCAAAGGTTGAATCTCAAATCGGTAATACTCGCTCTCAGGGTCGAGGCTTTCCACTGAAAACCCCGATTCCTTAAAATCAGCCGCAGCATACTTATCCACCAATACCTCCAGGTTTTGTTCAAAGTTTTGGGGATCGGCCCGATCTTTCAAAACCATATAGGTGAATATGTTCTGCCGGCTCCAGGTATCCGTCTCAGATAAGGAGGATGAGGAATAAGACAGCAGGATATCAAAGGAAAAATGTGAATTTTCCGGAACATCCTGGCATATTCCCGTCACCTGATAAACTTCCTCCTCTCCCACCCGCATCATTTGACCCATGGGATCCTGATCTCCAAAATATTTATCCGCTGCACTTTCTGTCAATACAAGCTGATTGGGTTTGGATAAAACCCGGGATGAGTCTCCCCGGATCATGGGGAAGCTGAAAACCTTAAAGAAATCAGCGTCTGCATACATTACAGCCTCCTCTACCATTTGCTTTTCTCCGTATTCCACAAGCTGTGTGAGATTGACAAACCGGGTGACATGTTCTACTTCAGAGAACTCTGAAATCAAGGCTTCTTTTGCAAGGTTGGAAGTGCGAAGGCCCTTGAACTCGTCGTTTCCAACCTTTCCATGAACGTAAAGCCGATAAATACGATCGGCCTTTTGATGAAAGCGATCATAACTTAACTGATGATTTATATAAAGGCCAATCAGAAGACATACTGCCAGTCCTATTGCCAAACCGAAAACATTGATCAGGGAAAAGGTCTTATCCCTGACGATGTTTCTCCATGCCGATTTGATATAATTGCGAATCATAAATTCTGGGGCTTTGGTTTGGGAATGCGGGGTTCAATCATCGTGCCCAAACGACCAACGCGTTAAATTACAGGCGAATACAACAAAAGAGCCAACATACCGGCACCGTTCAGTTGTAAAGATTTTTTACAGCATTTGTAAAAGATCTTTACAATTTCTATCTTGCCATTAAATTTACCACTTTTCCCCGATCCATGAAAGACCACTCCATCTTAATCGTTGACGACAATCAGGATGTGCTTCGTTCATTAAAGATGTTCCTGAAATATGAATTCGGTCCGATTCATCTGGAGAATGACCCCTCCAACATCCTTCCTCTTCTTCAGAAAAAACCCGTTGAGGTGGTTCTGCTGGACATGAACTTCGCCCCGGGTGAGCGATCGGGAAAAGAAGGCCTGAATTGGCTTTCCAAAATAATGGACTTCGACCCCTCCTTGGCGGTAATCATGCTTACCGCCTATGCCGACATCGATCTGGCTGTAGAAGCGATCAAACAAGGGGCCATGGATTTTATTGTGAAACCCTGGGACAATGACAAGCTGGTTTCCACCATCCGTACCGGCCTCAAGCTAAGTCACTCCCAAAGGGAAGCAGCCAGCCTGCGTCAGCAAAAGAAACAACTGATGGGTGATTTAGCCTCCGGCTCCGGGATGATCTGGGGTCGTTCCCAGGCCATGAAGCAGCTTAAAGAAATCACAGACAAAGTGGCCCCGACCGACACGAACATCCTGATATCGGGCGAAAACGGGACAGGCAAGGAACTCATCGCCGGTTACATTCACCAACACTCCAATCGTTCGGACAAACCCTTTGTAAAGGTTGATATGGGAAGTCTGAATGAAAACATGTTTGAAAGCGAGATGTACGGCCATGTCAAAGGGGCCTTTACCGATGCCAAAGAAGACCGGATCGGTAGATTTGAGCTGGCCCATGGGGGTACACTCT
>P_1C_Sed_2_UnCtyDRAFT_1000499_pt1 | contig 11920 bp, 9 predicted proteins | sample Pon1CUnioCityCA_4_FD_10229 | JGI IMG/M metagenome (IMG submission 10229) | reverse complement strand
CGGAGCATCAGACGGTATTCGGCCCGGGAGGTAAACATCCGGTACGGCTCGTCCACCCCTTTGGTGATCAGATCATCGATCAATACCCCAATATAGGCCTGGTCGCGTCCAAGAACAAATTCCTCCAGGTCGTTGATTTTCTGGTGGGCATTGATCCCGGCAACAATGCCCTGGGCACCGGCCTCCTCATACCCGGTGGTCCCGTTGATCTGACCGGCAAAGAAAAGGTTGCGGATTTTTTTTGTCTCCATGGTGGATTGGAGCTGTGTAGGCGAAAAGAAATCGTACTCAATGGCATAGCCGGGCCGGAAAATTTTGGCCTGCTCAAAACCCGGAAGGTTGCGGATGCCTTCGTACTGAACTTCCCACGGAAGGGAGGAAGAAAAACCGTTCAGATAACACTCTACGGTGTTGGTCCCCTCCGGCTCCAGAAAAAGCTGGTGGGAATCTTTTCCGGCAAAGGTCACTACCTTGTCTTCGATGCTGGGACAGTAGCGGGGACCGATGCTTTCAATCGTCCCATTGAACATAGGCGATTCCTTGAATCCNTTTTCCAGGATTTTATGCACCTGCGGGCTGGTAAAAGTGATATAACAGCTTCTCTCCTCCTCCAGGATGCCCCGGAGGGGAAGGAAGGAAAAATGGTTGGAATTTTTGTCGCCAGGTTGTTCGGTAAGCTTGGAATAGTCGATGCTTCGCCCGTCGATCCGGGCGGGTGTTCCGGTTTTCATCCTTCCTGTTTCGAAGCCGTGCTCCAAAATCTGAGCCGAGAGGCCTTTTGCCGATGTTTCCCCGGCCCGGCCCCCTTCAATCTTTTTGCTGCCGATATGCATCAATCCGTTGAGGAAAGTACCGGCCGTAAGGATCACCATCTGGGAATGAAAAGCGATTCCCAGCTTCGTCTCTACCCCATAAACCGTGTTGTTCTGAATAATCAGCGATTCCACTTTATCCTGCCACAAATCAAGGTTGGGGATGCCCTCCAGCTTCTCACGCCAAACGCGGCTAAATTTCATCCGGTCGCACTGGGCCCTGGGACTCCACATTGCCGGTCCCTTGCTTTTGTTGAGCATGCGGAACTGAATCATGCTTTCGTCGGTTACAATTCCACTGTACCCGCCCAGAGCATCTAACTCTCTTACTATCTGCCCTTTGGCAATTCCGCCCATGGCAGGATTGCACGACATCTGGGCAATCTTGGTCATATCCATGGTGATAAGCAATACACTGGAACCCAAATTAGCCGCTGCTGCGGCAGCTTCGCTGCCCGCATGCCCTGCCCCTACTACTATCACATCATATTGATGAGTCATATGCATCCCTTTATTACATTACACGCTCACACAATCCGAACGAGATTGTTCGGTCGTGAGTACAAAATTAATACATTAACGTGAAAAGTAGTCGAACGTGTATTCTAAATAAAATTAGCGGAATGTTAAATAATACTGGCGAAGGTATTGATCCTCAAGGGACCTCATGGATTGTTTCTCTTCTTCGGAGGCATCAAGGTATCCGGCCAGGTGAAGCAGGCCATGAATGAGGACACGGGTAAGCTCGTCCTCAAAAGTTTTGTTGTAATCCCGGGCGTTCTCGGATACCTTATCGAGGCTTATAAATACATCGCCTTCCACATGTCCGGTGGCTCCATAATGAAAAGCAATGACATCGGTATAATAGTCGTGATCAAGATACTGACGGTTCAATTCGAGTATCTCCTCGTTGCTGGTAAAAATAAAATTGATGTCGCCGGGAGTCTGATCTTCTTCTACGAGAATAAAACGGGCCAGGCCGATAAGCTTTGAATCCTCCGGGTAGGGATAACCCGAATGATTGTGGTGGATCAAAATGCCCATACCCTTAAATCTTGAAATTCATCTGTACCACCGTCCCGTTCTTAAAGAACTCGACTTCATCGGCAAGATGCTTGATCAGGTAAATCCCTCTTCCGTGTATGTTTTCTATATTCTCAGGTTTGGTCGGGTCAGGCAGGTTGGTGAAATCGAAGCCTTCCCCCTGATCTTCAACGAGAATCTGAACGGTGTCTTCGTCCATATGAAGGCTGAGAAAAACCCGCTTATTGACATCCTCTTTGTTTCCGTGGACGATGGAATTGTTCACAGCTTCCACCGTGGCAATCAATATTTTACCATAAAGATCGCTATGAATTTGATTTTCCTCGGAAAATTCATCGACTAACTTTTCAACCTCATTAATGTTGTCAATTTTTGACTCAATGTCAAGTTGTTTCTCCATATGGTTGATGGATTATAATATAACTAATTTATACTGTAAATTTAATGATTTGTTTCAAATTTTGAGCATAAAATGAAACATTTCAGGGATATCGACCTTTATTTTAGCCATTCTTCCGGATTCAGCTTCTGGTTTTCGTGGTAAATTTCAAGGTGGAGCACGTTTTCATTCCTTGACTGATCGTTATACACCTGTCCGATGATTTCACCAGTGGCAATGCGCTGTCCGGGTTCCACATTCACGTCCACCAGGTTGGAATATACCGTCAGATAATTGCCGTGCCGAACGATAACCGTCAGGTTGGCCCCCGGAATGGAGACTACCTTACGGGCAACCCCGTTAAAAATACACCGCACCCGGGAATTTTGGGTGGCACTGATGTCGACGCCGTTGTTATTAAGCTTGATCCCCTTTAGAACGGGATGGTTGTTTTCACCAAATTCACGCGTAATAATACCGTTGCTGATGGGCCAGGGCAGGGTTCCCTTGTTCTTCTCAAAGGTTGCCGATAATTCTCTGTGTTCGGCACTCAGATTTTTCCATGCTTTGGTCTTACGGCGTTCCTCCTCAATGATTTTCTGAATCTCATTCTCCAGCTGAGCAATAATTTTTTTCTTTCGGGCGATGTCCTGGCGTATCTGTTCCTCCTTCGTTTTAAGAGACTGGATCTTATCCCGCATGTTGCGGGTCTCATATTTAAGTTTATATTTCTCGCTTGTCTTTTGTGCCAAAACCTCCTCCTTGTTCTCTTTGAGGTTTTCGTATTCCTTGATCTTGTATTTAAGCTTCTCCGTCTTGGCCTGAATCTTCTCCGCCTGGTTCCTTCTGTATTTGGCAAACTGGTTGAGATATTTGTAGCGCTTGTAAGCCTGATGAAAACTCTCTGAACTCAGCAAAAACATTAACTTACTGAAACCCTTGTGGTGTTTATACGCTGAATATATGATGCGGGCATATTGCTGCCGCAACTGCTCCAGATCGCTTTGAAGTTTGCGAACTGCCTCACGGTTTACTTCGATCTGGCTATCAACATTATCTATCTGGTCATTTAAATTTTGAATCAAATCATTCCGCAGTTCAATCCGTTTTTGCAAGACGTATAAATCATTGATTGTATTTTTTTTAGAAGCTCTTGTTTCATCCAGTATTTCATTGGCTACCTGTATCTCCTTTTCGTTGCTCTTAATCCGGTGGCGCAGTTTCTCTCTTGACTGTCCCTGTGCAAAGAAAGGAAGCTGTATTAAACATGCCAGCAATATGAATGAAACCAGACTCCTCATAATCAATGCCTGATAGTTTTGTAAGAAGCGGGAATCCCCAGCTCCATGTCAACGGAATGCTGCAGGGTGTATTGCCCCATTTTTATGGATAAACGGCTGTTGTGCNGTTTATCATCAAAATCAATTTTTACTTCTTCCGGGAAGAAACAATTCTCTGTCTTATCATACCCCTCATAATGGATCCGAAGTTGATCCACGCTGTTTTTCTCATAGAAGACCAGGTGGGAAGGGCGGATGATATCCTTGTATATCCATCCGTAAAAGTTTTTCATTCCGCTATGAGCAGGGGCGGCATAGGTACCCAGGTAAACCTCCCGGGAGGATTTGTTGTTGTAGGTGCCGGGTTCGGCAAAATCCAGGGTCTTATATTGCCTGGGTATATTGCCGGTGAATATAGCCTGCAGGGTACCATAGTTTAACTCAACGGGCAACAACCCGGAAAGGTTTTGATAATTGGAGATATGAACGGTTTTGTTTTGGCGGTCCACCATTTTCACGCTGTCCCGGGTATATAAAATCCGGCTTAATTCAATTCCCAGGGGGGCCCGTAGAGAAAGGAGAATGGCACTGTCCTGGTGCATCTTCAGCGCGGCGTTGAGCCGGTTTGTCCTGTCGGGTGTCTGCAGCTTAATATGGATGTTCCGAATGGTAAGGGCAGAAAAGCCATTGTTTCTATCGACTGCCATGCGATACTTTGCCTCGGCAGAACCAGGCAAATGCGGAGTGCCGGTAATTAGCCGGGAAGAAGCGGAGCACCCGGCCAGAAAAAGAATGATCGCTATATATAGCAGGACCCTACTTCTTATCAGCATCCGGTGGCAGTTTTTGATGATTGATCTTATAACGAATGTGTTCACCGGCATTGCCAAGATCCCGGGATTTCTTCCACTGGATTACCGCTTCCTCGCGCTCACCCATCTTAAATAGAATATCCCCATAATGCTCCATAACATCGGGATCATCGGCTCCACCGTTTTTAATGGCTTTCTCAATATACCTTTTTGCCTTTTTTATGTCTCCTTTTTTATAAAGGATCCAGGCGTACGTATCCAGGTAAACAGAACTTTGGGGCTCTTCCTGAATGGTTCTGCGGCTTAATTTGAGGGCCTTATCCAGGTTTTCTCCCCGCAGGGAAAGGTAATAGCTGTAATTGTTCAGGACCATAACATTATCGGGTTCAAGCCGGATAACCTCTTCGAAATAACTCCATGCCCGGTTGTATTGTTGCTCCTGGTAATAGGCTTCGCCGAGCTGGGTTAAAAATTGAATCCTCAGGGTCTGATCATCCTGAATAAGGGTCTTACCCTCTTCCAACAAAGAAATGGCTGTATCGGCTTTATTTGTCTGCAAAGCACCAATGCTTGTGAGCAGATACAACCGGGGTTTTTTAGGATACTGCTGCAAGGATTCCAACCCGCGTTGATACATCTCCCCAAACCGGGAAGTAATGCTGTAAACAGACAACAATTGATCCCAGTACACATATTTGCCCTGGTCGCTTTGGGCCAGCGGAAGCAAATGATCGATGGATTTTCCGAATTCATTTTGCTTCAGATAATAATCGGCATACATGGCATGCACCTCATTCCGCCGGGGGTGGTACTTAACCATGGAATCCAGGGCAGCTCCTATCTGGGGTGTATACCGGGTTAGCTTATTGTTGTCGCTCAAAAAGTTAAGCAGCATGAGCATCTTATCACGGAAATCAACAGAAGGGTTGGGAATAATCTCTTTTCTGAGCAATTCAATTGATTGACCGTATTTCTCCTGCTCATTGTAATATTTGACTTTGGAAAGCTGCCCCAAATTGTTGGTACTGTCCAGGGCGAAAAGTTTGTCGTACATCTGCTCGGCCTTATCGTACTCTTTGAATGTGGCGTATGTCTCGGCCAGCATACCATAATACCTTGCCTCATCCGGATCCCGGTCGATCAGCTCTTGCACTTCCTGATAAGCTTGATCCTTGTTCCCTAAACGGGTATAGATCATTTTTTTCAGTATGGAGATCCGTTCATTAAAACCCATCCGCTCTTCAATCCGGTTGTATAAGTCAAGGGCATCGCGGTATTTATCATTCTTCTGATACAACTGTGCCGTACGAAAAAGTATATCCAGGTCCTCGATCCCTTCCTGGCGGACGAGATGATCGTACTGGGAAAGAGCACTGTCGGCGGTGTTTCCCTTAAGGTACAGATTGGCAAGATGGAGGCGGTACCATTTGTTATCCGGCCCGTATTGAACGGCTTTCTTGCCATATTTAATGGCTTCCTTCTGTTCATTGATCTGATCGGCGATCAACGACATCTGGTAATAAGGAGCAGGGGCATGCGGTTGTATTTCTGAACACTGATAGAAAAGTTCAAGGGCATCGCTGGACTGCCCCATCAAACGTAGCTTGGTAGCTTCCACAAACTTGTACTGATATTCGATCTCCTTATTCTGCGGCAGATCTCTAAGGGCTGTATCCGCAACAACATTATCCGGTTCCTCCGTCTCTTCCGTGATTTCCGTAAAGGTGGAACAACCCGTGAAGAATACAACAGCTAAAAGGATGAAAACACCAATTCCGGCTCCGAAGCTTCTCTTATTGGTATGGGTCATATGGTTGGTTCTGTCTCTTGCCTCCATGGAGGGCGCATCGCTTATGCGCCTGGACAAACATGAAGCATTGATTGTTTCTTACAACTTAATATTTGTATAATCGCCTACACTCATATCCGTGGGATTGCCTTCGATATTGACATGGTTACCAATCATGGAGTTCTCCACATTGATGCCTTTCAGGCTCACATCCGACTGAATAATCGAGTTATTTACTAACGAATTTTCAATCCTTGTATTATTCCCAAGAGAGACATAGGGCCCGATAACGCTATCTTCAATCACCACATTTTCGCCAATATAGCATGGTTCCCGCACCACACTGTTCCGTATTTGGGCGGTACCGGAAGTAAGTACGCTGCTATCCAGGTATTTGAGGATCTCTTTGTTGGTGGAAACAGTAGCTTCTTTGTTACCGCAATCGTACCACTCATCCACTACCGAGGTAGTAAAGCGCTTTCCATTTTTCCGGAGGTTCTCCAGGGCATCGGTAAGTTGGTATTCACCATTGCCGGTGATCCTGTTCTCCATAAGGTATTCGATCTCCTCCTTCAGCTTTTCTCCTTCTCTGAAGTAATAAACACCGATGATGGCTTCATCAGAGACAAAGGTACCGGGTTTCTCATAAAAACCATCCACATACCCATCTGTATCCTTTTTGACCACACCAAAGGAGCTGGGATCGTCCACTTTCTTGGTCCATATGATACCGTCGGAACGGGTATCAAGGGTAAAGCGGGCCTTGAAAAGGGTATCCGAGAAAGCAACAATCACTTTGCCTTGGAGTGAGGAAGCAGCACAGTGAACGGCATGAGCGGTACCCAGGGCAGTTTCCTGGTAGCTGATTTTTGGTGTGGCTCCAAGCTCACCGGCCAGGGCTTTCAGTTCCTCTTCCACATGATCCCCAAAATTACCAATGATAAAGTTGATCTCATCGATGGGCTCATCAAGGACATCCCTGATCTCATATAACAAATGATGGACGATGGTTTTTCCGGCAATTTTGATAAGGGGTTTGGGAGTGGTAAGCGTGTGGGGCCGCATGCGCTTCCCCTTTCCGGCCATAGGAATAATAATCTTCATGCTTTCTTATTTAATGGGTTCCTGTATGTCCAAAGCCCCCGTCATTGCGGGGAGTCTCATTTATCTCTTCCACTTCTTCCAGTTTGACTTTCTCCACCCGGGAGATGACCATCTGGCAAACGCGCTCCCCCGACGTGATCTCGACGGGCTCATTGGAAAGATTGATCACAATGATACCAATCTCACCCCGATAATCGGCATCGATGGTACCCGGAGTATTCAGTACCGTGATTCCTTTCTTAAGCGTCAAACCGCTTCTGGGCCTCACCTGGGCCTCATATCCCTCCGGCAACTCAATGTACAAACCGGTAGGTATAAGACTGCGTTCCAGGGGCTTGAGCATCACAGGCTCTTCAATGTTGGCCCGCAAATCAAGTCCGGATGACCATTCGGTGCTGTAGGCAGGCAACTCGTTTTTGGATCTGTTGATAATTCGTACGTTCATCTGATCTGGATTTGTTTTTGTCGGTGTTCTACTTGTTGTTCTAATATTCCGGCGATATTGAACGGCATCCTTTACACTGCAGCATAATTAGCCGTTTAGGAACGGATAAAGGCCTTGATGTCGCGCAGCCGAATTTTTTCCCGGATGAATATCACTGCGATAAATGCAAACAAAAATAAGGAATTAATGAGATATTTATAGAAGATCCCCGGATAATGTATAAACTTTGTAACAAGAAAAATACCGGCGGCCAGCAGCAGATAAAACACGATGGACCCTACCGGGTATGGGATCTTGTAATGGTACCTGCCCGTAATATAAGAAAGGACCATCATGGAGAAATAGCAGATCAGGGTGGCCCAGGCCGAACCTTCGTACCCATAGACGGGGACAAGGATAAAGTTCATCCCAAGCGTGATGCCGGCGCCAACAAGGGAGATGAGGGCGCCAAAACGGGTCAGATTGGACAGCTTATACCATATGGAAAGGTTGTAGGTAATCCCCAGAAAAAGATTGGCCATAAGGATGATAGGAACAATATGCAGGCCGGTATGAAATTTTTCATCGATAAAATATTTAAAAATGTCGATGTACAACATCACCACAAGGAATATCAAAAGCCCCGACAGTATAAAATAACGCATCACCCGTGCGTATACATGCCGGGCGTCCAGATCCTTCATCTTAGAAAAATAGAAAGGTTCAGCGGCATACCGGAACATCTGGATAAAGATGGTCATGAGCATCCCCAGTTTATAATTGGCTCCATAAATGCCCAGTTGGCGGAGCGGCTCCTGCGAATCGGGGACCAGTCGTTTGATAAGCTCCTTGTCGGCCACTTCGTTAATCGTTCCGGCCAGCCCGACAACAAGAAGGGGCAGCGAATATTTGAGTATTCTCCTGAGAAGGCTCATGTCCACCAGGCGGAGCGACACATTTATCTCCGGTAGCAGCAGTACCAACGTGAAAAAGCTGGCCAACAGGTTGGAGACAAAGACGTAGGCTATGCCCAGGGAGGGATCATACAGCCAGACAGGCAGCGACACACCTTCCAGGTTCGCCAGGTAGGGAAAAGCCAGATAAAACAAGAAATTGAAGAACAGGTTGGCTACGACGTTAAAGATCTTAAGGAAACCGAACTTTTTGGCTTTTTCCTCAAATCTGAGCTTGGCGAAGGGAACGGCAGAAAAGGCATCGATGGCTACTACAAGCGAGAAGAGAATAATCAAATGCTGCCTTTCCGGATATTCCAGCAACCTGGCAATCTCAGGGTTAAAAAGCATCACCACGGTAAGAAATATCAGGGTGGTCGTGAAAAGGGATGCCATGATGGTGGAATATACTTTCCCCGGATGGTCTTCCGACTTGGTGAACCGGAAGTATCCGGTCTCCAGCCCATAAGTAAGCAGGATCAGCAGAAAAACAATGTAGGCATACAGGTTCGTATAAACACCGTACTGTTGCTGATCGAAAAGCCAGGTATAAAAAGGAGTAAGAACCACATAATTCAGAAACCTGGGCACGATGGTACCCAGGCCATACAAAGCGGTTTGTCCTGCTAGTTTTTTATATTGCTGCACCTGCTTTTACTTTATACCTTGTTGGTTGAATAAAATAAAGCCGAAGTTAAAAAGAAAATACAGATTTTTGTTTCGTTTCTCAAAGTAGTTTAGAGAAAGGCTTGCAGGACCTAACACGGTATGATAGACAATGGAAGCGCCCAGCATGGTATGGTAATCGCTGAAAGCCCGACTGTACCCAGCCGTTTTATCCGGTTTTTCAACGATCTTTTTATAGGGCAGGAAAAGATGCGCCCCGGCCCGCATTTGAAACTTCTCATTGAGATTAAGGACGGGTGTCAGGCCCGCGGCAAGGTACTGATTGCCAATATAATTAGGAAGATACTGCGTCTTGCTGTGGGGCAAAGGATTATAGAAAGGTGAATGCAGGGTGGTGGCGTAATAATTGGTAAAAAAGTCGCGGTTCGAATAATTCCCTTCCAGTTGAAGACCAAGCTTGAACAAGGAATTTACGGAAAAATAGGATTCATATTCCAGGTGAAAGTTGATCCAGCGGTGTGACCTGGACCGGCTTTGGGAAAGGTACGGGCTGCTGCCGGGCTTATAATTTTCCCGGCCTCGCAGATAAGACAACCGGACATAGAAACGGGTGCCTTTGCTTGGGAATTGCCTGTAATTAAGAGTATTCCTGTCATATGCTATATACGGAGTGATGTAATTAAACTCGGTTGTTTCGGCTGTATCCGTCTTTCTGAACTTGTCCTCCAGGTAATACTCAGAGCTGGTATTGCCCAGGTTGAATCCTCCCTTCAGGATGCCGTTGTAACCCACGGGAAAACCGACCTCACCCTTGAAGAAATTATCGCTGTAGATAAGATAAGCCGGCCGGACATCTTCAAAAAAAGGCTCGTTGGAACTGTTGAAATAGTCCCACCGGTTCAGAACAAGGCTGGATCGGACATAAAATTCGGGGTAGTAGGGAAAATCGATCCTTCCCTCGATCCTGGCAGAACTGTATAACCGGCCGTAATAGACATTAGCCAGCAGCCGCTTGGAATACTTCCCCAGGTGGTTGTAGCGGATCATTCCAAAACCCTGGTTGATGCTGCTGGAGGAGATGTTGCCGCCGATGCTGGCAACAAACCGGCTCTGCTGGTCAATCTGAAGTTGCAGGTCAAAGAGCCCGTCTGTAGAATCATAATGAGCAGTGGGAAAGATGGTGCTTATGTTATCGTCGGCAAGCAACTTGAAATAATCGTTTTTAAAATCATCCAGCGTCATCCTTTTTTTGTTGGATCCGATGTAATGATTGATGTAGGCCTTCTGATTTGATTTAGCCCCTTTAACCCGGATATCATCAAATTTAAGCCGGGGCAACCCCTCCCGGAAGGCCTGCCGTTGCTTCCTGAGCGTCAAAGAATCGCGCCGAACAGGGATGCGTGCCTTCAAACTGTCGAGGTGTTTTAAAGTGGTACGGTATCCTTTTTGAATAATCTGCTCGGCTTTCCGGAAATTGAAAAGGCTGACGGTATCCAGATTGATATCAATAAGATAACCCGTCGAATCGGGCAGCTCGTATTCGGTATTCCCCAAAAAAACATTCTGCAACTGAAGAATAACGTCATCTGCCTCAGGCTGTGGAGCATTTTTGGCTGTCTTGCTGCCAATGAGATAATCCGGCTGAAAATCCTCCATCAACACGTCGGCCGGGAAATTGTTCTTCATGCCTCCATCAAAATAGACGATGCTGTCCACCTCTATGGGCCGGTAGTAAAGGGGGAAAGTCATAGAGGCCCGAACGGCCTGCGACAAGCTTCCTTCACGAAAAATTACCTCCCTGTTGTTCGTGATGTCGGTGGCTACACAACGAAAAGGAACAAACAGCCGGTTGAAGTCGTTGCCCGCTTTGGCAGCAGCAGGAGCCAGAAATTTCATAAACTGGAAGTCCATCATATGAGTGCTTACCAGGCTGGTAGGAAGTTTTGCTTTAGCTATGGAATCCACAACTTCAATATTGAAGCTGAAAAGGGTAGGGTAAGAATCGTTTTTTTTGAAATGATACACATACTTTTCCGGTATAACCCCATTGGCCCATTGGGCAAATTCCCCGGAGGTAACCAGTTGTTCCATTTCTTCGGGAGTAAACCCGATGGAGTAGAGGCCTCCGATGATGGCGCCCATGGAGGTGCCCGCCACATAATCAATGGCTACTTCATGTTCCTCAAGGGCTTTGATCACCCCGATATGGGCAAGCCCTTTTGCCCCTCCACCGCTCAGGACAAGACCAACTTTTTTCTGGGCCTGCACGGAAGACAGACAGCCAATAAGTAAAATTAAAGGAAGCAGTAGGGCCGTTCTTTTCATGGGCATCTCTTTCCCTGCAAAGGTAACAATACAAGAATCATTCCGGGAAAATTTTTTCGAAAAAGATCGCGCAAAAATGGCAACGAAAAACAAGGGACCTCAGTCAATGTATTCCTGTATCAGATGCATCAGGTGGGTGGAATCGGGATTCAATTGCAAAAACTGGCTAAAGGCCGAGGCGCTGGTAGGATTCGTTTCCTGATGAATCCTGTCCTGTGTGATCCCAATGATGGGTATCTTTTCGTTCATGTTCCTCAGTTTCCGGGCAGTCTCGAGGTTGTGGCGGAACTCCTTATCCGAATCAACGATGATCAGATCAATCTGATCCTTCCGTCCGGAGAAAATGTCCACCGCCTCTTCCCGGTCGCGGG
>P_1C_Sed_2_UnCtyDRAFT_1000498_pt1 | contig 11920 bp, 8 predicted proteins | sample Pon1CUnioCityCA_4_FD_10229 | JGI IMG/M metagenome (IMG submission 10229) | reverse complement strand
TTCAAGTCCGGAGTCGGCGACCGCTTTCGAAACCGGGCCGGTGATGTCGATCACGTCCGTAAAACCCCGGCTGTCGACACGGAAACTCTCAGTAGCTACCGCCATGTAAAACCCTCCTTTTTCAATGAAATGTATCGCCTGTTGAAAACAAGATAACACCCGTGGGCGTGCGCCGCGAACAAAATCCGCGGGCGGTGGAAACTGCGGGCATTTGATCTGCTCTTCTAAACCGTGCGCTTCTTTAAGAAATATAGATAACAGACCTTTACTTTTGGGAGCGCTTTAATTAAAATTTATCTTATAGTAATGGAAAAAAGCCTTGCCATAGAAGCTGCCGATAAAAGCTGCTCCTATTACAGTATTCACGGAGTGGGCGTGGCAGTAAACTGCGATCACGACGAAGTCCATGAACGCATCCGGGAACACCTTTCGCCCTATCGCGTTTTTGAAAAGCCTGCGGCGGGGGAAGAGTTCATTGTTTCCATCAAATACGGGGCAGCGCCCGCACCCGTTCCGGAAGAAGCCAAGCTGGTGCTGCATTACGAACGGCTCCACAGCTATTACACCGAGCGCACGACCTACTTCACCGATTATCACTCGACCTTGCAGCTAGGCCCGGAGGGCAAGCACCTTCACGGCAACTTGAGCGATACGACGCTGGACGAGGCGGGGGCCGCGTTTTTCGTGGACCTTCTTTTCAACGTGTCTCTTTTCGAGGGCCTCCGGTTTCACGGTCTTTATTATCTTCACGCTGCGGCGCTCACGGGCCCCGACGGCACCGGGTATCTTATCATCGGCAACTCGGGTGTGGGCAAGACTTCGCTGACCATGTCGCTTATCGAGGCCGGGTTTAAGTTTCTCTCCGACGATACGGTTTTTTTGCGTCTTTCCGGCGACAAAGACGTGGAGGTGTTGGGTTTTGCCCGCGATTTTCACCTGCCTTGCGACCTTATTGTTGAAAGCGAGGACCTCTCCAGGTTCGAGGGCCTTCCCCGCTACAACCCTTACAAGGACAAAAGAAGGCTCCGTCCCGACGAGTGGTTCGGAGACAAAAGGGTCACCGTCATAAAAAACCCCTCCATCATGCTTTTTCCGGAAATCGCCGAAAACTCGGAGCACGTCCTTCTCGGCAAACAGGAGGCCTTTCCCAAGCTGCTCCCCCAAAGCCTGGCGGTCATGTTCCACCCTGATATCGCCCATCTTCATCTGGAAAGCCTGCGGAGACTGGCCAATCACTCCCAGGCGCTTTACGTGAAGACCGGAAAAGAAATAAAAGGAAACCCCGAAAAGACCCGCCGGCTTTTCGAGAAGGCCAGAGAACTGGCACGGGAAGGTCCGTAAAAATGGGCTTCAGCCGGATATCATTTGCAGTCACCGACCGCTGCAACTTAAACTGTGTGCATTGTATGCGGGAGCGGAACGAAAAACCCATTGACATTCCTCTTCCTCTCATGGAAAAGGTCCTTCGCCAGTCCAAGGACGCCTACGGCGTCAAGTGGAGCGCCCTTACCGGCGGCGAGCCCCTGCTTCACCCCCGTATCGACGATATCTTTCAGATGCTCTCCGACATGGACTTTACTTTCTCCTTTGTTACCAACGGACAAATACTTCCCCAAAAGATGGAAATGCTTAGAAGTCCCTCCATCAGAAGCCACCTTTCACACGTGGCTGTGAGCATCGAGGGCTCGCAGGCCGAGACCAATGATTTTATTCGCGGGAAAGGCACTTTCAAAAAAGCCATGGAAGCGATTCTGGCATTGAAATCAGCGGGGGTCCCCGTTTTCGTAAAGTACACCATAGGCAGTCATAATCTTGACCGCCTCGAACAGGACATCCTGGAGATAAGCCATATGGAGGTCTCCACCCTGGAGTTGAGTCCCATGCTGCCGACTCCGGAGAACATCGAGGCCGGCATTATGCCCCGGCCGGACGAATGCCGCAAGTCGGAGTCTATTGCGGAGAGGATGTCCCGGGAGCTGAAGATGGAGGTCCAGATGGCCACCGGCAAGTATATTCCCCAGGCCTTTTATACATGCTTTTCCCTCTCCATGATGGACCTTTATGTTGACGCCAAGGGGCGGCTTTGTTTATGCTGTATGTTGCCGGGGGTCCGCGGCCGGGAGAAGGACGCTCCCGAAGCCGACGTAGTGGCCGACCTGGAACAGATGGATTTGTGGGACGCTCACCGCAGACTTATCAGTGTCATCAGCGGTTTGCAAAGAAAAAGAATCGACAAGATCGCCTCTTCCGGTCTGTCATACATCGATCATTTTCAGTGCGTGGCATGCATGGACCATTTCGGCAAACTCGATTGGCTGAAAAATTATCCGGACAGTCCCTGGTGCGAAGCATTTGCATCATTGGAGGACCAAAATGGAAAAAGTTAAAAACACGGTATTGTTGGTTTTTCTTTTCGCGGGCCTTTTTGCACTGTCCGCCTGCGGTTCGGAATCGGGCGACGAAGAAGGCAGGACAGCCTACGTTCTGTCTGTTCGGCCCGTCGGCGGGGGATACGAGGTTTCCATGGACGGCGGCGACCTGGGCGGAGGATGGGAAGTTGACTGTCCGGGCATCACCGCGTATTACGCCAACCACAGGGCAAAACCGAAAAAACCTTCCATAAGCGCCTCCGGAGAGACCCTGACCATGAAACTCTGCTCGGACTCGCAAAGCGACATCGAAAGGCTGTGGATGAAGGTCAAGGTTTTAGGCGACGCTGATCTCGCCACGAGGCCCGACAGCGTAGACAGCAAAGGCAAGGCCGTATTTGTGATAGGCCCCCTGGAAGCGAAAGGCTGCCGGACGGTAAAACTCGACTTCAATCTTACCGGCGACCAATATGAAGTCCGTGTATTTCTGATGGAGGTCATGGAACGGCTCGCTTATATCACTGATAAGCACGACCCCGACAGGCGCTTGTTTGCAGACCTTATCACCATGAACGCCGACAAGACCGGCTACTATCGTCTCTCCAAAAACATGGCACCGACCCGGCACCTTTTTCCCGCCTGGTCGCCGGGAGGGGAGTGGATAGCTTACAATCGTCTGGAAAAGGTCGAGCTCAACGGCAAGACGTATGACCGCGAACAGTTGTATATCGCCCACCCCGATGGGGGGAGCTTCCGGCACGTTTCACGGGGATACTTCTTTGGTTCGGAAGCCCGTTTTAACCCGACAGGAAATCTTATCATCTTTGACTGCAAGTATGACGACGAACAGGACTCCGACATCTGCATGTACGACATAAGGACCGACACGACAACCCGCTTTATAACCGGCGAAGACTATTACAGCGGCAACGCCTACTACGGCCGCTGGTCTCCCGACGGCGAGCACCTGGTGTTCGGCTGCTGGGGCCCCGACGATTCCCAAAAGGTAAGGACTTGGATGCACGCGCCCATGAACCCCCGCACCGGCGATACCCTGGGCGTGCCCGAACCCATACTTAAAACCGACGTGGTCGAACAGAAGTCCGACGGCAAATACTATTACACGTTCGTGGAAAACTGGTCATGGGCGCCTGACTCGAAACATGCGGCCATCGAGGTCTACCAGTACAAGCTCAAAAGCTCCTGGAAGCTCATTTTCAGGGGACTGGCCATCGTGGACTTCGAAGAAATAATGAACTCGACACTGCCGGCCGTTCCCGACCTGGTGGAGGTGGCCGACCACTTTGCTGAAGGTCATGCCCAAAACCCGCGTTTCAACTCCGACGGGTCGCGGCTATACTTCGACCACTTCGTGGACGGAAACGTTGCCGACGTCCAGTACGTGGAACTGGAGAATTACCAGCCCGTGACCGGGAGGACCAACCTGGTGGAGAACGGCCATTATAACCGTCATCCCGCGCCGTTTCCCATCATTCTGGGAACTTTCTATCCCAACAGTCTATGAGGGACATCGCCCGAAAACTTGGGAAGGCCCGGAAATGGATGCCCTCGGTATCTCATTTCGTTCTTTTTATGCGGGTGGCCGCCTGGAGCACGGTTGTGCCGCTTCTTCTCAAGTTCCTGTCCATGGACAAGCTCATGAAAGTGCTTACCCCTCGTAAATCCAAATCACTTGAAGATGACATGGAGACCGCCCGCCTGCTGGACGCCTATGTTTCCAAAAGCCTGCGGGTGCGGCCTGAAAACCGGGGCAAAATGTGCTTGAAAAGATCGCTGGTGCTCTATCGCTTTCTGCGCATGTATAATGTACCCGCCCGCCTCATGATAGGAGTGCGGAAAGAGCAAGGCGAACTGACCGGCCATAGCTGGATCGAAGTCCGCGGCCGACACTTTCAAGACCCCCTGGAAAACGTGAAGTACACCGTCACTTTTTCCTACCCGGAGGAAAATGGAACCTGATATAAAAAACCGGGACCGCCTTGATTGGCCCGCGGGAACAGCCAAACCGAACCTCTTTATCGTCGGTTTTCCCCGAAGCGGGACCACCGCCATGGGAAGCTTCCTCCGCAGTCATCCCGACGTCTATATGCCCATCAAAAGGGGAATGCACTACTTCGGCTCCGACCTTCCTTTTCCCGACCTTCCTGAAAGGTTCGACATTAATCTCTATGCCGGGCATTTTCGAGACGCTGAAAATGAAAAGATCGTCTGTGAAACCTCGGTGTGGTACGTGTTCTCGGAACGGGCCCCCCAGGAGTTTCGAAAGCTCTGTGATACCGCCAAGGTCATTATCATGGTCCGGGACCCGGTAGAGACCGTATATTCGCTCCACTCCCGCCTGGTCTGGATGGGAAACGAAAACATCTTCGATTTCAAAAAGGCCCTGGAAGCGGAAACTTCACGCAGAAGTATGCTGGGAAATCCCTTGACTCCGCCTCTGGCCTCGCCGCTGCTGTATCGAGACGTCATCAAGTACGCCGATTACCTGAAAATTTTTCTGGATGTTATGGGCAAAGAAAACGTCCATGTTATGATATACGATGACTTTGCAAAGGACACCGCCGGCGAGTATAAAAAGGCCCTCGAGTTTTTGGGAATTGACACGGGCTTTGCTCCCGCCTTCCAGGTGATGAACCCCCACAGGACGGTAAGGAGCGAGTACGTTCATTCCCTTGTCGCCGACCCGCCGCGGCCCTTAAAAGCCGTGGGCCGCAACCGGACCATGGCCACGGTGCTCGACAAGCTGAAGCTGAAAAAAATCATAGTTAAACTGAACTCGAAAAGTCCCCGCCGGACTCCCCTTGACCCGGACTTGGAGGACAGGCTTCGGGAAGAGTTCCGGCCGGAAGTGGAGAAACTGGGCGACCTTTTAGGAGTCGACCTTTCCCGCTGGAGCAAGAGAAAAGGAAGGTAAAATGGACTACAAGGAAAGGACCGAAAAAATCAGTGTGGAGATGAAAGAACGTTTCGGCGAGAAGGGCTCGCCCTCTTTTTTCCGTGCGCCGGGGCGTGTGGACATCATGGGCTCCCACACCGACTACAATCAAGGCCATATTCTTGCATCCACTGTAAATCGCGACATAGTTGCGGGCGCCCGGCTCCGCAACAACGGGGTCATTAATCTCTACAGCCTGAACACCGACATGGAGGTCCGCCTTAACTGCGACCGAATTCGGTTCGACCCCGAACACGGCTGGGCCAATTATGCCAAGGGCGTCATCAAGGAGCTTGTCGAGATGGGCGTCGAGGTCCCCGGCTTGGACATTGTGGTCCACGGCAACGTGCCGGTAGGCGGGAACCTCTCCAGCTCGGCCGCCCTGGAAGCAGCGGTCTGCGAAGCCGTGGTCACGCTTACCGGCAGGGAAACGCCGGTGTGGGAGAAGTACGTCCTCTGCCGGCGGGCGGAAAACGTTTTNATGGGCATGCCCTGCGGGATCATGGACCAGTTTACGGTGTGCTCCGGAGACAAAGGCTCCGCCCTCATGCTGGACTGCCGGAATCTTCAATACCGGCAGGTGCCCTTTGCCATGGAAAAATTGGTGCTCGCAGTCATCGACTCCGGAAAAGGAAGGGAGTTGGTGGCCGGGAACTATGCCCAGCGGGTAAAAGAATGCCGTGAGGCCGTGTCCATCCTTTCCCGCGGTAATCCTCATGTCAGGACGCTTCGCGATGCTTCGCCGGAAGAGGTCGAAGGGAAGTCATCCGAACTAGGCGACGTGCTTACAAGGCGGGCCCGTCACGTTGTTACCGAAGACCTTCGCGTTGAACAGGCCGCCCGGGCGCTGGAAGAACAAGACGCCGCCAAGCTGGGAGAAATCATGGAGGCCGGCTACCAAAGCTCGAAAAACGACTATGAAAACTCCATAGCCGAACTCGACCTGCTTCACGACCTAACCGCCAAGGAAGAAGGCGTGCTGGGCGTTCGCATCTGCGGCGCCGGGTGGGGCGGATGTCTGCTCGCTCTTGTGCATAAGGACAAGGCAGAAGAGCTGGGCCGAATACTCCAAAAGCCCTACAACTCCAAGACCGGCCTCGAAATTCAAACCTGGACCGTGGGGCCTTCTGCCGGGGCCGGGCCGCTTAACGCCAAGCAGTAAACTCCATGGGCATCTTCAACGCTCCGTGATCCGAATAGTATGTCCCGAGCATTTGTCAGCGGGAAGCTCAAAGACCCAGGCACCTCTTGCTGCGTCATAATGTGTCTCCGGCTGCAAAGGCTTTTCACCGATGGGCACCTCCAGGTAAGTCTTGGCCCCCGCCGACATGCCGTGCACCATCAACTTGATAGTGTCACGCTTCGGATTGTACTCTCCTTCAGGAGTGTTGATGGTGACCTCGACGCCGTCTGCCTGTGGAGCACATTCAAATGTGGTCCGCGACCATTCCCCCTCTTTATAAGCCATGCTCGACTTGTCGTCCTCATAAAGAGTGTAGCTTGACTTCGACCGGCCGGGAAAGACCAGGACCGTCAGCGGGTCCCATCGCTTTTCTCCGGTATGGTCCATCTCCGGCGCCAGGGGAATGACCGCGCCTCCCCTGGCAAAGATGGGGAGCTTGTCGAGAGGCGCGTCCACTTCAACAGTCGCCGGTCCCTCGTACTTCTCGCCGGTGAAAAAGTCATACCACACACCTTCCGGAAAGTAGACCTCTTTGGACCTTTCAAGCCCCTTCAGCACCGGCGCAACCAACAGCCACTCGCCCCACATGAACTGGCCGGACATGTCGGCCACTGCCTCGTCCGCTGGGAACTCGTAGACCATGGCCCGCATCACGGGCGCGTTGGTACGGTGCGACTCTTCGAACGCGGTGTAGGTATAGGGGAGCAGGCGATAGCGCAGATTGATCATTTTGCGGGAGATGGCCGTGACCTTGTCGCCGAACTCCCAGGGTTCCTGGTCGGGCATACTGTTCGATGTGTGTATTCTGTCAAAAGGATAAAACACACCCAGCTCGATCCATCTGGCGTAGAGCTCGGGGGTCGGCCATCCCCCGAATCCGCCGACGTCGGAGCCTACAAAGGCCAGGCCGGACAGGCCCATGTTGAGCTGCATGGGAACGCTTACCCTCATGCTGCTCCAGGTGGAGAAGTTGTCTCCCGTCCATATCAAAGAAGTGCGCTGGATGCCGGGAAAGCCGGCCCGCGTTATGATGAAAGGCCTTTGGTCAGGGCGCTCTTTGATAAGGCCGTCCCAAGTGGCCTGGTTTTCCAGGTTGGCGTACACGTTATGAATGCGGGCATGGGGCACGGGGTCCTCTGCCGGCCCGTGTCTCATCTTGCGCCAGTCGGGCTTTCCCATGGGAATCCGATATCCGCGAAGGGGAATGTCCTTGGCCCAGCCCGCAGGCTCATTCATGTCGTTCCATATTCCGGCCACGCCTTTGTCGGTGAAGAACTTGTGCCAGTCCGCCCACCACTCGCGGACCTCGGCTTTATAGAAATCGGGAAAATGCACGGCGCCCGGCCATACCCGGGCGGTGAAGGGCCCGCCTTCCGGGTCCAGCACAAAGTACCCGTTTTCAAGGCCCTCTTTGTAAGGCTTATAGTCCTTGTCTATCTTGATGCCGGGGTCCACGATGACAACCGTCTTCACTCCGTCTCTCTCGAGCTCTTCTATAAGGCCGTCGGGATCGGGAAAGTTGTCCCTGTCGAAAGTGAAGACCCGGTAACCCTTCATGTAATGGATGTCGAGATAGATGGCGTCAAGTGGTATGTCGTGCTTTTGGTATCCGTCGCGGATTTCCCTGACCCGCTCCGCGGTTTCATAGCTCCACCTGCACTGGTGATGGCCGATGCCCCACAAAGGCGGAAGCGGCATGGTGCCCACCAGGTCGCCGTAATTTTCAAGAACGTCTGCGGGCCGGGGGCCGGGAAGTATCCAGTAATCCAGCTCACCGGACTCTGCGCTGAAGCTTAAAGCGCCCGGCCGGGAAAGGCCCACGTCAAAGACGCTCTGGAACGTGTTATCAAAGAAAACTCCATATGCCCTGCCCTTTCTGATCGCCATGTAAAAAGGATGGGACTGGTAGAGGGGGTCGCCCTCATCATTGTACATGGCGTCCTTGTTCCACATCACCATGCGTGTCCCCCGCTTGTCCAGGGGGCCCGTTTTTTCGCCGAAGCCGTAATAATGCTCGTCTTGAGGCATCTCTTTCAAGCAGCCCACGGTGTCGCCCTCGAAAAAGGCGCCGCCTCCCAGAGGCTCGCCCGCTATAAGGTTGCCGTCCTTGTCCGTAACGTCCATGGTGCCGTCGCTTTTGGCAATCCGGGCCCGCAGCAGGGAGGTGGAGACCTCCACATGGTCCTCTTTTTCCGTAAAGCAGGGGGCCTCTTCCGGAGATTCGCCGGGAATTACCGAAAAACTCTCGAAGTCGGAAAAACCGTCGTCAGAGGCTTTGAAGTGAAGCATGCCTCCCCTCTCGGAAAGACGGACCTTGCCTCCCGCAAAAGTGAGCTCCAGGTAGTCCGATGTCTTGCTTATGGAATGTAATGTTCCCAGCCCTCGCGAAGAGTCCGCCCGCGCCCCGAAAAAAGCTATTAACAAAACAGCGGCCAGAAGAAAGCCGCAACGTGCCGACCATTTTACGAGACCTTTCTTTCCGTTTCCGAACATGCTTTCCCTCCTCAAAATTCCGGTAATGTCATCCGACGATAAAGCGCATTAATGCCTAAAGTGCAACTTAGTACATAATATTTCACTCCCGCTTTTCGGGCAAGGGCGAGGCCTGTTAAAATTTTCGCTTTTCAACGGGAGAGATAATGATACTTTTCCACCCGGATGAACTTGGAGATATGGGTCAGAAGCTCGTTTCTAAGGTTTTCCTTGGAGACGTCCATGACNAGAAGCGGTTTCCCCTTGGCCTGTTCTTTCTGGACCACCATTTCCTGCTCGCGGACGTATTGGAGGGCGTTTTTATAGATCAGTTGCGAGAGGGCCTCGGGCCGCATGACCTGGCCCTGCTTGTAAAGGCGCTGTCCGGTTTTGCGGAGCCTTGCCAGAAACTCTTTCTCGGTCTCTGGCTTCTCCCCCAGTCGGGGCACTACGTTTAAGAGAATGCCGTAGGCTTCCAGAAAGTTGGTAAGCATTGCCGCAAAGTAGACCATCTCTTCCCTTCCCTTGCCGGTGACCTTGTATTTGCGGGTCCCGTTTATGGAAAACACTTCCAGGTGTCGTCCTTTTTCCAGAAACCGGAGGCAATTTTCTATCCAGGCATGGTCGTCTTCTCTTTCGTCATAAACAAAATCGTGCTTCAAAAGGTCCTTGAGCACAGTGTAGTCTTCCCTGACCTTGCTCTCCATGCACTCGCCGTAATCGGCGGACAAAAGGCCCAGGCTCACAAAGCTTATGGGCAGGAAGTGATGGAGGATCATGTTCTTGTACATCTCGAGGGAGAGGCGGTTGTCCTCGGGCACGGTAAACAGGGCCTCCTCGGTCTCTTCCCCTTCTTCCACGTCAATGAGATTTCGTTGCTGATAATAGGCTATCACGTCCTGGGTGGCCCGGGTGAAGTTCTCGAGGGTCTCGGCAAAACGGGCGTCTATCTCGTCCAGGTACTGGTAATAAAGTGCCAGGGCGGTCAGAAGCTCGGAGTAGGAAATGGCCTTGTGCGGCGAAGTGAGCAAAGCGGCCGCCATGAGGGAGAAAGGCGTCACCACCTGGTTCCGGTTGATGCTTTGGATCAGGTTTTCGGCCAGGGACTGGACGGTCACCTGCTGCTGTTCTTCGGCGCCCATGGACTCGTCGCTCAAGGACTCGACGTACTCCCGGGTGCTCATGGGAGTACCGAAGTTGACGTAGATCCTTCCGTAGCGTCTTTTGATGAGGCTCCTGCTCTTTAATATTCCGCCCAGGTTCGACGCCGCTCTTTTGGTCCCCTCCATCTCCTCGATATACTCGCCTTCCTCCAGAATCTGGTCGTAGCCGATATAGACGGGCACGAACATGATGTCCCGCGCCGCGTTGTGGGTATAGGCCTCGTAAACGTACTTCACCATTCCCAACGTGGGCATAAGCAGACGGCCGGTCCTGCTTCGGCCCCCTTCTATGAAAAACTCGATGTTATAGCCTTCGCGGACCAGGACCTCGATGTACTTTACGAACACCACGCGGTAGAGCGGATTGTCCCGGAAGCTCCGTCGCATGAAGAACGCGCCTGCCTTGCGGAAGATGGGCCCGATGGGCCAGGTGTTCAGGTTCACTCCGGCGACGATATGAGGGGGGACCATGTTGTGGTTATAAAGGACCCAGGAAAGTATCAGGTAGTCAATATGGCTTTTGTGGCTGGGCACGTAAATGAGAGGATAGCGTTTGGCCGCTTCCCGCACCTCGGCAAGACTCTCCTCGTCCACCTGCATGCCCTCGTAAAGATTGTTCCATACCCATCCCAAGACCCGGTTTAAAAACTCGATGGTGGACTGGGAGTAGTTGGCGGCGATCTCGTCCGCGTACTTGGCCGCGGTCTTTCTTACCTTGCGGAAAGAGCTGCCCTTTCGCTTGCTCTCCTGTCGCATGGTCTTGATCACTTCAGGGTCCCGGAGCACCGTCTCCATGATCTGAGTACGGGGTTTTATTTTGGGGCCCCTGATGACCCGTTGTTCCCGGGTGGCGTGTTCCCAAAGCTCTTTGCGGATGTTGAAAGAGACCTCTTCGTCGGTCAGCCCCTGCTGGTCTTCCCGCTCCAGGAAACGCTCGATGGTCACGGGATCGGCAACTTCCAGAAAGGCCTGTCCGTAAAAACGAAGATAGTGGACCATCTTGCGTAGCCGTCCGGGCCTGTCCTTGGCGCCCATGAAGATTTCCCAGATGCTCTTGCCCTCCCGGTGAGGCCCCTTTTCGAAAACGGGAAAGATGGGAATTACGATGATCGTGTCGCCGTGCTTGCGATAAAGCTTTACAAGATGATAGATGGGGTCGTGAATAGGCGAGACCAGACGACGGCTGAAAGTCGCCGGGTCTTCCAGACCAAGCACAAACCCGGCGTCCTCCCGGAACCTCTGCAGATAATACTTGTTCTTGAAAGGGTTCGGCCAGCTCCGGTAACGGAACAGGTGGATGACCCGGGAAAGAAGCACCCTTAATATCTGGCGCAACGGCTGGAACCGGTAGACATTCATGTTGTAGGCGATCTCCGGCATGGGAAGGCCGGAGAAACGCAACCTGGCGTTAAGGAACAAAAAGTCCAAGGGACTGCGGTAAGGAAGGGCGTAAATCAGGCGCCCCCTCTCCGCGAAATAGTGGAGTTTGTCTACTTTTTCGGGCTCGATCTTAATCCGGTCAAAGATGCGGTCGAAAAAGAAGCTGAACAGCCTGCCGTGCTTCTCTCCCAGCTCGTTCCCGTAATGATTAAGGGTCCCCTTTAAAAGTTTATCTGCGATATAATCAGATACGGAGCGCCTTTTCTTTGGGCCCTCCTTTTTCTTCTGTTTCCGTTTCCGCTTTAGTGCCATTTCGGACCGCCTTGTCCGCCTGCCGGACCTCCTTGTCCCGTATCTGGGCCAGATAGATGCCCAGCAGGCTGTTCAAATCCCCTTC
>P_1C_Sed_2_UnCtyDRAFT_1000496_pt1 | contig 11972 bp, 9 predicted proteins | sample Pon1CUnioCityCA_4_FD_10229 | JGI IMG/M metagenome (IMG submission 10229) | reverse complement strand
AAGGCCTGCCTGACAGCGAGCAGGCCTATTTATGGCAGCTTATCGAGTACGACGGCAGGCTCTACGGCGGGACCTACCACCACCGGGGGGCCCGCCTTCCCAAAGGCACTTTCGCACTACTGTCCACCGAGGACGGAAGGCACTGGGAGATAGAAAACCAAAACGGGTTTGGAAACCCCTATTACTACGGCATCCGGTCAGTGGCGGTCTATAACGGAGAGCTTATTCTGGGTACGGCCTCTGCGAAGTACGGCTGCAAGATTTTCGCGGCCCGCTCGAAGTAGGCGGCCACGGACGAACATAACAAGTACTATTCGTCTGCCGCGGAGTCGCCGCCCATAAAGTCGGGCATAGTGGTCCGGGTGATCTCTTCCATGGTGGTCACGCCCTCGCGCACTTTCCGGACCCCTGCCTGGCGCATGGTTATCATTCCCTTTTCCATGGCCTCATGCTTGAGCTCGGTGGGGGTCGCCCCCGTCAGAATCAGTTCGGCGATTTCGCCTTTTACCGTCATCACCTCGTAGATGCCTATCCTGCCTTTGAAGCCCCGCTCCGAGCACTGCGGACAGCCCACTGAAGTGTAAGCCACGAAGTCGTCGATCTGGTCCTCCGGAACGCCCACTTGTTTGAGCACTTTCTTTTCTATCTCTTCCGGCTCCTTGCAATGGTCGCAGAGCTTGCGGACCAGGCGCTGGCTGAGTACGCCGTTAAGTGAAGCGGTGATGAGAAAGGGCTCGACTCCCATGTTGAGAAGCCGGTTTACCGTGCTGGGCGCGTCATTGGTATGTACGGTGGAAAGCACCACGTGTCCGGTAAGCGCGGCTTTGACGGCGATCTCCGCTGTCTCGAAGTCTCGAATCTCTCCTACCATGATGGTGTCCGGGTCCTGGCGGAGAAACGACCGGAGGGCATAGGCGAAGTTAAGTCCGATATCGTCATGCATCTGTACCTGGTTGATTCCCTCGAGGTAGTACTCGATGGGGTCTTCCGCGGTGGATACGTTGTCGCTGATCTGGTTAAGCTCGATGAGCGCCGAGTACAGAGTGGTCGTTTTGCCGGAGCCTGACGGGCCGGTGACCAGGACCATTCCGTAAGGCTGTTTGAATGCCCATCTGAAGTCATCCAGTTGGGGCTGGAGCATTCCCAGCATGGTAAGATCGAGCTGAAGGCTTTCCTTGTCCAGAATCCGCATCACCATTTTTTCTCCCCACAAGGTGGGAAGAGTGCTGACACGGAAATCGAGCTTCTTGCCCTTCATCTTCACGGAAACGCGGCCGTCCTGCGGCAGCCGCCTTTCAGCTATGTTGAGCCTGGCCATGATCTTCACCCTGGAGACAATGGCGTTTCTGAGCTTGTAAGGCGGAGACAGCACGTGATAGAGCACGCCGTCAATCCGGTAGCGGACGCGGAAGGCGTCCTCATAAGGCTCGAAGTGGACGTCCGAGGCCCCTTTTGCCAGGGCGTCGTGCAGTATCTGGTTCACCAGCCGGACCACCGGCGCCGACCCCGAGTCCGACTCGATGGTGGCAAGATCGAAGTCGTCCTCATACTCGGCCATCTCGATGTCGGAATCGTCGAAGTTGGCCATCACGTCCTCCAGCATCTCCGCAGAATCGTGATAACGGTTGATGGCGTCTTTGATGTCGTTCTCGGTGGCCACCACCATGTCGATGTTGAGGCCCGTCAAAAACTTGAGCTCGTCAACGACCTCGATATTGGAAGGGTCCGACATGGCAACGACAAGAGTGGCCCCCGTACGGTTGATGGGAATTACCTTGTGCTTCAAAGAAATGTCTTCCGGGACCAGGCTCACTATGTCCTGGTCGAGCTCGATGTCGGCTAGCTTAATGGCAGGGACCTTGAAATACTCGGAAAGCACTGTGTGCATGTCCTCGTCTTGGATGGCACCCAGCTCCAAAAGACTGTTCAAGAAACTGGTGCCTTCCGAGCGCATCTTTTGATAGGCCTCCTGAAGCTGGTTGCCGTCGATGAGCTGCTTGTTGACCATGAGCTCGCCGAGGCGGGAAGCGCCTTCGCCGGGACGGGCAGACAGATAGGCCTCCAGGGCGGCCTGTTTGTTCTCAATAAAAAGCTCGGCGGCCGGCGAGACGTCAAGATGTCTGTCTTCATATACCGAAAGGTCCTTGCTGGAAGTCCCTTCCTCCTGCGCGCCCTCTTCCATGTTCTCGCTCAAGTAGTTGCCCACCAGTTGGGCGAAGTTTTCGCCGTCTTCGGAAGCGGCCTCCGTCGGCGCGGCCTGTTCCTCCATTTCGGAGAGCTCGATGGTCTTGGTCTTGCGCCGTAGCCCTTCGCCTTCATCGACCTTGACGTTGCGAAGAGACTGTACATCAGCCACCTCGATCATGCCGGTGACGAGAAGGGCGTAGAGCACCTTAAGTGTCGAGGTGAGGCCCAGGTCGCTCGAGCCGATGACATTGGGAAAGGACTTGCCTTCACCGATGCTTTTTATGAACTCGAGCTCGTTCTGTAAAAGAGGCATGTTGGCCTTGCGCTTTTCAAAGTCCCTGGCGAGCCGGAGCCCTTTTTCGCGGATGAACTCGAACTCTTTTTCCAGGCGGTCGATCGAGTGGTGCTGCTTTACCCCGCGATATACGATCTCGTCGGGGACCAGCTTGTACATGGGCACATCATGATTGAACTGTCCTACCGACTCCTCCCGGAAGCGGAACATTCCCTTGGTATAGGAAAAGCAGGAGATGAGCTTGAGCTTGGCCTGATACACCAGAAGCTGGTGGAGCTGGTCCGAGTTGATGATGCCTTTTTCAATGAGTATCTGGCCGATCTGCTTCTGGTCCAGCGCGGTCTCGTCTATGACCTCTTCAAGCTGGTCCTCGCTGATCATGCTCTTGGAAAGCATGATCTGGCCAAGGCTCTCCTGGAGAGGACCCAGTTTAACATAGCTGGAATCGCCTCCCAGAAAGAATATCTGTTTTTGTAAAAGCTCGTCGGTCTCGTCCACAATGTCCATCACGCCGGTCCGGCCATGACCGGCAATTGCGTAATAGACTTTGGCGAACGAGTAGTCCTTAAAACTTCCTTTGTGGACAGGATCAGGCATAACCCTCTCTTTAAAACAAGATGTAAAAAGGCGGCCGAAGGAAAGGCGTCAATGAATAAAAACCTCTATGTAAGCGTCGATCACCAGTTTGCCGACCTCATTTTCCATAATAACGGAAAACCCCTTGCCGTCAGTTTCCTGTATTAGTAATAACATCAGGCTCGAAGATCGTCAAGACGCTCTGCGAAAAAGCGGGCCACCGAAGGACCCGTCTTGTCCGGCCCATCAAAAAACCAATTAAAACAGAAGTCTCGGACGGCGGGCCTTGTGGGTCTGGATGCCGAATTCATCTTGGGGCCGGCCTCTTATGTACCGATGAAATTGCTTGGAAAATGGTTTGCGTTTTTCATGCCCGGCCTCACGAGCTCTTGCCGAGCACCGCGGCCGGCCGGCCGGAAATCTGCTTTGCCAGGACCGCCCGGTTGCGGCCGCTTTGTTTGGCCCGGTAGAGGGCCTCGTCCGCCATCTCGATCAGGTCCTCCTTGCAGCGGGCGTCCGACGGGTAGACCGAGATGCCCATGGAAAGACTGACGTTGAACTCCTTCATGGAGGCGTGGAACACCAGCTTGCCGACCTTTTTGCGGAGCCGCTCGGCAAACTCGCGGGCGCCCTCCGCGCCGGTGCCCACCATGATGAGAACGAACTCTTCTCCGCCGTAGCGCGCCGCGCTGTCCACTTTGCGCACCGACTCGCGAATAACTTGCGAGACGGCCTTCAAGACCTCGTCGCCCACGGGATGGCCGAAGGTGTCGTTGATCCTCTTGAAATGGTCCAGGTCGCAGATGATGACCGAAAGCTCGTGCCCCAGCCTGCCGGCCCGTTCGACCTCATCCCGGAGCCGCTCCTGGAACCAGCGATGGTTGTAAAGGCCGGTAAGGCCGTCGGTGACCGCTTTTTTCCGGGTCTCCCGGTAGAGCATGGCGTTATGGATGGACACTGCGGCAAGGTCGGCCAGAATGCCGGTGGTCTGGACCTTGTGGCGCGAGAAAGCGTCCGCGATGTTGGAAAAGAAAACCATGGCGCCCGGCGAGTATTTTCGGAGCGGAAGAGGGTGGACCAGTACGGAGCGCATCCCGGAAGGGTCCAAGCGTTTGCCGAGCACGGCGGTGCGTTTGTCCCGCTCGGCAAGGTCGCTAATGTAAAGAAGCTGTTTTTCTTCAATCACCCATTGCAGCAGGGTGTCGGAAGTATCGAGCTCGCGTCCCGTAAGCCGCTCGTCCAGCTCTCCTCCGATGCGGACCACTTGGGCGGCCCCCGTGCCCTCTTCGGGAAGGACCACGCAGGCGGCGTTAAACCCGGTAAGAATCTGGCCCGTCCGCATCACCGAATCCAGAACGTCGTTCAAGTCCAACGTCCGGCTCAAGCGGTGCCCCAGCTCGGCAAGGGCCTTCCATTGCGAGGCCTCGGCCTCCCGGCGGCGGACCAGGAGGGCGTGCTCGTGGATTTCGATAACCTGTAAGGAGATCGAGCGGGCCAGCTTTTCGTCGTCCACGGTAAACTCTTCGCCTTCCGAGCGGTCGGCCACCAGAATGCCCGCTGTCCAGTCGTTCTCGACGATGGGGACCGCCAGAAGGTCCTGTGGGGCCTCGTTTCCGGAAAGATAGGGCACGGCGTTTTTCAAACGGCGTTGTCCCTTGACCCGCACGCTTTCCTGCTGGTCGGCGCACCATCCCAAGACCCCCTCGCCGGGTACGACGCCCGTTTCCGTGTCCACCTGTCCGCGAAGAGTCGCTATCTCCCTAAGATGAAAATCATGGTCCGGCCGGGACCGCCAGTAAAGAGCGCAGGTGTCGGCCCCCAACAATTTCCTGCCCGTCTCCAGGGCCGAAGAAAAGGCCTCGTCCAGGGCGTATACCGAGCGGGCGGCCTCCCGCTTGCGGCCGCTTTCCGAAAGACCGGAAAGCTTGAAGACAGTGTCGTCCTTTTGAAAATCGTAGATGTCCTGTTCGAAATGCTCGAGGACTTGCAGCGCCCGGGTTTTCGAGCGCCGCTCGAGGTGGATGAAAGTCCCCACCGCACCTCCAAAGAAACAGATGTAAGCGGCGTGGGCCGCCAAATCGTACCAGGCCTCTTTGCCGGGCGTCTGCAGAAAAATCCAGCCGCCCTCGATGGAGAGGAAGACCGCGGCGAGAAGCACGGCGTAGCCCGGCCGCAACAATCCCGCCAGCACTGCAAAGGCAAGATATACCGCGGGATACAAAAAGGAGTCGGGCCCGCCGGTGACGCGGACGGCAATGGTCATTCCCAGCATGGACCACAGTCCCAGCCGGAACAGCCGGAAGCGGTGGTCGTCTTCGGGATTTACCAGCTCGAGTATTTCAAGGAGTACGAGGACCAGGAGCAGGGCCACTAGGGAGTAATGCCACATGCTGAGCTCGCCGAGCCGGTCGAACTGCCCGGTGACGATAAGAAGAGAGAAGAGAACGAAGAGGACCGGCCTTACAAGCCGCTTGGCCCAGGTCCAGACCTCGACGCCCGTACTTGTGCTCATTGCTTGTCCCTGGAGGAGGGGAATTGAAAGACGAACTCATGGGGCTTGACCATGCCGAGTTCTTCGCGGGCAAGACGTTCGATGTAGAGATAGTCGTCTTCGAGGCGGTCAATCTCCGAGCGCAGCTTTTGGTTTTTCGTTTCGAGCTTGTTTTTCTCCCGGACCAAGGCCTCTTTATGACGCTTCATCCGGATAAGGCTGACAAGCCCCCTGTCGCCGAAAACGGTGAAACCGAGAATCACCGCCAGCAACAGGCCAATCACTATCTTCAGCTTCATCTTTTCAACCCTCCGCTTAAAGAGCACGAGCTTCAACTTGACACGTTCCTATTATAACCTGACAAGGCAGGTTTTTTCCAGCCACTATTAAAAATAAAGAAAAAAGGTCTGCGTTGAGAAATGACGGAGGCTTCGGCTTTCGGTTTCAGTGTGGCTGATGGTCGGAATATTTTGATGGCGGAGGAATTGAATTCCTATGCAAGTGGCCCCCGGACGTTTTTTTAAGCGGGTTTTACTTGGTGGGCTCCCACACCGTGTTGCCGGCCTGGTCCACGTATCCCTCCCTGTCGCCGACCCGCATCAAGGCAAGGCCGCACTGGAACTCATAAGCTTCGTCAAAGCGGGGACGGACCATAAATTGTCCCTGGTGGTTTATGTATCCCCATTTGTCGTTCAGCCGGACGCCGGCAAGACCCTCGGAAAAGTCATAGGCGTCTTCGTAATGGGGTGTGATAACGAACTTGCCCGAGTAGTCGATGTAACCGTAGCCGTTGTCGGTCTCGACCGCTGCCAGTCCTTCGGAAAAGTAGCCGGCGGCGCTGTAGTGGGGAGAGACCGCGAACTCGCCGCGCTTGTCCACGAATCCGTAGAGACCGTCGTGGCAAACTGCTGCCAGCCCCTCCGAAAACTCCCTGCCGAAGTCGAACTTGGGCCAGATGGCCAGCTCGCCCTCCCGGTCCACGTAACCGAACCGCGAGCCCGCCTGGACCGGCGCAAGACCTTCGCTGAAGTCGCCGGCGTAGTCGTAGCGGGGCTTGATGATCAACTCTCCCGACTTGTCGATGTACCCCTTGCCGCCGCCTAGCTCCACCGGAGCGAGGCCCTCCGAAAAGCTGCCGCACGTATCAAACGAAGGTTCGATGAAGTACTTGCCCATCTTGTCTATGTAGCCCGCCTTGCCCTCCCGGAAGACCGCGGCCAAGCCCTCGGAGAAACCCAGCGCCGTGTCGAAAAGAAGAGGCACCACCACGTCCCCCACTGCGTTTATGTAACCGCAGTGAAAACCCTCCATGACCAGGGCAAGGCCCTCGGAGAAGTCTTCGGCGTAATCGAAGCGGGCATCCAATACCAGGTTGCCGCGCCTGTCAATGAAGCCCCACTTGCCGCCGGTGGTGACCGGGAACAGCTCGGGAAGTTTATCAAAAAGATTCATCCAAGCACCTGTCTTTTGTTCTTACAAAAAAGGTCAAAAGGCTTCGGCAGATCGCTCATGTGTAAGATTATAGCGGTTCATCCGGATTGAGAGTACTTTTCAGTCCGGGCCCGTGTTTTTTATGGGGAGGGGGAAAAAATGTAGTTCCTGCCCCCAGTGGGACCAAGGATACTTGTTCGCGAGAGGCACGACAGTATTATATGGCGCCGGCCATTTTTCTCCCTCCCCATAAATCCAGCCTTGCACAATCCTGAAATTTGTCAAGGACCTCGACCCCGCTTCGCGGGGCGGCCCGGGGGCCGTTCTTAACTAATTTCAGGATTGTGCTATTGCCTGATCAGGGCAAGTACGTTTATTCCGGATGATCCCATTATAGCCGAAGTTTTTGACATCGTAATATTTTATACTTTAGGGGAGGCCCCTTGTCAAAAATTATGAGACAACGGCATGAGAAGCTCCGGCTGTTTCGAGTTCTTTTCGGCGCGAAAACTTTTCGCTTTAATCGGTGTCTGAAAAAATAAGCGGTCCCGTTCTGCTAAGCGTTTTGGCGCTTTGTTTACGGTTTTGAAAATTTGGCAAACAATGTACACAAAAAAGAGCGATTTAACATAATCATTGCCTTGATTTTAAAGAAGAATTTCGCTTTATTTTAATTGACTTTCCGGCAGGTTTACTATAAAATATTAAAGTAGTTTATTAAGATCGTGGCATTTTGGTTTTAATATTTTTTCTAAGAAGGCGGACATATAACAGCGGAAAAAGCGGAAGCTCATTTTCAAAAAGCGATTGCGGAAGAGGAGGAAAAAGCGATGAAGGAGCTTAGAAAGGTCAAAAGCCGTTACGAGTTCCAGTTGGAGGGCCGTCAGGTGGTCCTCATTGTGTCGGGACTGATTCTGGTGCTCATGCTTTCTTTTTTAATGGGTACTTTGTTGGGCGTCAACATGGGCAAGATGGACAACGACGCCCAGGCAGCGGCCACGGTGCCGGACGACCGGGACACCGCTGGGGCTGAAGCGCAGGAGGCCGACGCCGAGACGCAGGCAGACGCCACAGTCTCGGATGAAATACTCAGCTCTCCTTCCGAAAAGCAAATCTCGAAGAGCGGCAACTCGAGGGAAGATTTGATCCGGGAGCTCGAGCGCCTCAAGGTCCCCGACGAGGTGGAAAAAGAAGGGGACGCCGACAAAGAGACCGTGGCTGAAAAGACGCCTTCTCCGGAGCCGGCCTCTGATACGCCTGACAAGGAAAGCACGACTATCGCCAAAAACGAAAGCACACAAGGACCGTCAAGCCCCCGGAAGAGCTCGCCTGCTGAAAAAGCCGAAAGCAAAAGCTCTTCCGATGTGTCTTCCCGCCACGTGGCGCGGGCCGGCACCTACACCATTCAGCTTGCCAGCTTCCCGGAACGTGCCGACGCTGCGCAGATGACGCGGGAGCTTAAAGGCAGCATGTACGACGCTTACATGGTCCAGGTCAGCCTTCCCGACAAGGGCACCTTTTACCGGGTGCGGGTCGGCCACTATGAGGACCTGGCACAGGCCAAAAAGGCCTTGGCAATCATTCAGAGCCGGGAAGGAAAATTTTACGACGCCTGGATCACCCAGTAAGGCAAGGACGTGAAGGGGCTCATTTTAAGCGGCGGCAAAGGCACACGCCTGCGCCCCATTACCCATACCCGGGCCAAGCAGCTCATTCCGGTGGCCAACCAGCCCGTTCTTTATTACGGGATCGAGGCCATCCGTGACGCGGGCATCCGTGACATCGGCATAGTGGTGGGCGACACTGCCGCGGAGGTCAAAGAAGCAGTAGGCACTGGCAGCCGCTTCAATGTAAAGGTGACCTACATCCAACAGGAAGAGCCCCTGGGACTGGCCCATGCCGTCAAGGTGTCCGCCGATTTTTTAGGCGGTTCCCCCTTTGTCATGTACCTGGGAGACAACCTGATCGCCCAGGGTATTACCGACCTTGTCAGTCAGTTTCAAAAGAACGCTCCCGACGCCATGATACTTCTCGCCCAGGTGGACCACCCGGAATGGTTCGGTGTGGCCGAGCTTGAAGAGGGCAGGGTGGCAAGGCTTATGGAAAAGCCGAAAAGGCCGAAGAGTGACCTGGCGCTGGTGGGCGTTTACATGTTCACCGGGGGGGTCTTGGAGGCCGTCAATTCGATTTCGCCCAGCCAGAGGGGCGAGCTCGAGATAACCGACGCCATCCAGTGGATGGTGGACCGGGGCATGCGTGTCGAGCCGCACCTTGTGCAAGGCTGGTGGAAGGACACGGGCCGTGTGGAAGACCTTCTTGAAGCCAACCGCATAGTGCTGGACACCTTCAGCGAAGACATTAGGGGCACGGTGGACAAAAAGAGCCAGGTCGAGTTCAAGGTCAAGGTGGAGAAGGGGGCCCGCGTTAAAAACAGCATCATCAGGGGCCCGGCCATAATTGGCAAAAAGACGGTGATCGAGAACTCTTATGTGGGTCCTTTTACGAGCATCAACGACGATTGCCTGGTGCTTGACAGCGAGATCGAGAACTCGATCATGCTGCAGGGCTCGAGCCTGACCAATATGCCCAAGCGGGTGGCCGACAGCCTCATCGGCAGAAACGTGGTCATCGACTGCTCGCGAAGGCGGCCGGAGGCCTTGAAGTTCGTTGTGGGCGAGAGCTCGAAGGTCGATCTGGTATAAAGGTTTGTACGGACCGGTCAGGCGGCGTTATAATGACTTTAATTCGCTTCATGGTCGCGTAAAATGATAGAAGGCGTAATAATCAAAAAGCTGAAGGTCGTCCCCGACGAAAGAGGACGACTGATGGAGATGGTCCGGGCCGACGATTCCTTTTTCGAAAAGTTCGGACAGGTCTACATGACCACTGCCTATCCCGGCGTTGTCAAGGCCTGGCACAAACACGAGAAGCAGACCGACCACTTTACCGTGATAAAGGGCATGGCCAAAGTGGTGCTTTACGACGACCGGGACGATTCGTCCACCAAAGGCGAAGTCAACGAGTTCTTTATGGGAGAACACAATCCCATCACCGTCCGCATTCCCAAAGGCGTGTATCACGGCTTTAAAAACATCGGGACCGAAGAATGCTTTATTGTGAATTGTCCCGACCTGACCTATGACCACGAAAATCCCGACGAACAAAGAAAACCCGCCCGCGCCAAAGACATACCTTACGACTGGGACAGAAAAGACAGGTAAGACCTTATTTAGTTCCCGTTGCGAAACTCCGAATTTGGAGTGCGAAAGCTTGCTTTCGCTTTCCTAAGTTCCGGCTTGCCGGAACTTAAAAAAGGTAGCTAATGTATTGCGGACCTCTTGTGGAGCGGATTTCCGGGAAGCAAGCTTCCCGGCGGAAAAAGCGGCAGCAAGCTGCCGCACTCCAAATAACGCCGCCAAAGTCAACAAAACCTCTCTTCGGCAACAGACACTATTTAAAGAGCTCTCAAAAGAATGTGAAGAGTATTTCTGGAAAAGGGCTTACAGGTTCGCCTTGAACTCGTCGACAAGGGGCGCTTTCACGTTTTCGATGTTTATGTTTGCGGGGTCTGCCTGTCCCAAACCGAGCTCTGCCGCGTAATAGATCTGGACCTGGTCACGGACGCTTTTGTCAACGTAGGGCCTTTTGATGTTTCGCTCCGCGGCGTAGCGCTTTAATACGGCAAGCCCTACCGCATCGCAGGCCACCCGGTCGCGGGACGCGATTATTAGGTTGGCGTCTTCCCATTGTGCGTCCTTGTAAGCCACGTCTCCTTCAGCAATACCCGCGCCCGGTCCGCCCTTTGTCATGATGGTGGTGGCGTCAACTATGTTGATAAGGGGGGCCGCCGCAAGATTGAGCTCGGCAATCTTTTCGCCTATGTTCTCGAGATGGAGGTTGTCGGCACCCTTCTGATGACGGTCTTCAGGATGACATACGCCCACGAAAGACTTTAAGCAACAGGTAAACTCCGCGTTGGTGGCCTCATGATTCTTGAGCACCGGCAAGTTAATGAAATGGTCGGCCTCCCCAAGTATCCGGGGAATCCGGAAACCATGGCTCCAGTGGCGCTTGCCCGACCGGAACCATACGTAATCGGCGTTCTTCCATAAAAAAGCCTCGGCCTTTTCTTCAGCGCAGACCTTGGCGAAGCCCGTGCTCTTAAATGAAAAGTCGTCCCACAGCATGGCCCGGTCACCTACCAGAGGATGGGCGCCCCTTTGCTTCACAAGACGGACAACGGCCCGCAATACCTCCGGGTTGGTGGTGATGGGTCCCGGCGGGTACTTGCCCCAGATCGCGGGGCCCGTCATGTTCGGCTTGATCATCACCCGCTGGCCGCGCCCGATCTCGGCAAGACCGCCCGACGCCTCGACAGCCTCCTCCACCGCTTTGAAAATGGAACTGCGGACCCCCGCCATGCCCACGGCCGCCACGGGCATTTCCGGAAAAATTCCGGTGGGCGGAAGGGGCGCCTGATTTACCACGCCCCCTTTGGCGCCGCAGCCGCCGGCGACCACTGGCAACGCACAAACGACGCAACCCTCAGCGCATCGACGCACAAAAAGCCTTCGGCTCATGCCGCCATTTTTTTCTTTTCGGGCCATAACTCCTCCCGGAGGGAAAGATGAGAAGGCAATGCAAAGAATAGGTACACAACACCGGAGCGTAAAAACTGTTCCGATTCTTTAAAGATAGACCGTTTGTACTTGGGAAGCAATAATTAAATGATTTGAACTATCTCTTGTTAATTAAGGTGGAATTGAGCAGCTTGAAAATCGGCCATCAAGTATTTTATTCATCCGCCAGTAACCTGTCGTAGCCGGTATTTTGCCAGAACTCTTCGGGCATATTAAGTTCGGGCTTGCCTACCCAGCCCCGTTTGACTTCTATGTAGTATCTTTGCCGGTCGTCGCTGACCTTGTAGTCAACGCTTTGCAAGGCAAGCCGGTCCCACTCCCCGGTAAATTTCAGGTCTTTGAGATTGGCGGG
>P_1C_Sed_2_UnCtyDRAFT_1000495_pt1 | contig 11973 bp, 10 predicted proteins | sample Pon1CUnioCityCA_4_FD_10229 | JGI IMG/M metagenome (IMG submission 10229) | reverse complement strand
TCGGGGGTGTCCATAAGTCCCGCAAGTTTCGCGCGATCGAGATGATTAAGGATCAGGTACATGACCTCTTTTCCCCGCAGCCCGCCCAGCGCGCCATGGGCAGCATGAACTTCATCAAACCGGCATACTTTGTCCTTTCTGACACCTTTGCCCGCCATGATAAGGGGTACTGCTTTGCCGGAATGGATCAGAGGGCCCCCCGCTCGGGGTGGAGTGGTCTGCGGTCACCACAAGAAGGATATTCGGGTCATCCCTAAGCGGGCCGATGATTCGGCCGATCCCTGCATCCAGCGATTCAATCACCTTTTTTTTCAACATGGGATCCTTTTCGTGGGCGGCTTTATCGAACTTTTTGCGGCGCCATCATCTTTTGAAGTCCTCAGGAATGGGCGTGGGCTGAATGGACAACGTCCGTTTTTTATGGCCGGTCCATAATCAGGAACGATTCCAGATTGGAATTGAACGGCCGGTCATTTTTTGTCAACCTGATTATCCTCCCGGATTATCCCCCCCGGAGCAGTCGATTCTCCTCCATTATAATATCTATTTTGACGCGATGGCTACTGTTTCCTGGAGACCTGGATAATTATTTTTTATTTAAAAATTAAGATATTATAAAAAAAATCAATAAAAGTAAATTTTTTATTGACAAGGACCTGCCGGTGTTTCACTATATAATACAAAACGATCTGGTATCGTAGCTTAAATGATATCGGAGAAGGAGCGGCAATCACTATTGAAGCATGAACGCAGGGCGGACAGTTTAGAAACCCTTTGATGTAAACGTCAAATTCAGCAAGGAGATCTTTTATGAGCAGAGGCAAAATAGCCATTGTCGGGATCGGAGAGGTCCCGACCCGGATCATGCCGGAGCGAACCCGCTGGGACATTCTCTATGACGTCTGCATGCAGGCAGTCAATGATTCCGGCCTGGGGAAAAATGACATTGAGGCGGTCATCAATGTCTCTCCGCAGGCACAACCCGAACTTGCCGCCGAGCTCTCTTTTGGTAAGCTTCCGGAAGTACTGGGCTTTAAAGGATGCCGGGATACCTGCATCTGCAACGCGGGCGGCGCCAGTACCAGTAACTGCATAAGACTGGCCGAACAATACATAGCATCGGGTGCCGCCAGGTCGGTTCTTATCCCGCATGCGACCGTTCACTCCACAATTGCGGTTGAGGATCTGATCAATTTCTTTGCCCAGGCCGGAGTCGACATGCAGTGGGAGTATCCCTTCGGGACCACCTACAACATTCTCATGGGAATGATGGCCAACCGCTATATGCATGAAACCGGCGCCAGGGCCGAAGATATGGCCTCGGTTGTCACGGCCCTGCGCAGCTGGGCGGCCAAAGATCCCAACTCTTTTTTTTATCAGAAGAAGGTTCCCACGACGGAAATGGTAATGGCGTCATCGCTGCTGAACACCCCGCTTCATAAACGGGAAAGCAATGTTCTCTGTGACGGCGGCAGTGCCATGGTGATTGTTTCCGCGGCAGATGCCCGAAAAATGAACAAACCGGCCGCTTATAAACTGGGGGAATCGGTCCGGTATTTCAGCGGCACGCCGATCCTGCGCGATTTTCATAAAGTCGCCGAAGGCCTGTCGCTCACCGGCGTGGAAGCCATGGCCGAGGCGGGGGTGACAAAAGAGGAGATCGATCTCTGGAATATCTACATGGCCTATTCCATGAATCACCCCATCATGGCCGAAGCGCTGGGGGTCGCCCCGAGAGGAGAAGGGGCCAGATATTTTGCCGAGGGACGGATGTCCTTTGGCGGCGATATTCCCTGGTCGACCATCGGTGACGCGCCCGGTCGTGGTCATACCGGCTCCGGCGTCAGCACGGCCATGTATGTCGAGACCGCCAGGCAGTTGATGGGAAAAGCCGGGGAAAGACAGGTCAAGGATTGCCGCTATGTTTATCAGAACACGGCCGGCGGCTCAGGTTTTAACAATATCGGAACCGTATGGGGAAGGAGCGTATAATGGACATCAATTTTGACATGACGCGGCCGTTGCCGCAAACACAACCCTGGTCGGAAAAATTCTGGGAGGGAACCAGGCAGCGCAAACTCCTGGTTCAACACTGCCGAAAATGCGATGCCAATATCTTTTATCCGCGCAAATTCTGCCCGGAGTGCTGGTCGGCGGAGCTGGACTGGATCGAAGCCTCGGGCAAGGCCAGAGTCTATATGTTCTCCACAGCCTACGACATGGTGGAACCGAAATTCGCAGAAGATCTGCCGTACACGATCGCCTATGTGGATCTGGAAGAAGGCATCCGCCTGATGACCCGGATCGTCGAATGCGAGCCTGAAGATATCCATATCGACATGGAGGTAGAAGTGGTTTTTCATGAATTAAATGAAAACTTTCACCTGCCTTATTTTAAACCGGTTAAAAAATGATGGGGCCGCAAAAGTCGGTCAGGAAACAAGGAGAATTGCCATGAGTGATTATGAAACCATCCTCTATGAGATCACCGGCCCGGTGTGCCGAATTACGATGAACCGTCCGGAAAAACATAATGCCATCAACCGTCGGATGGCCGAAGAACTTTTAGACGCCTTTCGCAGGGTCAGAGAGGTTCCGGAAGTCGGTGTCGTGGTTTTCGGCGGTGCCGGCAAAGCCTTCTGTACCGGGGGGGATCTTTCGATATTCCCCTCCCTGGCAGAACATTCAAACTCTCTGAACTGGCTGGCCCACGATGGCCTGGATATTCAACGGGCCATAACCGGCTGTGAAAAAGTGGTGATCGGGAAAATTGACGGCCATTGCCTGGCCGGCGGCCTGGAACTGGCCCTGGCCTGCGATCTTCTTTACGCCAAGGCATCCGTCAGAATCGGCACCACGGAAATCAACATGGGGATTCTTCCCGGCTGGGGCGGCACGGCCAGAATCGTCAGAAGCCTGCCGGTCTTCAGGGCGAGGGAAATCATCTACAGCGGCCGCAAGGATTACACCGCCCGGGATATGTATGACATGGGGTTGCTCACCAGGGTTTTTGCTGATGAGGAATTTGAGGAAAAATTTGAGGCGATGGTCACCTCTATCAGCCAGAAGAAGCCGATGGCGCTTCGCATGGCCAAAGAGATCATGGCCAAATCAGAAGAGTGCGGCAGCCTGGAGTCCGCTCTGGCAATAGAGCGCAATGCCATCCAGTGGCTGGTCTATGCCCCGGACATTCAACAGGTTATGGACGGTTTTCGTAAAGAGAGGAAGAAGTCTTCCGACAGCAATTCACAGGAGTAATACCATGGACTTTGGACTTTCAAAAGAGCAGGAAATGATTCAAAAGGAAGCGGCCCGGTTCTGTAAAAAGGAGCTGGACCCGGAATATGTCCGCTGGATGGATGAAAACGTTGATTTCCCCCCGGATGAACTCTGGAAAAAATTCTCTGAATTGGGCGTTTTCAAGGCCAATCTGCCCAGAGAATACGGCGGCGACGAAATCAGCATGGTCGACGGCATGCTTCTTTACGAGCAGGTGTGCAAGGCCTCCATGTCTGTCGCCCTGGCGCTGGGGACGACCATCGGTTTCGGCACGCGGTTTATTGCCGAGCTGGGCACTGAAAAACAGAAAGACGCACATCTCCCCTTGCTCGGTGAAGGGAAGCTGAAAACCTGCATGGCCCTGACCGAACCGGCCGGGGGGACCGATATTCTAGGGGCTGTTTCCACCTTTGCCGAAGAAAAAGAGGATCGCTGGGTCATCAATGGTGAAAAGGTATTCATCACCGGCGCCCATGTGGCCGATTACATGATCACCATCTGCCGGACGGAAAAAGACGCCAAACCCAGCCAGTCGCTGTCGACTTTTTTGATCCCGGGAAAATCAAAAGGAATCACCATTACCCGGATTCCGAAAATCAGCTGCCACCATTGTGATTCCGTGGGCATCACTTTCAGCAATGTGGAAATTCCCAGGGAAAACATCCTGGGGACACAGGGGAACGGATGGCACGAAATGCTGACGGTGCTGAATCCCGAGCGTATCGGCTGTGCCATGATGGGAGTCGGGCTGATCGCCGCCGCCTATGAGGATGCTTTTGAATACGCCCAGAAAAGAGAGGCTTTCGGCGGCCCGATCAGCCGCTTTCAGATTCTGCAGCACTATCTGGCGGATATGTATATCAACCTTGAAAATTCAAGGAACCTGACCTACAAGGCGGCCTGGCTGTGTGACAACGGCAGGGACTACCACCTGGAAGCCACCATGGCCAAACTGGTTGCGGCGGAAGGCGCGCTGCACGCCGGCAGGTTCGGCGCCGAAATTCTCGGCGGTTACGGTATCTGCAGTGAATACGCCATGCAGCGCTATCTCCGCGACGCCTATCAGCTCCAGTTTTCGCCGATATCAAATGAGATGAGTAAAAATATGATGATGCAGTTCCAGGGGCTGCCCAAGTCCTGGTCCGGCAGGGGTGCCATGTAGCGGCTTGTCGGATTGTTTTATTGACATCAAAAGGAGCAGGCAGACCGTGTATACACTGGGCGATATTCCTTATTATGGATCGATTCATTTTTCCGACCGGGAGGCCATTGTCTTTGAAGAAACACGGCTGACCTACCGACAGCTCAACCACCGGGTCAACCGGCTGGCCAACGCCCTGACCGGTCTGGGATACAGCAAGGGCGACCATCTGGCGGTACTGGCGGACAACGGCAGCAAGTACCTGGAGATCTATTTTGCCGCCGCCAAAATCGGGGTATGCGTCTGCCCCCAGAATTACAGGCTGTCCGACCCGGAACTGGAGTATGTTGTCGATCATGGCGAGGCAACGGTTTTTATGGTTGGTGACGGTTTTGAGGACAAGGCCCTGGCCCTGAAAGAAAAGCTGAAAGCCATTAATGACTGGATCGCTCTGGATAACAGGCTGAAAGGGTTTTTAGATTACGAGGAACTGCTTGAGAAGGCATCCGACGGGGAGCCCGATCCGGAGTTGCACGCCGTCAAGGAAACCGACCTGGCCGTTCTGATGTACACCGGCGGCACCACAGGCCTTCCCAAGGGGGTCATGCTCTCCCATCGCAATATGATGACCGCCGCCATCGTCAATGCCATGATCATGGCCACCGAGTTTTCCTCTCTGCCGCCGAATACCCCGTTTTCGACCTGCTATGTCCTGCCGGTCTTTCATGTTTCCTTATGGCCGATTACGGCAGCCTTACTGGTGGGCGGCAAAGTGGTCATCAACAGGAAAATGGATCCGGATGAAATTTTACGCCTTATTCAGGATGAACAATGCGCCCACATGAACCTGGTGCCCACAATTTACGGCTGGCTGGTGGACTTTGCCGAGGCCGACAATTATGACCTGTCCAGCCTCATCGCTCTTTCATACGCGGGCAGCCCCTTTCCCACGGAAACACTGAAAAAATGCATCAGGCGATTTGGTAACATCTTTTCACAGGGCTATGGCGCCACCGAGACGGCCGGGGGCCCCATCTCCATTTTCAGTTACCGGGAGCATGCCCTTGAGGGACCGGAGGCCGGACGGCTGACCAGCGCCGGCCGGGCCGCGCCCTGTTCCCGGATAAAGATCGTGAATGAAAATGATGAAACGCTTCCCCATGGACAATGGGGGGAAATCTGCGTTCGGGGGGAGCACATCATGATGGGCTACTGGAAAAACCCGGAAGCAACGGAGAGCGCTTTGAAAGGGGGCTGGTATCATACCGGAGACATAGGCTACCTGGATGACGACGGCTATGTCTACATGACCGATCGCAAGGCGGACATGATTATTTCCGGGGGAGAGAACGTTTACCCGAAAGAGACGGAAGATGTTTTATACGTGCATCCGGCGGTACAGGAGTGCGCGGTTGTCCCTGCTCCGGATGCAAAATGGGGCGAAACCGTAAAAGCGGTCATCGTTTTAAAACCCGGCCAGACCGTTTCCGAACAAGAGATTATCGAATTCTGCAAGAAGCGGCTGACCGGGTACAAGTGCCCCAAAACCGTAGAGTTCTGGAAGGAACTGCCCAAATCCATTATCGGGAAAACACTCAAAAAAGACATTAAATCCAGATTCTGGGCGGGAAGCGACCGCAGCATCGGATAAACATTAACGGACAGCCTCACCAACCGAATGCTTAAAAAACGTCAAAAGGAGGACTGCCATGAGCAATGAATTCGCAAAAGATAATTATTTCAAGATCGATCCGGAAGCGCACTTAATCGGCAACCTGGAAGTTGTTAGCCATTTTCCGGGGGTTCAGATGTGGTGGAAGGCGATTGACAGTATCAGCCGCCCCCTGTTCACCGGTTGTCCGCCTCATATGCTGGCGGCTTATCTGGAAGGAATGGAAGAGTGGGAGGTGGCCAAGAGCGCTGATCCGGGAAACATCATCAAAGCCATGGATAAGTACGGGGTGGATATCGCCTGCCTGCTGCCGGAATCGATGATGGATACCACCGGCTATTCCAGCCGGTGGTGTTCGAACGGGGAAATGGCAGCCGTGGTGGAGTCCAATCCGGACCGCTTCATGTATCAGCCCAATATATCTCCCATCAAATTCAAGGGGGTCAAAAACACCATCTGGGAGATGGAATACTGGGTCAAGGAAAAAGGCGCTAAAATATTTAAATTCTACGCGCCCGAAGATACCTATATCAACGACCCCGACCTCTGGGCGTTTTACAAAAGAGCCGAAGCGCTGAATATCGTCCTTGATATCCACACCGGTTTCAGCTGGGTGCCGCCGGGAAAGAGCAAATATGCCCTGCCGATTCTGATCGATGATGTGGCCCGTGATTTTCCGGGGCTCAAGATAAACGCCTTTCATATGGGCTATCCCTATTGTGATGATCTGAACATGGTGGCCATGGGCCATCCCAATGTTTATGTCTGCCTCAGTCTCCTGGTGCCCTGGGCCATTACCGCGCCCCGCAAATTCGCGCGGATCATAGGCGAGGCCATGAGATGGGTGGGCCCGGATAAAATCACCTGGGGCACCGATTACGCGGGTTTCAGTATTCAGATCAAAGGCGCGGTCCAGGGGTTGAGGGACTTCCAGATCCCTGAAGATATGCAGGAAGGTTACGGTTATCTGCCGATTACGGATGAGGACCGCGCCAAAATATTCGGCGGCAACCTGGGCAGACTGCTGGAAATTGACACCACAACCAGAAGAATCAACCAATAACGATGGTTTCTTATAAATGATGGAGGGGTGATCATGAGTTACGACGCGTTGTTTGAGCCGGTGCAGCTTGGCGATATGGAGGTTAAGAACAGAATCGCCATGGCGCCGATGAATGTCGGCTTTACCGGGCCCAATGGATATCACAGCGATCAGAGCACCGCCTGGTATGCCATGAGAGCCCGGGGCGGGTTCGGCCTGATTATTACCGCGTGTGTGGTCATGAATCCTTACCGATGGGGGGGCCAGGAATCGTTAAACCCCTCGTTGCTGATTGATGAACGCTATTACCGGTTTCACAGCGAGCTGACGGAAATGCTGCATCACTTCTCCGGCTGCAAGGTCTGCATCCAGTTGAGTCCCGGTTGGGGAAGGCAGGGACATCCCCATGCCGAATCCCGGAGCTGCCCGGCCGGCGCGCCTTCAGCTATCCCCATGGAAACGGATCTGCGGAATCTGAATAAAGGCTGGGAGCAGCAGGTTAGAAGAATGGCACGGGAAGCCGGCGGCCGGGAAGCAGAAGCCATGGTTCCGGACTTTGATGCTGTCCGGAATATGAGTGACGAGGAATATACCGCATTTAAGGCGGTGGCCCTGGAACTGATATTGGCCATTGCCCCGGAAATGGTCCATGTGATTTACGGGGACACTCCCCGCGCGCTTACCAGAGAAGAAATCGTCGATCTGGAAGACCGCTTTGCCGTTCAGGCCCTGGCCGCCTTCAAGTTGGGCTATGACGCCCTGGAAATACATGCCCCTCACGGATACCTGCTGCACCAGTTCCTGTCTCCCCGATCCAATCACCGGCATGACGAGTATGGCGGCAGTCTTGAAAACAGGGCCCGGTTTCTGACCAATATCATTGTCAAAACACGGGAAAAGATAGGGCCTCACAGGGCCTTCGGCGTCAGGCTCTCCGGTGATGAATTGATGCCCGGCGGTATTGCCCATGAGGAGGTCAAACAGGTGGTGACCATGTGTAAAGACGCCGGGGTTAATTTTTTAAATGTCTCGCAGGGCTCATATGAAAATCCGGGAACGGCCTTCGCCCCTGATGGTGAAGATGATTTTACCCGCTGGGCACCGGGATTCAAGGAAGCCTCCGGTGGCCTGCCGGTTATCACGCCCAATTTTATCAATCCCGAAACCGCTGAAAAAGCGATTACCTCCGGCAAGACCGATCTGGTTTCCCTTGGTCGTCAGGCCATTGCCGATCCCTTCTGGCCGGCAAAGGTCAGGGAAGGCCGGATCGATGATATTGTCAAGTGTATCCGGTGCCAGCGATGCTATATGGATCTGATGACGGCCAACTGGTGCCGGTGTTCGGTCAACCCCATCGTCGGCAAGGAAAAGTATTTTACGGAGATGTTTCTGGACACTCCGAAACTCGCCAGAAAGGTAGATCGGTTCAAGGCGAAAATCCAGGGACTTCCCCAGATATAAGGTTCGATTTGGATCAATAAAGGTGTTATCGTTATCGGCTCTTTTCGCGGTGATCTTCATGGCATTGGTAAAAATCTTATTGAAATTTTGCTGGCGAGGATGCCGGATCGGCCGTGCGGCTTGCCAAAGCATTACTTTAAACCGGGCCGGCTTTTACAACAATATTTCAAGGAGCGCATCATGACACCCAAAGAACGCATTGCGGCTGTTATCAACCTGGAAACACCCGACCGGGTGCCGCTGGCACCCCTGCTGGATCATTTCGCCGCCACCCATGCCGGGTATACAAAGGCCGAAATCATGAATGATCCCGACAAGCGCATCGCGGCGGTATTGAAAACCATGCGGGACCTGGGTCCCTGGGACATGACTTTTGCCGCCGATACCGCCAACACCACCCTTCTTAAAATGGGTGTTCCCATTGCCATGCGCCTGCCGGGCAGGGAATTGCCGGATGACGAAATTCACCAGTTTCTGGAAACGGAATTTTTAACGCCCGACGATTATGCTCTGCTGGTCAAAACCGGTTTCATCCGGTTTGTTTTAACTGTCGTCGGCCGCAATCACCCGGAGCTGAAAGGGATACAGGGAGTCTGTAAAATAATCGCCGAATCCCTTGTCCTCAGAAAACACCGGAAGCAGATCAACGCGGCCGGGGCGGAAATGGCCTGCGGCTTTATTATCACCGGGCCTTCGTTTGAATACTTTTCTTTCGGCCGGGGCATGACCGCTTCCTGCATGGATCTTTATGATCGGCCGGAAAAAATCAAAGCCGTCCGCATGGTTTACGCCCGGGCCTTTACGACCCTGGCCATAACGGTCGCCCGGATCGTGGGGGTTCCCCGGGTGTTTATCGGCCTGGCCCGATCCTCTCCATCCCTGATATCACCGGCCCTTTTCGAAGAATTCGTCTTCCCCGAGCTGTCCTATATGGTGATTCGGCTGGTCAAAGCCGGGGTGACACCTATTCTGCACTGCGACACCGACTGGTCCCTGGCGTTTGAAACATTCCGGCGACTGCCCGCCCGAAAATGCATTCTGGAGCTGGACGGTACATCGGATATGGTCCAGGCAAAAAAAAACATAGGCGATCACATGTGTCTGATGGGTGATGTGCCGGCACAGCTGCTGGCCTTCGGCAGCCGGGAGGAGGTGCTGATCTATTGCCGGCGGCTTATCGAAACCGTGGGAAAAGGAGGGGGGTTTATTCTCTCCTCCGGTTGTTCCATACCGGCCAACGCCAGGCCGGAAAACGTTAAGGCCCTGACGGAAGCGGTCGAAAAGTGGGGTCGATATTAACTTTGGGGTGGCTTGGTTGACGCCCCGGTCGAAGCAGGTTATAGTCAGTCAGAACAAAAGACTGCCGTATCAACGGACACATCCTGAATTTACGTTATGCCGATGCAGCAACACATGAAAATATCGGAACTGGCCGAGGCGACCCGGACTCCGGCCACAACCATACGTTTTTATGTCAAAGAGGGCCTTCTTCCCCAGCCCGTCCGCAAGGGCAGGACCGTTGCCTATTACTCCCCGCTGCATGTGGAACAGCTGCGTTATATCAACACCCTTAAAGAAGAATCCGGCTATACGCTGAAAAAGATAAAGCAACTGGTGGATGAAAAATTCCGGAACAGATTGCCTGATCTTCCCCCTGGTCTCTCCTCGGGTTACGCCCCTGATCATTCTGATGAGCCCCTGTATACCGGTAAACGGGAAGAGATCATCCAGGCTTCAGTACGGCTTTTTTTAAATAAAGGCTACCATGAAGCCACCATTGCCGATATTGTCGATAACGCGGCCATCGGCCGGGGAACCTTCTATGCTTATTTTGAAAACAAGGAAGCGCTGTTTTTGGCCTGCGCGGATAAGTTGTTTTACGATCTTGACGCTCATTTTAATATTTTAAAAGACGAGGGCGATCCTCTTTCCCGTTTGAAGCGTCGGGCATATGAGTTTCTGTTATCGTTTCCCACCCTGATCAATATGCTCAACTTCATCCGCGGGGCGGCCGTCAGCAACAACCCGGCCTTTAAGGACAAACTGGACAAGATGATGCAACAGCTGATCACGCCGATTGTCGGCGATCTTGAGACCGGTATGGAGAACCGGAACATCAAAGAGACCGACAGCAGCGCCCTGGGGCATATCTTGATGGGGATGGCGGAATATCTTTCTTACTATTACGATGAAATTAAAGAAAAGCTGGATGAAGACCGGCTTAATTCCCTTTTCCAAGAGGGATGGGATATGATCTACAATGGCGTCCGCAAGCAATAAAACCAACAAGTCCACAAATTTTTACAGGATTTCCGAAGTATCGCGATTGAGCGGGGTTCCTTCTCAGACGATTCATTTTTACATACGGGAAGGTCTCCTGCCGCCCCCCGTGAAAACCAGTAAAACCATGGCCTACTACACCGATGCCCATCTGGACCGGCTTTATTTCATCAAAAAACATCAAATTGAATCCAAAGAACGGTTGAAAGAGATCAAACACCGCCTGGAGAGCAGGGCGTTCAACCGTGACAGCGCTTTGGCGACGGAAGACCGGCCTGCTCCGTATGCTCCGCAAAAGGAGACCATTATCAAAACCGCTATAGAACTGTTTTCAAGGAAAGGATACGCCGAAACCAGTATTACCGACGTTGTCGAGGCGGCCGGGATCGGCCGGGGAACCTATTATCAGTTGTTTAATGATAAAGAGGCGCTGCTGCTGGAATGCGCCGATCGCGTGTTTTTTGAACTTTACAGTCATGTCTGGGAGACCATCAAAAATGAAACCGATATGGTCAGGCGATTGCGGATTCGTTTTGAAGAATATATCAAAAGCTATCCAAAATGGCGTGATATGATGGATATTATAAAAAGCATGGCCGCCGGCAACAATCAAAAAGGCAGCCATAAGTACCAAGAAATCCTGCAACAGATTATCCGGCCGATCGCGCGGGATGTGGACAGGGCGGTAGAACAGCAGTTAATCCGGCCTATCAACAGCACGCTGGCGGCCTACATGCTGCTCGGCGCCGGCGATTACTGCGCCCGGTTGCATTATGAACAGGGATACGGAATTGCTGACTTACTGGACCATCTCATGCTTCTGATTTTTAACGGAATCCGCTACCGGGGACACCCAGAATAAAGTCACAACAGCCACCGCGCCATTCGTAAAAACGAAAAGTTAGCCGGACTGTGCCGAAGAAGCCAAAAAAATTTTAAAACGGTTCAATACATAACGAATAAGGTCTGAATTTATGATTGCTGAGCCAGATGGACCAAGCGCTCGCCAATGTTCCATTCTGCAAGAAGCCTTGCTGCAGCCGGCGGCACAAGATGGGCCCATGGCGCTTTTTCGAGCATTCGCATTCGAATATCTGC
>P_1C_Sed_2_UnCtyDRAFT_1000494_pt1 | contig 11988 bp, 9 predicted proteins | sample Pon1CUnioCityCA_4_FD_10229 | JGI IMG/M metagenome (IMG submission 10229) | reverse complement strand
CGCCGGCCGCATTAAAAAGGCAGGCCGTACGCCCGCCTTTTTTAATACCAGGTTGTAAAACAATCAGCCGCCGGGCTCGACTGCAACCCTGGCGTCATCGATGCAGTTTTTGAGCTCATCTTCGCTCATCTCGTCCGCCTTTTTCAGCGAGTCCACCGGGCACACAAACTCGTTGCCCGCCTTGTCTTTTACGTGTACGAAACTCTGTCTCCCACTGGGTGTGTTGGTCTCTCCGTTCGACATCTTTAACCCTCCTTTCCTGATTTGGGCCAATGTAGTCTTTTCCCTTAACTTGAAACTTAATTACAGTTACACTAAAGTCAAGGTAATTGAAGAGAGGGCGTGATTCCGAAGGGCGGAGGATTCATTCATATCAAGCGTTGTGTAAAAACCTCTTGCGGCTTATATCGCCCGCCCGGAAAAANCTAAAGGGTCCGCCCCCATTATGCACAAGATGTTAAGGAAAAGATTTATGCNCNCTCTTCAGGTAATGACCGGTTCCCCCGGGTTTGAAGCCGTTATGATTAAACGGCTTTACCTTTGAAGCGCTTTACAATGTTTGCGGCATCAGAGAGGGAAGGAGCGAGGCGAATGAAAAAATTCAAATGCACGGTTTGCGGATACGTCCATACCGGTGAGGCCCCTCCGGAAAAGTGCCCGGTCTGCGGCGCCGACAAAAGCAAGTTTGTCGAGCTAAGCCCTGCAGAGGCNGCGGAAGCGGAGGCCGAGTTCAATGCCCGCCAAAAAAGCCAAAAGGCAAAAACGTCTTCCGGAAATGCCGGAGGTCCTGCCGGGTCTTCCGCGGATTCGGAAGGAGCAGTAGACCGGCTCCTCGACCTTATTTCCCAAAAGCACCTCCATCCCATCTCCGTACATTTTCCCAACGGCATCCTGCCTGCGGCAGTGCTTTTTCTTTTTTTGGCCCTGGTCCTGGACGCGGCGGGGCTTGCCGGACGGGCTTTCCTTTCCATCGAGTTGTCCGCACTTCATCACGTGGCCTTTTTGGACCTCGCTTTTGTGGTGCTTGCCATGCCGGTGGTCCTTTTCTCCGGCTTTGTGGACTGGAAAAAGCGCTACAAGGGCATCATGACCAAGGTCATCCGCACCAAAATAATCTGTGGCGCCATTGTGTTCGTCCTCGGCATCGCCTTGGTGGCGTGGAGGCTTGCGGCGCCCCAATCGGTCATGGGAGGCGGCATAGGTGGCTGGCTGTACTTGGTTGTAAACGCCGGCATGCTCGCAGCAGCGGGGATTGCCGGCAACCTGGGCGGCAGGCTGGTCTTCGGCAGGAAGTAGTGAAAAAAGATGTTTTTGTTAAGGGGGAGTACCCATGTTAAAGGACGGAGAAAAGGGCGCGGTATTGCAGGCTGACCGCAAAACCTACGGCATAGCGCCTTCCTTGTCCTGCGGAGAGATATCGCCGGAGCTTTTGCGTCGTCTGGCCGATGTTGCCGAAAAGTACGGTGCGCAGTGTATAAAGATCACCAGCGCGAACCGCATTGCTTTGCTTGGTTTAAAAGAAGAGGACATCGACCGGATATGGAGCGAGCTTGGTGTTGAAATAGGGCCGCTGACGGGCATGTGTGTGCGGAGCATACGTTGCTGCGTGGGCAATACATTTTGCAGGCTCGGCCAGCGCGACAGCATGTCGCTGGGGCATGAGCTCAACAAAAGGTACATGGGCATGGCGCTTCCCAACAAGTTCAAGATAGCGGTCTCCGGCTGTCCCATCAACTGCGCTGAAGGCTGGGTCCGTGACGTGGGCCTTTACGCCCAGTCGAAAAAATGGACGATAGTGGTGGGCGGCAACATCGGGTCCCGGCCGCGACTGGCCCAGGAGCTTGTCAAAGACATCGAGACGGACGAAGAGGCACTACAGGTTGTCGAACGGATAGTCAACTTTTACAAAGAGACCAAAGAGCGCGGCCGGCTGGGACGTATCATCGAAAAGACCGGCCTGGGACCGTTGCGCGAGGCCGTGGGCAAAGAATAGCTTTACTAGTAATATAAAGAAAAGTATGCTTTGTGTTAAGATTGATGGAAAATGACAAACGTAAAGCACATTTCGGGATTTGCATAAAAAATGCAGATAATCCGGCTTCTTTGGAATTGCGCAAGATTTATCGGCTTATACCCGACGAGGGGGCTGCCGAAAACGAACTTGTAAGGGTGGTTGACGAATCGGGAGAGGATTATCTGTATCCTGCAGATTTTTTTGTTGCCATAGATTTGCCTCCAAAAGTGAAAGAGATATTCGAACAAAAAAACTCTTACCGGCATTCTTAAAAGTTCGCTGTTGTCTTTGAAAGCAAGCAGCCCTCTCGTTTTTAAGCGGTTTCCGTAATCGTTGCGTGACTATCGCGAAGATGACTTCAATGGCTTTGACTCGTTATTTCATGCAAAGCCATTAACTCGGTTGAAATAAACACAGGGACGTTCAGCCTGGCTTTACTACCAATCCCGCCTGTGTTACAAAATACATATCAATCGGCAAAGAGGGGCTGTAAATGAAACTGCTGTACTCGGGATGGCGTGCCCGCCTTATGCAGGGCGTTTCCAATATAGTGTATCGCTTTTACTGGATCGTGATCATCTGCATGGTCCTTTTGTCGGTTTTCGCCTACTTTTCCGCCACCCATCTTAAGCTCAAGCTCAACTTCGTGGACATGCTGGCGGAGGATGACCCGGCAGTGGTCCACTATAAGGACGCTGTGGAGCGATTCGGAGCGCTTTCCTATCTGTTTATTGTCATCGAGTCCGACGACCTTGACAAAAGTAAGGAGTACGCCGACGCCCTGGCAAAGGAGCTTGTAAAAAACCCCGATTATGTTCCCCGCGTCTTCCACAAGATCGAGGTCACCGATTACATGGAGTACGCGCTTCTTTACATGAAGCCCGAGCAGACAAAGTTATTGGCCGACATGACGGAAAGAAACAAGGAACAAATCGCAGACCTTGTTGCCGAACCCGGTCTTACCGGCTCCATATCCGGCATAGACTCCATGCTTTCGTCCTATATAAAAAGCGGAGAGATGCCCGAGCTCTCCGAAAGCGGCGCCGATTACGGGCTGGTGTTCGACCTGCTCTGCCAGGTTGTCGACAGCGGCAAGGACTACGTGAAGAAGGGCCCGTCGAGACAGACCGAAGAGTTGAAAGAGGCTTTTCTAGGCAAGCTTTTGAAGGGCGAAGAACAAGAGCTTCCCCTCGATCTTACCGAGCCCTACTTTGTCTCGAAGGACGGGGAAAGGCTCCTTATGCTGGTGTCCTCCACCAAGCCCGCGGAGAATTTCGAATGGTGCGCGGATTATATGGAGTACGTGGAAGGAGTGGTGGACTCTTTAAAAAAGGACTTCCCCACTGTCCCCGACCCCAAGATGACCGGCAACGCAGCCATCATGCGCGACGACAACCGGGTGATCCGCCGCGACATGAAGTACACCACCGGACTCGCCTTCGCCGGCGTGATGATTCTTTTCGCCTTTGCCTTTCGGAACTTAAGCTCGATCCTCATGGTAGCTGTTCCCCTGGGAGTGGGCATTCTCTGGTCGGTGGGAGCGGCCTTCTGGACGGTGGGATACCTCACTCCGGTGACCGCCATCTTCGGCGCCATACTATTGGGGCTGGGAATCGACTACGCCATACTTATCCTGTCCAGGTACACTGAAGAGCGACACGCCGGAAAATCCATTAAAGAAAGCCTGGACCTTACCATGACCGAGACGGGCGTGGGAATACTCACCGGCGCCATCGCCACCGCCCTGGCTTTCTTCTCCCTTATCTACGCCACCTTCCGGGCGGGGCAGGAGATGGGCATCGTGGCCGGCACCGGCATAATCCTGTTCGTGGTCATGATGACCTTCGGGCTGGGCTCGTTGCTGGTCGCCTGGGACCGGGCCAAGGAAAGCATCGGCCCTACCCAGAAGCCGTTCGATCCCCGTATCATGCGGGGCTTTTCCAAGTTCATCCATCGCGGCGCCATCTATATAGTCGCCGGGCTTACCATAGTCCTGATCGTGCTTATCTCACGCGTTCCCGACTATGAGTTCGAGTACAACTACTTAAACCTCGAGCCGCAAAACGTCGAGAGTATCGAGTTGGTCCATAAAATTCCCAAGTGGTTCGGTATTGACACCAACTACGGCATGATCATCTCCCATTCCATCGAGGAAGACCGGAAGCTGGTGTCCGCGCTCCGCAAAAAAGAGACGGTCAACAGGGTGGACGCCATCTCCGACTTCATACCTCAAAACCAGGACGCCAAGCTCGAACAAATCAACCGTATAGAAAAGGCCCTGCAGGGCGTCTCGCCGAAAACAGAAGTCCCGGAAAAAGACCCGGCAGAGGTCCGCCCCTTCTCCGATAAGGAGTTCGCCGAGTTCATGAAGTCGCTTAAAAGCCTTCGCGGCACAGTTGGCGCGCCGGGCCGGGGGCTGGTGGGCATTTTTTACATCACCGGCATGGGGGAGGCCGAGGACGGTGCCCGCAAGCTCTACAAGAAGCTCGGCGAGCTGATAAAGGTCCTCGAGAACACGGACCGGGACAAGGTGTTGCAGAGGCTTGGCCGTCTCGACCATGAGCTCCGCAACGAGTTCACCTCCAACTGGGGCCGGGTGGAAGAGATGGTCTCCGCGGAAAAGGTGACGGTGGAAAGCCTGACCCGTAACCATCCCGAGCTCATCGACCGCTTCCGGGGTGATCGGGGCAACTTTCTCATTTACGCCTATCCGTCGGTTGTCATCTGGGAGGAGCAGAACTTAAAGGCGGTGGTCAAAGACCTTCAAGAAGTGGACCCCGACGCCATGGGCGTGGCCGTGCTCTTCGAACGCATCCTGGCCCAGATAAAAGAGGACCTTCTTCATGTGTCCCTGATAGCCCTGTCCCTTGTCTTCATCGTCATTCTCATCAACTACCGGGGAATATATCATACCCTGCTTACCCTGGTGCCGCTGGGATGCGGGGCAGTGGCCATGGTAGGGATCATGAATACCGTGGGACTGAAGTTCAATATAGTCAACGTGGCAATGCTGCCGCTTATTATCGGCATAGGCGTGGACTACGGCGTATACCTGGTCCATCGCTGGATAGGGGAGGGCAAGGGCGACAAGTCCATCAAGCCGGTCGTCGAAAGCACCGGCAGGGCAGTGACCCTTTCCGCCTTTACTACCATGATCGGGTTTGCCTCCATCATACCCGCGCAATGGCGGGGGCTGTCGCTTATGGGGTCCACCTTGACCATGGGAATCGCCCTGTGCTGGATCGCAGCGGTGATTTACCTGCCTTCTATTCTTAAGATAATCGAGATGATCAAGGGCCGGAACGGCAAGAGCCGATAGCGGTCTCCAGTCGCCTGATGAGCCCCGTGTCGGGTCCCAGCCGCCGGGCATGGTGAAGGGCCCGGGCCGCGCCGTCAACATAGTCGGCGTCACAGGCGGCAAGCCCGTACCAAGCCCAGCATCTCTGACAGTCGGGATAGTCTTTGACCAGCAGGTTAAGCTCGGACAAGGCCCGCTCCGTGCGTCCCTCCTTCTTTAAAAGCACACCCAAAGCAAGACGGGCGTCTAATAAATAAGGGTCCAGCTCCAAAGCCCTCTCGTACTCGGAAACCGCGGCTTGCGGGTCCTCGGCAGGCATTTCCAGGTACCGGCCGTAGTTATAATGGGCGGCAGCGCTTTCCGGAAAGGCCGTCACGGTCTCGGCAAGAAGGCCTATGGCTTCCTTTTCGCGGGAGAGACGGTAGAGGGCCACCGCCTTGTTCAAGTAGGGGTCGGCAATGTTCGGCCTGAGACGAAGGGCCCGCTCGCAGGCCTTGAGCGCGGCATGGGGCCGGTTGTTTTCCAGTAAAGCCCCGCAAAGATTGGACCAGGGCCGGACCTTGTGGGGGGACTTCCCGGCCGAGTCTTTCCATATCTCGATTTTCGAGCGGTAGGTCAGGTTACGGGAATAAGTAAGAGAAGCCATAAGCAAAAGCGTAACCGCCATGACCGGCGCCGCCCGCTTAATTCCGACGGCCTTTACAATCCGGAAGACAAGGGGAGGCACAACGAAAAGCGACGGCATGTACATGCGGTGGTCATACTTGAGCTCGAGGGGTATGAAAGAAGACTCGGGTGCAAGAGAGAGTAAGAACCCCAGAAAAAGAAGACCGGCAAAACGGCCGCGATAAAGCAACCGGACGCCTGACAGAAATGTCCCCGCAACGAAAAGCAACGCGGGCAATGTAGTGATCGGGTCGATAAGGGAAGTTGATAGTCCGGGAGAATGGTCCAGGGCCATCCTTACCGGATGTGGAAAAGCCAAGGTACCAAGGTAGCCGGCAATGATGCGGGTCTCGGTCAGGACCCTTTGCCACGCAGAGTAGCCGAGTTCACTGTAACCCCCCATGTAAACCGACCATAAACCCGTAGAAAAAAGCGCCGTAAGAGCTAATACTGCCATAACGGCGACAATTGCGCCGACCGTGAAGGCCGCCTTTCCGCTTGCCCTCCGGTCCCCCCGACGGAGCAGCAGGACTTCGTAGAAAAGACACAAAACCGGGGCCGCCGCTGATATCTCCTTGCTGCCCGCTGCCACCACAAAGAAGACAACCGCTGCTGCAACAAGCCTTCTTCTTCGGCGTGCGTCTTCCGTGTCTCTGGCCAGAACGTAAAACAGGAAAGCAAACACGGAAAATCCCGTCGCCATCACTGTCTGCCGCTGTACGATGTAAGTCACCGCCTGCGTCTGCGCGGGATGGAGCGCCCAGGCAAGGGAGGCCAAAAGCGCGGCAACAAAGGCCGGAGCCGGGCCGTCGTCGTTGTCGCCAAACTGCCTTGCAAGCGCGAGAACAAGAAGATACAGACCGAAAGCGGCCATGAAGTGGAGGGCCATGTTTTCGGTGCGCATGGTCTTTCTGTTCAAACCGTGGAAGTAATGGTCAAAGGCAAAGGTCAGGTTGGCCAGCGGCCGGAGTTGGAACTTGTCCTGGACCATGGCCCTTTTGATCTGCGAAAGCGAGAGTCGGGTCATCCGCACGTAGTGGTTCTCGGTTATATTGCGCTGGTCGTCGTAAAGAAAGGGCGCGGGCAGGGAAGCGCCATAAGCGGCCATGACGGTGATGGCGATTATAAGGGCGGCAATCCCGTGCTGTTTGAAGCCCCCGGGCAATAGACGCCGGTCTTGGGGCGTCAGTGTTTTGGCGCCGGTTTTTCCCACCAATCCTCTTCAGGCTCGGGGCGGCACTCTGCAGGGTCGTAAGGGCCTCCCCCCGTCTCGGCGAGTGCGGCCTCGATTGCGGCAAGCGCCGCGTCAGCGTCATTCAATATCCAGTTCTCCGCGTCATAAGGGTTCATGATCCAGAAGGCGAATGGCCGGTGGACCAGGGCGTAAGTAAAGTTATGGCTTACCGTGCCGTGCTCGACAGTGGCGGAAAGAACGCCGTGGCGAATGTAGAGGTAGTCGTCGGCGTCGCCTAGAGTGGGGTACCACACATAGCTCTGTTGGACCTTGTAGTCCCGCACGGTCTGTTTGTGTACAAAGGCCCGGCCCATTTTTCGGAACTGCTTTTTGTGGGGCGCCGGCTCGTTGTCAAAGCAGTAAGGATAGAGAAACTTTCCGGCCACGCTGTGGAGGTTGAGCGCGGCATAGAAGTCGTGGTTTTCGGCCAGCTCGGCAATGGCCCGGGTTTCCGGCTCGGAAAGGGGGGCCTCCCCCATGTAGTAGTTCGAATCGGGATTGTCGCTTCCCGCCAGGGGATGGCTGCTTGTGGCGCCCGGCGCCAGGGGGAAGTTCCGGTTTAAATCAACGCCGTTGGCGTTCTTGCGGATGCCGATTTCGCCGCCTTTTCCGCCGGTGGAAATGACGCGGTGGTAGCCGTCGGGGTTCAGCACGGGCACTATGTAAAAATCTGTCTGGTCGAGAAGCGAGGTGATCCAGGGGTCTTCACCGTCGTCTTCCAGAAGTCTCCGGCAAATCTCCAGCGCCACCTGCGACGATATGACCTCCCCCGCGTGGATGTTGCCGGTGATCAGGGCCTGGGGACGGGCCTTGCCGTCTTGGCGGCCGATATGAAGCATGTAGAGGGGACGGCCTTCCACGCTCTTTCCTATTTCGAGAAGCTCGGCAAGTCCGCCATGGTCTTCGTGAAGTTGTTCGATCTTTTCAAAGACCATGGAAAGCGGCGGATAGGGGCCCAGGCCCTCTTTATCGTCACCGGAAGTAAGCGGCAGCGGCGCCGCCAGAATGAACGCGAACAAGAGCGCGGCCGCGGTCTTTCCGGCCACGGTCCTTTTTAACGGATGTGTCATGTGTTTCCTTTGTCGGTTTTCTTTTTCCGTCCTTTATTGCCGCTCCGGCCTTTGCCGGATTTCGGTTTGCCTTGTTTGCCGGGGTCTTTGGGAGGCGGACCTTTTTTCTCTTCGGTCTTGGGCTTTTGGTCCTCGACGGTCACCACACCCTTGGCCGGTCTGCGGAAAACAATGATCCATCCCGTGACCGCCGTTAAAAAGATTAGAATGCCCAGAAACTGGGAAGTCGAGATAGAAAAGTTTTCGCCACGATATATGAATCCCCTGACCACGTCGCCCCGCACGAACTCCTGTGTAAAGCGGGCCACAGGGTACAAGGTCAGCCAGAGCAGGGCGGGAGCGCCTCTCCTTACTCCTTTTCTGATCGCCGCGTAAATTATTCCGGCGATGGCGAAGCAATAGAGGGAGGCGTAGAGGGGCGCGGGATGGACCCACCCGGAAGGCACGTTTACCGCGTCCTCCGGATACTTTATGGCCCACCAGGGCACGCTTTCGCGGAGCATCTCGCCAAGGCCGGGTTCGATGCCCGCGGCGACCCCCAGCTTCGTCTGCACCGCTATGTCAACGGCCTCCCCGTAGCAGCAGCCGCCCATTAAGCACCCCCATCTGCCGATGGCCAGACCCAACGCCAAAGGCGCCGCCATGGTGTCCATTACCTGGAGCACGGGTATGCCCCGCCGGCGGGCGTACCACCAGATGATCACCAGATCTAGAAGGACACCGCCGTACCAGACCAAACCGCCGTTTCGACAGTTCATCACGTTGAACAAGGCGCTGAAAAAACCTTCCCGTTTGATGAGGTCCAGAAAGTACTCGTACTCGACGATGTTGTAAAGCAGCTTGGCGCCCAGCAGGCCTCCCAGGATGACGAGGATGTAGAGGTCCATGTAAAAATCCACGTCTTCCTGACGCAGCTTGGCGATGTGGTACATGAAGAAAAAAGCCAGCAAAAACCCCAGCGCCATGATGGGACCGTAAGTGTAAATCGTGAAATCGGTAAACGGAATATCAAAGAGTTCCTGATGCATGTCAACCTTCCTCTCGAGCGTTCTACTTAAGCGGCTTCCGCTTTCTTCCTTTTGATCAGCGTCTCCAGGGCCGTGGGTATCTGATATGCAAGTATCTGGACCTCGGGCGCGTTCACCGGCACGAACTCGCCTTCCCCGTTGTCACCGTAAAGTATGTATACCACCTTTTCATTGACAACCACCGGCATGATAAAGGCGTTATTGGGGGTCTGGCCTCCCAGTATCTTCAAAAATCGTTCGTTCACCGGGCCCGGCGGCAAAGGCCCCAGGAAAAAGCTCATGGTGGTGTTCACCAGTTGGAAAACGCTGGTCTCTTTCAGAGGAAGCATTATGGATTCGACCATCTTGGTGTTGATGCCCGGGCCACGGCCGTCCCAGCCGAAAAGGGTGTCGCCCCTTACCGTGAAAAGTAAAGACCTCTTGAAAAAACCCTGTGCAAACCCCAGGACAATGCGGGAGATGTCGTTTCGGTCTTCAACTTCGGCCAGTATCTTCTGACGGGCCTCCTCCAGGGAAAGCTCGACGTATTCCTCCTCTGCAACTTCAGCTTCTTCCTCTTCGGCCTCGCCTTCCACCGGAACAAAGCTGTCCATCTCTTCAGCGGTGGCCATCTCTTCGGGGCTAAGCTCCAGGACCTCGAAGGACTCTTCGCCCGGCTCCGGGGCCGCGGCCGTTTCAGGAGATGAGTCCATGGCCTCCAGCTCGGCCAATACGTCCTCCGCTGCTTTGGCGGAAGGCTTTTCCTCATCGGGATGCGGCACGCTCGCCGGCTGTTCCGCAGGGGCGGGCCCTTCCACTGGAGTCAGCTCTTCTGGCCCCACCACTTCTTCAACTTCTTCCGGTCCTTCAGCCGCCGGAGCGGGAGGAGGCGGGCCCGGGGGTTTTTGGGGTATTTCTTCGCCGGGAAGATAAATTTCCAGGTTCAGGGAAGGACCGTATTCCCGGAAATCCTCCATCACCCCTTCAATCCATTCCACCGGTGCGTTGGCTTCGATGATCATCCAGTTGGCCAGGTAGTTGAGGCTCAACTGCCGGGAAGTAAGCTGGCTTTTGACGTATACCTTGAGAAACTCCTGAAGCGTCTCCTTGTCCAGGTAATTGCGGACGCCTTTCTTCATGAGCAGGCTGTAAAGCGTCTGGGCCACCTTGCGATACTGCTCAGGGCTTCCTACCGGCGGTTTCTCCTCCGGGGCTTTCGCTTTCGCCGGAGGAGGCGGCTCCGGTGTCTCGACCGGGGTCTCGGGCGCAGTTGGTTCCGGCGGAGGCCCTGGCTCCGCTTTCTCCGTGGCCGGTGCGGGTTGTTCGGGTCCGGCGTCCTCAGCAGCGGAAAGCTGTTCGCCGTACTGCCCGTCGGTGATTTTCTGGAACTCTTCGTCGCTCATCAGGTCCTGGTTTCGATCGAAGTCGATTTTTTTCTGGACCTCTTCGCGCTCCTTCTGCATTTTAGAGGACACGCCGGGGGGAGGGCCCGCTTCCTTTGTTGTTGCCTTCTCGGGTGTGGATATCTGGTACTTCATGGCCAGGTTGATGTAGCGGAGTTCCCGGCCGATGTTATAAAAGCGGGTCAACAGGTCGAAGACCCTGATTTCGGGCAGCACCAGGGGTTTGACCCTTTTCTGGGTGGCGAAGCCTATCTCCTGGACGGCCTGGAGGTCGCCGGGGTCTGCCATGACCACGTACAGGTCTTTTCCCTCGGCCTTTACCGGAAAGGACTCGGTGGACTTGGCGAGCTTCTGGGTGAAAATCTGGAGAACGTCGGGCTTGATGCGGTTCAAGGAACGCCACGCCACAGTGGGAACACCGTGTTTCTTGGCCAGGTACTTGGTCAGGGTCTGCTCGTCTATGTACTCGAGCTCGATAAGGTTGGTCCCCAACCTGCCCCCGAAAATGACCTGGTTCTGAATTCCCTCTTCCAGTTGTTTTTTGGTAATGACCTTGTCATTGACCAGCATTTCGCCCAAAAGCGGCATAAGTAAGCGTCCCTCCGACCCGAACTACTCCTTCAATTAATAACACCGGCAAGGCAAAAAAGCAAGGAAACACAAGCGGTAACAGAGCAAATCCCGCCGGCTTTTCCTGTCCGCCCCCTTTGATATGAGAGGGCGGTTCGGCTATGATAGAAACTATGAACCCTTTGTATCACGTGGCTGCAGGCTCGTTTATCGCGAACTCCGTGGACTTCAATCTTCGCGAGCGCAAACTCGTCATGCTTGCCGCCCTTTCCACTGACGCCGATTTCCTGCCCAGCCTCTGGAACCCCGAACTGGAGGTACTCCATCATACCTTCAGCCACAACATCTTCTGGGCGGTGGGCGTGGGTTTCGTGCTGTCGCTTATAAACAGGGGACGATACCTGACCCTGTTTCTGCTCTGCAGCGCTGCGTCCTTTGTTCAGATCATCCTGGACAACCTGACCAATGACGTAAGCTGGCCTATCATGTACTTCTGGCCGGTCTGGAAGATGGACTTCGGGCTCGGCAATTTCATCGGGTGGGAACACATTAACGTCTTTATCAAGTACGGCGTGCAGGGGGTCTTTATGGCGGCGATTCTGGCGGGGGTCGTCATGCTTTATCTTCGGAGGAGGCGCACTTTTCTCGAACTGGCATCATGGCGTCTCGACCGCCTGCTTACTGACTTTGTGGCTTCCGGACTATCCGGAAAGCGTTGTGAAATAT
>P_1C_Sed_2_UnCtyDRAFT_1000493_pt1 | contig 11994 bp, 8 predicted proteins | sample Pon1CUnioCityCA_4_FD_10229 | JGI IMG/M metagenome (IMG submission 10229) | reverse complement strand
CTGTCCTGGCGGGAGTGGGGGCCTCCAACCTGGCGGCATGGCTGGCCTACTATCAACTCCGACAAGAAAACTACGACTGCGAGTTGATGGCAGAGCTCGGCTTTTACGGGTACGTGCCCAGGCCCGCCGACCCCTTTATCTTCAACTACCGGAACATGCCCACCTCCCGGATGTTGACCGGGATCCCCGCCATCATGGGAGTGTTCATGGGAGGCTTTGCGAACCAATGCATCGGCTCGATCGGCGCCGGACAGGTGGACAAGTACGCCAACATCAACACCACCCTTATTCCGGGAGTAGCCTATCTCACCGGTTCGGGCGGAGGAAACGACATCTGCTCCGCGGCCTCCGAAGTAATCGTCACCGCCCTTTCCGGAAAAAACCGGCTGGTGGAAAAAATCGACTACATAACCAGCCCCGGCGACCGCGTCAAGGCGCTGGTCACCGACTCGGGGGTTTTTGAAAAGGCCCCCGGCAAAAGCGGGCTCGTCCTCCGGGCCTACTTCGAAAAGCCCGGAAAAAGCGAGGAAGAGATATTGGAAGACATCCGGCAAAACTGCGGATGGACGCTGATCACGGACGGGCCCGGGTCTTTTCCGCCGCCGTCGGAAGACGAGCTCAAGCTGCTTCGCGTCCTCGATCCGCGAAGGCAGTTCCTCGGCAAAAAACCGGGCGGGGCCTGAAACAACGATATCGGTAAACTCCCGGCTTGATTACCCGCCTGCCTGCCATTAACATCAAAATCAGGAGAGAACATGGTCCGCATTCTCGGCATTTCCGCTTTTTATCATGACTCCGCCGCCTGCCTGGTGGAGGACGGCGAGATTGTTGCCGCCGCCCAGGAGGAGAGGTTCACCCGCAAAAAGCACGACCCGGAGTTCCCCGCCAATGCTCTCCATTACTGCCTGGAAGAGACCGGCACCCAAATAGGCGACTTGGACTACATAGCCTTTTACGACAAGCCCTTTATAAAGTTCGAAAGGCTTTTAAAGACCTATCTCACTTATGCGCCGCAAGGCCTGCGCTCCTTTCTTATAGGCATTCCCGAATGGCTGGGAAGAAAGCTGTGGATCAAGGAGCTCATCTCCGACGAGCTCGAAGACACTGACGTCCCCCTTTTATTTCCCGCCCATCACGAGTCCCACGCCGCCAGCGCCTTTTATCCCTCGCCCTTTTCGGAGGCCGCCATCATCACGGTTGACGGGGTCGGCGAGTGGACCACCACCAGCTACGGCGCGGGCCGCGACGGGAACATCGAGCTTATAAAAGAAATCAAGTTTCCCCATTCGCTGGGGCTTCTTTACTCGGCCTTTACTTACTTCACCGGNTTCAAGGTCAACTCCGGCGAGTACAAGATGATGGGGCTTGCGCCCTATGGCGAGCCCGTCTACACGGACCTCATCAAAAAGGAGCTCATCGACATCAAGGAGGACGGCTCATTCCGGCTCAACCTGGACTACTTCAACTACATGGTGGGACTGACCATGACCAACGGCAAGTTCGCCAGGCTCTTTGAAGGGCCTCCCCGCAAGCCGGAAACCAAGATCACCCGCCGGGAGATGGACATGGCCCGCTCCATACAGGAAGTGACTGAGGAGATCATGCTGAAAATGGCCCGCCACGTCCATCGCGAGACCGGTCTCGATAACCTCTGTCTCGCCGGCGGAGTGGCGCTAAACTGCGTGAGCAACGGCCGCATACTGCGGGAAGGGCCTTTCCGGGACCTCTGGATACAGCCTGCCGCCGGGGACGCCGGAGGAGCGGTGGGTGCCGCCCTCTACGCCTATCACCAGTATCTCGGCAATTCCCGTCCCCGAAATAAAGGGAAAAAAGACCGGCAACACGCCAGTTACTTGGGGCCAGGTTTCTCTGAAGACGAAATCAAAAGTTTTCTGGACGATAAAAAAATCGACTGCGAAAAAATCGATTACGAGGAAGTCCCTTCCCGGGTAGCGTCCCTTATTGCCGACGGTAAAGTAGTGGGATGGTTCCAGGGAAGAATGGAGTTCGGGCCCCGTGCGCTGGGTGCAAGGTCAATACTGGCAGACGCCCGGAGCCCCCAAATGCAAAAGCTCGTCAACTTGAAGATCAAGTTCCGCGAGTCCTTCCGGCCCTTCGCGCCTACCGTGCTCGCCGACAAGGCATGCGACTACTTCGACATCGGGCCCGATAGGCAAAGCCCCTACATGCTGCTTACGACCTCGGTGAAAAAGGAGCGGAGAAAGGCGCTGTCGGAAGGAGACGAAAGCGCCGGCGGACTGGACAAGCTCAAGGTGGCACGCTCGGAAATACCCGCCATCACCCACGTGGACTGCTCGGCAAGACTCCAGACCGTGGACCGCGACGACAATCCCCTCTACTACGACATGATAAAAGCATTTGAAGAAAAGACCGGATGTCCGGTGATCATCAACACCAGCTTTAACGTCCGCGGAGAACCCATCGTGTGCTCGCCGGAAAACGCTTATCAGTGCTTTATGAGGACCGAGATGGACTACCTGGTTTTGGGTCCTTTCCTTCTAGACAAGTCCAAGCAGCCGGAGTGGACCGAAAAAGACGACTGGAAGAAAGAGTTCCCCCTCGATTGACAGTATAAAAGCCCCAACAGGGCGGGCATTATTTTCCAACCAGTATTGCAAAGTGTAAGTCAAAGTATCGCGACTAAAGCTGCCCCCACTTACGTGTAAAACCAGTTGACTATTGCCCTTCATGTCACAAACCGCAATCGACGCCGTTTGCAGAGCGAAGCTTTTTTTTGTTGCCCGTCAGGGAAGGGAAGGCAACAGTTTGCCTCCCGACTCGAGGCGCTTTAACTTTTTGACCTCCGCTATCTTGGCCTTTACTTTGTCAGTGGTCTTTTTGTCGCCCTTGGTACGGGACAGCACGCGGTTGTACATCTCCAAAGCCCGGTCATAGTCCCCCTTCCGGGTGTATATCTGTCCGGCCTCGTAAAGCGCGGTGGTGACCCACATGTCCTGGCGGGGATACTTGTCGGGGATTTCCAAAAAGGTATGTAAGGCAGCGTCAAGGTCTCCAGAGCCCTGCTCCGCCATGCCCTTCCAGTAGAGGGCCTCCGCCTGAAGGCTTTTCGATGAAGAGTTGGCGATGACTATGTCCAGCGCCGTCCTGCCGCCGGTGAACTCGCGGGTCAACACCAGCCCGATGCCCACGTTCAGCCATTCCCTGCCCCTGTCGGTCTGGTCGGAGTAATCGCGGGCCATCTCCAGGAAATAAGGACGCATGGACTCGAGGTCGTTCACTTTTTTGTGCGCCTGTCCCTTCAAGTACAAAAGCCGGAACCGCTTCTCCCGATCGGGAAGGTCCTCGGGACGCACCGACTTGAGCCAGGATATGGCGCCTTGGTAGTCGTTGCGGAGAAAGGCGTCCTCCCCGTGGTAAAACCGCATCTGCTGCGCGTAAGTTGTGGAGGGATTTTGTGTAAGCAGGTCCGACATGATCTCCAGCGCCTTGTCCCGCTCTCCCTTTTTGAGCCGTGCCTTGGCCAGCCAGAACACGCCCTCTTCAACCGACTCCTGGTGCAGGGACACGACCCGCAAGGCGGCAAGATACTCCTTGATGGCCTCGATGTAAGGGTCATGACGCTCGACCTCTGACCGGATGGAACCCAATAGCGACTCTTCGGATAGCGCCCGCCGGTCCATCTCGGAAGGGTCCGGAAGGCTCGACAGATAGGTCTTGAAGTCGCCCGACTCGAGGGCCAGCCGAAGAATCTCGCCCTTTACGTAAATGCCTGCGGCAGGCGAGCCCGACTCCAGCGAAGAAAGAGTGCTCATGGCCTTTTCCAGCGAGCCCGCTTCCACCTGCAACCTGGAGAGCATCCATAAACCAAGGCCCCTGCAGACCGGGCCGGGTGTGTTCAAGTTGTTGAGCGCTTCTTCGGCCTCCTCCAATTTGCCGGCCTCCTGCAACATGATGCCCCGCCACAGGCCCGCACGGAACTTAAGCTCGGCGCTTCCGGTCTCGACCTTATCCAGGGCCTCCCGCGCCGACACCGTGTCACCCGTCCGATAGTGGCCCCAAAACAGGCGATACCGGGTCTCCGGGGGACAGCCGCCTTTGCGGGAGCAGATTTCCTCGTAAATCTCGACGCCCTTCGAGTACTCGCCGCGGGAGTAGGCAGTCTCCGCTTCAGCAGCGGTGAGCTTCTCCGCTTCCGAAAGCAAAGACAAAGCGTCCTGATGCACGGACCGCAAAACCTCGGCCGCCGAGCTTTTCCTTCCTTCGAGAAGATATATGCGGGAGAGGAGCCGCGCCGCTTCAAGGCGTCCTTCCGCGCCGCCGTGGTATTTCAGAGCGGTCTTCAAGTCTTCCACTGCCTCGTCGGTCTTGCCCTTTTCAAAATACTCCCTGCCGCGCAACAAGGAGACCTCACCCCGGTACATTCCCTGCGGATACTCGATGAAGTAGCGGTCCGCTGCCGAGAGGGCGCCTTTGTCAGAGGTCATGAAAGCGGAGCGGGCGATTATGTAAAGGGCCTCCTCCAGTGGGCCCCCGTTATGACTGCGGAGCCCGGCGGCCACTTTTCCCGCCTCTTCAGGGTCGTGGTCAAGCAGGAACCGGGCGTACTCGATCCGGTTGTACTCACGGGAGTCACCGTAGCTTCCCAAAAACTTTTGCCAGGCCCCTCGCGCTTTTGCTATGTCCCCCTGCGCCATGTAGGTGCGGGCCAGCCACAGCTCGCAGCAGATGGCGAGCTCCTTGCTTTCGGTCTTGGCCGACGCCATGCGGAACTTCTTGACGGCGTCGGGATACTCTTCGTAAAGGTAGTGGTCGAGAGCTTCGGCGAACAGTTCCGCCGCTTCTATCCTCTCCCGCGACTTGCCCTGCTTTTTCCAGAACTCGATGGCTTTTTCTTTTTTGCCCTGTTTGGCCCAGACCCGCGCCAGTCCTTCCCTGGCCAGGGGCGCCAGGAAATGGTCGGGACAGGTCTCGACGTATGTCTGAAAATTGACCTCCGCCTGCATGAGCTGTTCCCGGTCTTCCAAGAGCCTTGCCAGCCGGTAGCGGGCGATCCGAGCGGCGTCAGTCGAGTCCTTGTCCTCCTTTAAGCTCAAGTCTCCCCATATCTCGACCGCCCGGTCGGGCTTGCCCGTCCGTTGATGACAGAGTCCCAGCTTGTAAAGGACGAGAGGCTGCAAATCGGAAGGACCGTTTACTGCCTGGCTGTAATGCTGCATGGCCATGCTTACCGCGTTCTCGGCAAGATACCTGTTGCCCACGCGGTAATGAATTTCCGCGCTCCGGTTGCGGGCCTTGAAACGCATCCTCGAGTCGGGATGCTCGGCAAGAAGCCGGTCAAAGAAAACCAGCGCCCGGGTGTACTCCCCTTTTCGGGAAGCCAGTTGGCCCCGGTAATAAAGTATCTGGTCCCGGTAGGACCCGTTCTCGGACTCCTCCCTTGCAAAGGCCTTGTCCGCCTTTTCATTGTCGCCCGAAAGATACAAAGAATGGGCGTGAAAGAAGCCGGCTTCGTCACGATGGTCGCCGTTGGGGTACTTGTCGAGATAGTTTTTGTAGACCTCCGCGGCCTCCTGGAAATGACGGTTGTTGTAGGCCTCCCGGGCGCGTCCGATCAGGTCTTTCTCCGATGAAGGCGACTGCCCCCACACCGGGGACGACAAAGCGACCAAAAAAAGAAAGAGCGCCGCTCGCACCGGCCCTTTCCAGGCGGCAAAAGTTCTTGTCCATATCTCGTTCATGTTCGTTCCCTCTCCTAATGGTTAGAAAGTCGAGAATTTATGATATCATGAAGCCTACGGACCCGAAAGATGCGACTTTATTCCCAAGCGGCGCCGGAGGACGCTGCGACCATCGTGCTGTTGCGCGACTGTCCTTCCGGCATGGAAGTTTATCTGACCGAGAGACAGGACCGGCTGCCTTTTCTGGGCGGCTATCACGTTTTTCCGGGAGGCAAGGTTGATCCGGAAGACTCGTCCGGGCCGGTGCTTTCGCGCTGCAGGGGACTTGCGCCGGAAGAGACGGTGTCCTGCCTTGAGGGGGTCAGCGAAGTCGAGAGGGCCTGCGGGTTTTACGTGGCCGGTGTCCGCGAGCTCTTCGAGGAAGCGGGCATCCTGCTTGCGCAAGACAGGTCGGGCAACTTCCTCGACAATCCTTCCGAAGACCTTTCGAGACGGCTTCACGCATATCGGCGCGAGCTCCAGAAAGACGCGGTCCCCCTCTCCCGAATCCTGGAAGAAGAAGACCTTTACCTTTGCCTGGACCGGGTCCTCTGGTTCGCGCAGTGGATAACTCCTCCCACTTCGCCGCGCAGGTTCAACACCTATTTCTTTCTGGCGAGAAAGCCGGCCGGTCAGGAGGCGTCCCCTTTTTCCGCGGAGGTGGCCCGCGAATACTGGACCACGCCTGCAAAGGCCTTGCATAAATGGAAGATAGGGGAATGGAAAATGATCCCCCCTACCCTTGCCAGCCTGGACACCCTTTCCCGATATGAGAGCTGGCAACAGGTAAAACAGGACTACAGCCGGGCGCCTTCCGAACACCGCCGCACCGTATGGAAGGGGCAGATGTAGTGTCCATGGTTTTTGAAACAGCTTGCACCGCGACCGTCCCGCTTGTCGGACCGTTTTTTTCAACACGCTTGTTCCACAAAGCGGTCCCCCGGCGGAGCAGACGGCCTGCACCGGACAAGGAGGCACTCTAATGGCCGGCACGCCCGAGCAAGACGAACGGGTCAGAAAACACCGCATTTATCAACTTTCCACCCTTGGCGTATGGGCGGTGATCATTATCGGCCTGTTTATCGTCCTTGAGTCCGTTTTCGACAAAAAGGTCGAAGAAGGCGGCAGTGTTCCCGACATGGACATCAAGCTTGTTGACAAAGCGGGCACGGCCAAGCTTTCCGACATCTGCAATGACAGGCCGGTCCTTTTCGTCTTTATGTCTCAGGGATGCGGTGCCTGCAAGGTCCAGCTCATCAGCCTTGCCAACAGCCGGCAAGAGAGGAGCTTCGATATTTACGTGGTCACCCACCGGTCGGGAGAGTGGCTCAACAAGGAGTTCAAAGAGGCGGGGGCGTCCTTTCCGGTGATACTCGACCCGGACAGCGACCTTCACAGAACGTTCCGGGTGGTTTTTTATCCTACCTCCGCGCTTATCAACACGGAGCAGGAGATGGTCTATAAACGGAGAGGATACCACCCCGGCCTCATCAGGGAGGCCGAGTCCAGCCTCGAAGATTATTGACCTCCCTNTAAAACTGTTTGTTTAGAAGCGGGCCAATCATTGGCTACAATAAAAACGACAAGCGATTGCCGAGTTTTTGACAACGCACAGAAAGGAGATATTTTCATGACGAGCAAAGTAACGATCCTTGAAGTCGGCGCCATGAAAGAGAGGGGCGAGAAGATAGTCATGCTTACGGCTTATGATTATCCGTCGTCCCTTATAGCGGACGCTTCCGGGGTGGACATGATCCTGGTGGGCGATTCGGTGGGCACAGTGGTACAAGGCGAGACCACCACCCTGCCGGTGACCATGGACCAGATGATATATCATACCCGGATAGTGGCCAAGGCCGCGTCCCGCGCCATGGTGGTCTTTGACATGCCTTTCATGAGCTACCAGGAAAGCATCCGGCAGGCCCGTGAAAACGCAGGCCGGGCCGTAAAAGAGACGGGCGCCCACGCCGTTAAGCTGGAAGGCGGCGTAAACATGGCGGACACTGTCCGTGCCATAAGCGAGATCGACATTCCGGTGGTGGGACACATCGGCCTGACCCCCCAGAGCATCCATCGCATGGGGGGCTTCAAGGTACAGGGCCGCACCGATGCGCAACGCAAGCAACTTTTGGCGGACGCCAAGGCAGTGGAAGAAGCCGGTGCCTTCTGCGTGGTCATGGAGTGCATTCCCTCGCAACTGGCCAGGGAAATCACCAAGACCTTGAAAATACCCACCGTGGGAATCGGATGCGGTCTCGACTGTGACGGACAGGTACTGGTGTGGCACGACATTCTGGGAATATACAAAGGCAAGAAGATGACCTTTGTGAAAAAGTACGCCGACCTTAACAAGAGCATGGGCCGCGCTGTAAAGGCCTATGTAAAGGAAGTGCGGGAAAAGGAGTTTCCCGGCCCCGAGCATTGTTTCGGCGGGCCGGCGCCTCAAGCCAAAAAATCAACAGCAAAGAAAACAGGCAAGAAAAAGAACTGACTCTTGTCCGAAGTTCCCGAAAGCGAAGGTAAGATAAATGCAGGTGATCGAGCGGACAGCGGATATGCAAAGCTGGTCCGAGTCGCAACGACAGGCGGGTTTGACAGTAGGTTGCGTTCCCACTATGGGCTTTCTTCATGAGGGACATCTTTCCCTGGTGGAAGAATGCGCCAGGCGGGCCGACAAGACAGTCATGACTCTGTTTGTGAACCCAGCCCAGTTCTCTCCGGACGAGGACTTTGAAGATTATCCCCGCGACTTCCAGGGCGACTGCGACAAAGCGGAAGAGCGGGGCGCGGAGGTGGTTTTCGCGCCGTCCGTGTCCGAGATGTATCCTGAAAATTTCCAGACCTACGTCAACGTCGAAACCATCACCCGCGACCTGGAAGGCGCCCACCGGCCCACCCACTTTCGGGGTGTGACCACCGTGGTGTCCAAGCTCTTCAACGCCGTCCGGCCCCACCTGGCCGTCTTCGGAGAAAAAGACTATCAGCAACTCAAGGTCATCGAGCAGATGGTCAAAGACCTTAACATGGGCGTCGACATCGTGGGCCTTCCCACTGTCCGCGAAAAAGACGGCATTGCCATGTCCAGCCGGAACGTCTATCTTTCCTCTTCAGAGCGCGAGCAGGCCCTGGCCATTAGCCGGGCGCTCTTTGACGCGGAAAGCCGGGTCAAAAACGGCGAGCAGGACCCGGCAGTCATCGTGAAAAACGCTGCCGATAAAATAAGCGATGCCGGGCTTGCCATTGATTACGTTGTGGTGCGGGACGCCGAGACATTGGAGGAGGTCCCTTCCATAAGCAGGCCGGCGCGCATGCTTATCGCCGCCCGCATCGGCAAAGTCAGGCTCATCGACAACACGGGACTGTCCCCCGCCTGACTCCAACCCAAGAAGCGGAGCACACATGGTCTCAAGACTCTTAATACTGCTTGCGGTCTTCGGACTCCAGGCCCTGGAAGCGGCCATTCTTATCAAAGGACTTAAAATCCACGGCAGGTCCGCGGCCGCGATAATCGTTGTGTTTGTAATATTCTGCCTGCCCGTCTTTTATATCCTCTGGCTCCAGTCCCATGCCCTGCAACCGCCCCACTTGCCGGCCAACCTGGTGGTCAAGCCCGCTTACGCCTGGCATTTCAACTGGCTTTGTTTCCTGGTGTTCATGGCGCCGGTCATAATTCTCGTGCGCCTCGGCGTGTGGTGGTTTGAAGGACCGGAGAGCGTCATCACAGTAATGCGTACGGTGGTGCTTATCATCATCGGCTTGTGGGGGCTTATCAGCATAGGGGGCATCTACGGCACATCTCGGCCACCGGTGGTCGAGAAAGTCGAGTTCTCCATGCCGGGCCTGCCCGCTGAAGAAGACGGGCTCCGCGTTGTCCAGCTTACCGACATGCACGTGGGATGGTGGAACTCGGAAAAAGAATTCTGCAGGGCAGCGGACATGGCCGCCGATTTGGGGCCCGACCTCCTCCTCATTACCGGCGACATGGTAGACCACAACCCCGACTATGTCCATCGTTTTGCCGACTGCCTGGAAGACCTGCGGCCACGTCTGGGAAGATACGCCATCATCGGCAACCATGACGTGTACACCGGACGGCTGCCGGTGGTGAAGAGAATGGAAGAGCGCGGCTTTGTCATGCTCCGCAAGGAATGGGTCGAGCTTACTGACAAGGGCTCGAGCCTGGTACTCGCCGGTCTCGACGACTCGGGCATGAACTGGACCAGCGACGATCCCAGCACCAAAGAAATTCCCGACGCGGTAAAAGGAGTGCCGGAAGACCGTCCCTGCATCCTTCTCAAACACAGGCCCCTGGTCTTCTCGGACATTGAAGGACTGCCCATCGACCTGGTTGTCACCGGCCACACCCATGGCGGACAGCTCAAGCTTCCTTTCGGCGGGCCGGGACTCGCCCACCTTACCTACCGTTATGCCGAGGGGTTCCATCAGAAGGACGGACAGATGCTTTATGTCTCGCGGGGGCTGGGCACTGTGGGATGGCCCTTCCGTGTGTTTTGTCCGCCCGAAGTCACCCTCCTCGTGCTGCGTTCACCGGAAAAGAAGTAGAAGGCTTTCAGCATCTTTGTCGAGTACGGTAGTCCGGTACCGGCCGATCGAAAGAAACAATAAAGGAAGGCAAAAATCGTGGCCAAAGCCGAACTCCCGAATCAAATAGATGCTTTTGACCGAAAATGACTGATGAGAGTGTCTACCGACTCGAGAGCTTCCCCTTCCGGGAGAGGCAGTGACGGTACCTGGAAACAAGGCAGGCCTTCCAGCAACCCGGCAAGAAGTCTTTTATGTTTTTCAAGGTAAAAGCCGCCGCCGGCTAGGGGGACATCTTTGCCGCGGCCAAAACCGTGCATCTCTTCGCTGTCAATTCCGGCTTGAAGCTCGGCTAACTCTTGGGCGGAAAGTCTGGTTACCTTTCTGTCTTGTTTGTCCTTCGGCTTCCGCAACAGCAGCGCTCCCCCGAGGGGCGCCGGCCCGGAAACGACGGCGGCAGGCACTGCCTTATGGAGTGGCGCCTTCAGATAAAACTTGGCCCTGCCAAGAGTGGCCCGCCGCAGCAGGGTCCGCGCCGCGGCCTCGGTCTTCATGGCCGTGCCCATCTCCTGCAATGTCCGGCTTTGTAAAACGTTTTTCAAACCCAGCCGCAACGGCGTCACATAGGGCAGGCATTTCCCCTGGTCCACGAGTGAAAAGTCATCGCATAGATAGGGATGCCCGGCATCCAGCCATTGCAGCGTCCACGTGGTCTTGCCGGCGCCTCCGGGACCGGAGACCAGGATCGACTTGCGGCCGTCGGACAGAGACGCGGCATGGGTCATAATTATGTCTTCTGTAACAGCGGCGACGCGAACGGCCGGCTCGACGAGCCATTTGGCGACGATAAAGCGGGTAAGACGATTGCCGGCCACATTCAAGAGCAGGCCGCCCTCTTTTTTCTCGTAAAGGGCAGTGCGCCATCGTGCCCCCAAGTGCGACCCCTCCCACTCCAGAAGCGACCCACCCAAAGCGCCGGGCCGGTAGGCGGCCGTGCCGATTACCACTTCCACGCCCGCCTTGAAGTCGAAAGGAGCGCTGTCCGACTTATGAAAGGCGAGCTCATGCTCGACGGGCGCCGTAAACCAGCGGGGCCCCGAGACCTCTCCGCCAATCAGGTTGTGGAGAGAGAAGCGAAAAGTCCTACAGCGTTCCAGCAATGTCACCTCTTAACCGGCCTTGGGATCAGTAATCATAACCTTCGGGAATAAAACGGAGCGGCAATTCGAGCTCTCCTCCCGGCACTTGGACGGGAACGGAAGGTATCCTTTCAATGTTCTTCAACAGGTCTTTTACTGACTGGTCGAAGTCGGCGTGGCCCGATTCATGGACAATCTCGTAATCCAGGACATTCCCGTTCTGGTCCACTTTAATCATGACGTCAACGTGGAGGCCCTGCCCTTCGGGCACCGACGGCGGTAGTACCCAGTAGTCGCGAATATAACCTCCCACTGTCCCCTGATATACCTTCATGCGGGGGTCTTTTTCTATGACCTCCATGGCGCTGTTCCACTGGGCGCGGGAAGAGGTCCCGCCTTCGACGCCGGGAGGCCCTTGCAGGCGCCGCGCCGCTTCGATGTCAGGGTTGGACGCCAGCGCGGAAGGAGCGTCGTTTTTGGCGATTTCAGTGTCCTTCTNNGCGGGCGGCTCAGGAGTCGCGGGTGACGAAGTCTTCTCCGGCTTCGTTTCTTTCCGGACTTCCTCCTTTTTCTCTTCCTTCTTCTTTTCCTGCTTGTCCTTTTTCTTTACGACT
>P_1C_Sed_2_UnCtyDRAFT_1000492_pt1 | contig 11994 bp, 12 predicted proteins | sample Pon1CUnioCityCA_4_FD_10229 | JGI IMG/M metagenome (IMG submission 10229) | reverse complement strand
TCCGAAATTCGCCAATTTCCTTCATTGCCCAGTCAATAGTGGGGATATCCGCAACACCCTCTTCAAATAGTCGGATTGCCTCGCTGTAAAATGGTCGTGCTACACGGTTTACGATAAAGCCGGGTGTATCTTTGGCTAAAACCGTTGTTTTATCCCATTCGTCAATTTGTTGCCGGGCGTCTTGCGTAATTTCATCAGAAGTAGCAATACCCGGCACAATCTCTACCAGTGGCATAATGGGAGCGGGATTGAAAAAGTGAATTCCCAGAAAACGCTTAGGTTTTTTAAGTGCCGATGAGATGGAGGCAATTGAAAGGGAGGAAGTATTTGTTGCTAAAATGCAATCACGAGAAACAATACCCTCTAGGCGCTGAAAAACATCCTGTTTGATGTCAAGATCTTCAATAACAGCTTCAATGACCAAGCTGCATTCGTCGTAATTAGTTAGATCTTCTACAAAGTGGATACGATTCATAATTCCATCCACTTCTTCCTGACTCATGCGTTCTTTTTCGACCTGTCGTTGCAGAATTTTTCGGAGGGCGTGTTTGGCTTTGCCCAGCTGATCGGGATAGGCATCATATAAATAAACTTTGTGATTGTTTTGGGATGCAATTTGGGCAATGCCTTGTCCCATGGTGCCAGCACCCACTACACCAATAGTCTCATCTTTCATTTTTTGTAATAATTATTTCAAATTCTTGCACTCTGAAAATAATGAATTCAATCCTAAAACCAACTCAAGTTCATTGATTAGAGAATAGTTTTATTGCCCCTTAAAATCCGGATCACGCTTCTCCAGAAATGCCTGTACACCTTCGTGATAGTCGTCGGTTTTGCCGGCCTCGGTTTGAAGGTCAGCTTCCAGTTCAAGGTGCTCATCCAAATCATTAGATAGGGACTGATTGATAGCCTCTTTGTAAAGTGCAAACCCCTTAGTAGGCATTTGCGCTAACTTTTGACAAATAGATTGGGCTTCTTCCATCAGCTTGTCAGCTTCTATAGCTTTATAAATGAGCCCAACTTCTTCGGCTTTTTCGGGAGTTATTTTTTCGTCAAGCAGATACATAGCATTAGCTCGTTGAAGTCCGACCAGACGCGGCAGAAAAAAGGTGCCGCCACTATCCGGAATTAGACCGATTTTGCTGAATGATTGAACGAAAACGGATTCTTTTGAAGCCAACACCAGATCACAGGCCAGTGCGATATTAGCACCGGCACCCGCGGCTGTTCCGTTAACGGCACAGACCACAGGTTTGTCCAATTCTCGAATGGCATTTATGATAGGATTGTAGCTTTTGCGTACCGTTTCTCCGAGTTCATAATCATCTCCTTTGTCGACAACTTCAGGCAGATCTTGCCCCGCAGAAAAAGCTTTACCTTTTCCTGTAAGTAACACACAGCGAACGCCTTCATTTCTTGTTGCATTGGTTAATTCCTGTTGCAACTCTTTTGCCATTGGTTCAATAAAGCTATTGAGCTTATCAGGGCGATCTAAGGAAATTGTCAAAATCTTGTTTTCAAGAGAGGTAGAAATATATTTACTCATGTGATTTAATAATTTTTAGCCTCTTATTAGAACGGATCTGACAAATCAGGCTGTTTGCCTAAATCTATAATTGCTAAATACATTTAAAATGTTCAAAGGGCTCCTCACAATCGTGACAGTAATATTGTGACTTACATGCTGTAGAGCCAAACTCACTTTGCAGCTCGGTATTTGTGGAATCGCAATACGGACAAGGAATAACCCGGCTCGAGCCTTTAAGGTTTTTTAAAAAGTCATCATCATCTTCCGTTTTACCGGGAGGAGCGATGCCGTACTCTTTTAGTCTCTTCTTGGCATCATCCGACATCCAATCAGTGGTCCAGGTCTCCGAAAAATCTTTATTAATTTCGAAGTTTTGGATGCCGTTTATTTTAAGTGTTTTCTCGATTTCCTGCTCGATAGCCTTCATGGCAGGACATCCGGAATAGGTGGGGGTAATACGGACAATTATTTTTTCTTCTTCAATGGTAACCTCTCTTGCAATCCCAAGATCGATAATAGAAAGTACAGGGATTTCCGGGTCTTTGACATCCGCAAGCAGATCCCAGATTTTATCTTTGTTATACGTTATTTTAGTAGCCATAACATTTTGTTAACGAGCTATTATTTTGAGGATCCCTATTACTAAAATAAACTAACAACTAATAGTTACTCCCAGTCTGCATCTGGATAAGAACGACGCAAGTGCTGCATTTCTGCCAGCAGATGCCCCAAATGTTCGGTATGTAATCCTTTGCGACTGCCTTCCACCATAAATTGATCAAAATCTGGAACTTCCAATGTTGCCTCGGCCAGTGTATCTGAAACCAAATCTTTCCAGTCAGATTTGAAGGTTTCGGTATTGGCAGCTAGGTTATTATCCTGTAATAATTCATTGACTTCATCTTGATGGAATAATTCTCCAATATAGGTCCAAATATCATTAAAAGCATCTTGGATGCGTTCGTGGCTTTCTTCCGTGCCATCACCGAGTCGTAATACCCATTCACGACTGTGACGCAGGTGATATTTTATTTCTTTAAAATGTTTTTCAACCATTCCGCGGAACTGTTCGTCCTCAACATCAGACAATAACTGGTATAAATAATAGCTATACGAAGAGAACAAAAACTGACGGGCAATAGTGAAGCCAAAATCGCCTTTAGGTAGTTCTGTTATTTTTAAATTCTTGTACTCAACATCATTGCGGAAATAGACTAAATCGTCGCGGTGACGTCCTTCTCCTTCAACCTCAACGGCATATTCATAAAGATTGGCAGCGTGACCGATATAATCCAATGCNATATTAGCCAGAGCNATATCTTCTTCAAGGATAGGGCCGTGTCCACACCATTCAGAAAGACGATGNCCTAAAATAAGGCGGTCATCGGCCAAGCGAACCANGTATTCAAAAAGTGCTTCTTGCTTTGTTAATTCTTTAGACTTTGTAGCTGTACTCATGATCGTCGTTTTGAAACTCGGGGTACACTGTAAAATTGCGGATGCCGATAGGGTTTGTCATCGGCCGGATCGAAAAAAGGCCCTTTATCTTCTCCTTTAGAGGCTACTATCTGGTCGCTTGGCACTACCCAAATATTTACGGCTTCCTTGCGGCGTGCATATACATCCCGAGCATTTTCCAAAGCTTTTTCGGCATCAGGAGCATGCAAGCTACCGGCATGTTCGTGGGGTTTTCCGTCTCTGGGTTGGGTAAATACTTCCCAAAGTGGCCATTGTGTATCTTCTTTTTCAGATTTTTTATCGTTGCTCATTTTAAGCTGTTATTCAGAATATAATTTAACTTTAAAAGACTATGCTGAGTTTAATATGTATTAAAAAATTACTAGCTGGCTTTTTCTTTACTCAATTTCTGTTTTCGGGCATACTCTTCTGCCGCCTCACGAACCCATTTGCCATTTTCATGTGCTTCACGACGTGCTTTCATGCGTTCTTTATTCATAGGACCATTACCCTTCACAACATTCCAAAACTCATCCCAGTCAATTTCACCAAACTCCCAATGCCCGGTTTCTTCATTATATTTCAAATTCGGGTCAGGAATTTCGATACCTACCTCATGGGCTTCGGCAACATGGCGATCTACAAAGCTTTGTCGAAGTTCGTCGTTGGTTTTTGACTTAACGCCCCATTTAATAAGCTCAGCACTATTGGGTGAGTCATCGTCGTGTGGGCCAAACATCATCAATGTTGGCCACCACCAACGGTTAACCGCATCTTGGATCATCTCCTGTTGCTCAGGAGTACCATCCGCCATTTTAGCAACCATTTCGTACCCCTGCTTCTTGTGAAAGCTTTCTTCTTTACAGATACGCACCATCGCCCGCGAATAGGGACCGTATGAACTGCGAGCCAACATCGTTTGATTGATAATGGCCGCTCCATCTACAAGCCAACCGATCACGGCCACATCGGCCCATGAAAGTGTAGGATAATTGAAGATGCTCGAATATTTAGCTTTGCCTTCCAGCAGTTGCTTAATAACTTCTTGTCGGCTTGCTCCCAGTGTTTCCGTAGCGCTGTAGAGATAAAGTCCGTGTCCTGCTTCATCTTGCACTTTAGAAAGCAGAATCATTTTACGACGAAGGGAAGGGGCACGGGTAATCCAGTTTCCTTCTGGCAACATACCAACAACTTCAGAATGCGCATGTTGCGACATCATCCGAATAAGTTGTTGGCGATACCGATCCGGCATGTCGTCTTTCGGTTCAATCGTTTCTCCATTGTCAATGCGTTCCTGAAATGTTTTCATCTTGGTTTGATTACTCATAATTATTGCTCTCATGAAACCGGTTACACCCGAACATATACATGAACATCATATTAAACAAATACATTCAGTAAAACGCTGTGAAAGAATAAATCTTATAAGTAAAATGTAGCTATTGTTAAATAATTTGAGACGTAAACCGTTTGATACTATATTAACTTATGTAATATTTAAATACCAACGAGGAGAAATTACATGATGGGAGCACAAACTGACCAAGCTGCTGCTTTGGACCGACCTGTTGAAGAAGAATTTAATGATCATCTTGGACTTCAGGATGTTGATTTTGTAGAGCATTATGTAGGAAATGCCAAGCAAGCCAGCCATTTTTATCAAACGGTTTTTGGATTTAAGCTTAAAGCGTACAGTGGGTTGGAAACCGGAAATCGAGATAGGGTTTCCTATTTATTACAGCAGGGCAATATCCGCTTTTTAGTTACCTCATCTTTAAATAGCAATTCACCCATTTCTGAACATATTGCAAAGCATGGAGACGGTATTCATGACATTGCCATGCATGTAGAAGATGTAGATCGTGCCTATAAAGAAACCGTTGAACGGGGAGCAGAAGGCGTTGAAGCACCTCATGATTTAGAAGATGATCATGGAATTATTCGCAAAGCCGCTATTGCTACCTATGGAGATACTATTCACACCTTAATTAATCGGTCGAATTACGATGGAATATTCATGCCGGGTTTTGAACCTGCCGAATCCCCAATTAAAAAGATTGAACCGGTAGGTGTACAGTATGTAGATCACTGTGTGGGTAACGTCGAGAAAGGGAGAATGAATGATTGGGTAGATTTCTATCGCGATGTGATGGGTTTTACGCAATATATTCATTTTGATGATAAGGATATTTCTACGGAATATTCGGCGCTAATGTCGAAAGTTATGGCTGGTGGACGCGGGATGATCAAGTTTCCGATCAATGAGCCTGCAGAAGGAAAAAAGAAATCCCAGATCGAGGAGTTCCTTGATTTTTACGAAGGCCCTGGTGTGCAGCATATCGCACTGTTAACGGGAGATATTATTAAAACTGTGAAGGAACTCAAGGGGCGCGGATTAGAATTTTTACATGTACCAACAACCTATTATGAGGAGTTAGAAAATCGTGTTGGTCAAATTGATGAACCTATTGATCAGCTGGAAGATTTAGGTATACTCGTAGATCGTGATAATGAGGGTTATTTGTTACAGATTTTCAGCAAACCTGTAGTCGATCGACCGACCTTCTTTTTTGAGATCATTCAAAGAAAAGGGGCTCGCGGATTTGGAAAAGGAAACTTTAAGGCGCTATTTCAGGCTATTGAACGTGAGCAGGACAAGCGAGGAAATTTATAATAAGTTGTGAGTAATGAGTTTTGATAAGGTCTTACTGCTCATATTTCACTATCGAAAACTAATGAGGATTAGCCATGATTTATCATCAATTAGGAAAGATTCCGCATAAACGTCACACGCAATTCCGCCGTCCCGATGGTGAGCTGTATCAAGAGCACCTGTTTGGTGCCGAAGGATTTCACGGGGTGTCGTCGCTGATGTATCACCATAATCCGCCAACTAAAACATTCAAGGTGGAAAAGGGTAATGAGGTGAAGATTGAAAAGTGGGATGAAGGTATGCTTCGACATCATCACCTGCGGACAGCCAATATCGAGGAAGGAGGTGATCCTGTCATGGGACGGAAAGTGTTGCTCTATAACAATGATGTGCAGATTGGAGCCGTACGTCCTACAGAACCAATGGATTACTTCTACAAGAATGGTGAGCACGATGAGCTGTTATTCATTCATGAAGGGGAAGGATATATTCAAACGATGTTCGGTAAGTTAGAATTTGGTTGGGGGGACTATATTTATATACCCCGAGGCACGATCTATCAGGTCGTATTTGAAACGGAGAAGAACCGCATGCTCACCGTCGATTCTACAGGTCCGGTAGATATTCCGGATCGCTATCTTTCTGATAAAGGGCAGTTCTTAGAAAATAGTCCATTTTGTGAACGTGATATTCGTCGGCCTGAGGGGCCAATTTTTGTAAATAAGCAGGGTGAGTTTGAGGTTCGTATTAAAAAACAGGGACGATATACTTCCTACTGGTACGAGCATCATCCTTTTGATGTAGTGGGTTGGGATGGGTACTTGTACCCATGGATATTTAATATCAAAGATTTTGAACCCATTACTGGACGTGTTCATCAGCCGCCTCCCGTGCATCAGACATTTGAGGGAAATAATTATGTAGTTTGTTCATTTTGTCCGCGTAAATATGACTACCATCCCAAATCAATTCCCGCTCCCTATGCGCACTCAAATGTTGATTCCGACGAGGTGTTGTACTATGTGCAGGGTGACTTTATGAGTCGAAAAGGCGTAGAAGAAGCCAGCATTACGCAGCATCCTGGAGGTATTCCGCACGGACCGCATCCTGGGAAATACGAAGGTAGCATTGGAAAAGAAGGTACGGATGAATACGCCGTAATGATTGATACCTTTCATCCACTGCATTTGACAACCGAAGCTAAAAAGCTGGATGACGACAGTTATCCTTATTCGTGGAATGAGGATCAAGAAAAGAAGATTGAAGCGGAGGAGTAATTTACTTTTTAAAGTCAAATCTAACCCTTGTCAGTAGTTGTTGCTGGCAGGGGTCTTTATTTTTGGGATCCTCGAAAGTTTATGATGAATAATGAATTAGCTATAACCATCTGATTTTAATATAGAAGCCCTGTTTTTATATATTATTAAAAACAATTGAGTGTGATGGGCAAAAGGATCGTTACTGTGATATTGTTCCTGACTGTCTGCTGGGGGAACTCTCATGGACAGATCAATATTCCGTCAAATTTAGATTTTTCGGATACGACGGTGGTGCATACCCTCATTGATTCCAGTTATGATCTTTCTTTTACAGATCCAGATCGAGCAATCATATTTGCCGGACAAGCACTTAAAATCGCAGAACAAATTGATTACCCCAAAGGTATTGCAAGGGCACATCGAGAGCTGGGCTATTCTAAAGGTGTAAAGGGGAATTTTAAAGAGGCAGTTGCTCACCATAAAAAAGGCATTTCTTACAGTAGAGAGTTGGATGATACCGTCGGGATAATATCGCAATTAAATGATATTGGGACACTTTATAAGAAACAGACTCAATACAATACAGCGCTGGAATATTTTTTTCGGGCTATGAAGCTAAGTGAGGGCAATAGGTTAGAAAGAGCTATAGCTTCTATAGCTGGGAATATTGGATTGGTTTATTTTGAGCTCGAAAATGATAAAAAAGCCGAGGAATATTATAAGAGAGCTCTGAGGATTAATCAGCGGTTGGAAAATCGTAATGGGATGTCAACAAATTATAATAATCTGGGATTATTACATGGAGATCAGGGAAATTATGAGCAGGCATTGAAATATCATCTCCGTGCCTTAGATATTCGCCGGGATTTGGGCCATACCATCCGTATAGCTAATAGTTTAAATAACATCGGCCGGATTTATATGCAGAAAAACAGCTACGATGAAGCTGTTAATTACCTTAACCGTGCTCTTGATGTGAATGATGAGCGCGATCCGGATCTCACTTCAATTATTCACGAAAATTTGGCAAAAGTTTACTATTCCTCAAGAAGATATGATTCAGCGCTGGTCCACGCCGAAAAGACGTTAGCGCTTTCACAGGATTTTGGTACTCAGCTGGGGATGAAGGTCGGGTATGAACTGCTTTCGGATATTTATAGTACAATCGGAGATTATGAAAATGCGTTTATTTACCAGCAAAAAATGATGGCGGTGAAGGACAGCATCTTGAATAAAGAAAAAGCACGGCAAATCAATGAGTTGCAAACCAAATATGAGACAGCTCAGAAAGAAAAAGAAATTGCTTTACTTGAAAAAGAAAATCAGCGCGAAACACTTATGAGGAAGGCTTTTTTAGCCGGACTGATAATGATTGGTATTATTGGCTTCTTGATATACAATCGCCAGCGGATGAAAATAAACAAGAAACGTGCTGAACTGGAAAATAAGCGTCTTAAAGAGAAACAACTGGAACAGGATCTTGAATTTAAGAATAAGCAATTAACTACTCATACCTTGCATTTAGTGCAAAAAAATGAAGTAATGAAAGAGCTTAAAGACAAGATCAACAGTATCCGTAAACAAGATAGTGGGGACAAAAAAAAGTCGTTGAGGAAGTTACAGAATTTAGTGGATTTTAGCTTCAACCTTGACAAAGACTGGCAACAGTTCCGCCTCTATTTTGAGGAAGTGCATACCGACTTCTTCAACGCACTAAAAGAGCAGTATCCTGATCTTACTCCCAACGAACTGCGACTCTCGGCTCTAGCAAAATTAAATTTATCTATCAAAGAGACTGCTACAATTTTAGGTATTACACCTGACAGTGTTAAAACGGCTCGTTATCGACTTCGCAAAAAGCTGGATATCGAGACTGAAGAAAATCTCACTGAGTTTATGATGGAGATTGAAAAAAGAAAGATAGAAGAAAAAAGCTAACATTTCTCCCTTATAAATAGACTGATACTGTTTAAACGCATTGTTTACCTATTGTTGACCTCCCTAAAATTGCTCTTGTCCATAGCGTGAAATAGGTTAGTTCCAGCTAATTTTGAATCAATGTATCGTAACGCTATGAAAAATAATATATCAACTTTATTGCCAACTATATTAATATTTCTGTTAATGCCAACTTTGTTGGTGGCCCAGGATCAAGAAAATGCCTTTGTAATTGAAGCAGATGCAGAGCAACTGGAATGGGGCGCCTGTCCTGAATTTATGCCTGCTAGCTGTAGTATCGCGGTGCTTCAGGGAGAGCCCGGTAAACCAAATGCGGATATCTTTTTTAAATTGGAGGCTCATACCAAAGTACCTGATCATTGGCATCATTCTGCTGAGCGTATGGTATTGATGACAGGAAAAATGGAAGTTGATTACGAGGGACAAGATCCCGAGGTAATGGAGCATGATTCCTATGCATATGGCCCGCCAGAACATCGACACCAGGCAGCTTGCATCTCTGACGAACCGTGTGTGCTTTTTATTGCTTTTGAAGAGCCTATTGATGCTTTTGCCGTTGAATAAATTATTTCAGATTTAAAGCGGGATTTTTTGGACTCATTTACTAAATCGTAACGACGAACCTTGATATGATGAAAAAACTAATTGCATTTATCTATGGTGTTATCTGTTATCTAATTTTCTTCGGGAGTTTTCTATGGATGATACTTTTTCTCGGAAATTTTGAGGCCTATACGCCTACAACAGTGAACTCGGGTGCAACAGGATCTCTGGTAGAATCACTCCTCATCAACTTGGGATTGATTGCCTTGTTTGGGATTCAGCACACCGTAATGGCGCGGAAATCTTTTAAAGATTGGTGGACGAAATTTGTGTCTCGGCCGGTAGAACGAAGTACCTATGTACTGTTTTCAGCCATTGCTTTAATTCTAATTCTTTGGTTTTGGCAACCGCTGCCTGAGACGGTCTGGCAAGTTGAAACAGCGTGGGCCACGCTGGTATTACAATGGGGATTCTGGCTTGGCTGGCTGATCTTGTTTCTTTCCACTTGGATGATCGATCACTTTAACTTATTTGGAGTCAAACAGGTCTGGAAATATATGAAAGGGGAAAAACCTAGTCCCCCGAAATTTATGGAACCCGGCTTCTACAAATATGTGCGGCACCCGTTGATGTTGGGTTTTCTTATTGCCTTTTGGTCGGTACCACACATGACAGTGGGACATTTGGTTTTTTCCGTTGGGATGACGCTCTACATTTTGATAGGAGTTTACTACGAAGAAAGAGCGATGGTGCAACGCTTCGGAGAAAAATACAAGAATTATCAGAAACGCATTCCCAAATTTTTTCCAGGGTTAAAGGTTCAGAAAAAGGAATCTAAGCAAGAAGAACTAATGCAATCATAAACGATTAAAAGTTATAAAGAAGCAACTATGGCTGACCCAAAAATAATCAAAGAAGCCTTTGAAAGAAATCAAAAGGCGTTGGAGTTACGACCATCAAAAGCCAAGAGTATCGCAATAACAAAAGTTCGACTCTTTGATGGAACGACCTGCGAGGTAGAGCACAAACACTGGAATTTCAAGGTAGATATTGGTGAGGCAGAAGGCGGAAATGATGCCGGTCCTGGACCTGGTATCTTGGAACGGGGAGCATTGGGCAGCTGTCTGGCAATTGCCTATTCTCAGCGGGCAGCAGTGTTGGGCATTACTATTGATAAATTGGAGATTAATATAGAATCCGACTTTGATGCCCGAGGGATGTTATATCTTACTGACGATCCGCCTGGATTTGATGTATTACGTTACAAGGTGTATATCGAAAGTCCGGCATCGAAAGAAGAGATTTTGCAGCTTATAGAAGAAGCGGACAAACACAGTCCGGTACTGGACGATTTCAGTCGGGCAATACCGGTTGAGAGAGAGGTAGAAATAAAAACAAGGGAAGAGAAAATGACATGATATTTAGAGATAATATGAATCGAAAAAGGTACTCAGAAAGAAGGGAAATATTATCACAAACTGCGGCTACATTTTTAGGGATAGCAATTTTTGTGATGATACTGATATTCAGCGGATGTGGAAATGATGATTCTGTCCAATTCCAGAGACAAGAGGTTGTCGATGTTATAATTTTGCCTGACAGTACTGAATTTAGAGTTGGAGAACAGGTACAGTTTTCAGCTTTTGTTCTAACGGAAGATGAAGATACGATTGCAACCGAAGATCTTGATGTGGAGTGGGAAGGAGAGTGGTGGTCTAGCGATTCGGATGTTTTTACGGTTGAAAATGACGGGCTTGCAACTGGAAAAAATGCTGGAGAAGCTTTTTGTATTATAGAGCTAGATTTGGAAGATGAACAAATTTTAGCAAAAGCTGGATTATTTGTGTTCAATTCTGCCCGTGTACCTATAGGCTTAGATTCTGCATATGTAAAAATGTTAAATTAAAAGGAGGTTTTATGGAACCAGCACTACAACGAAGAGTACAGCGATACGGCTGGGATTATTCCTCTCCACATTATGAAAAAGGTTGGCAAAACCAATTGTGGCCCGCCCAAAAGCGACTTCTTGAAAAGGTTAGCCTGCAAGCAGGGGAGAAGGTGCTGGATATTTCATGTGGTACTGGATTGGTGACATTCCCGATTGCAAAAGCTGTTGGATCCGAAGGAGAAGTTGTGGCTATCGATCTTTCTGAGGGTATGATCGAAAAAGCGGCTGAAGAAGCTGAAAAAGAAGGCTTTACGAATATTGCTTTTGAACAGATGGATGCCGAGGATTTGGATTTACCTGATAATAAATTTGATGTTGCTATTAATTCGCTTGGACTAATGTATTATCCCGATCCCGATAAGGCAATCCAAGAAATGTTTAGGGTAGTTAGATCCGGAGGGCGAGCAACGGCGCTGGTTTGGGGGCGACGGAGCGAATGTGGATGGGCTGAACTTTTTCCGATCGTAGATCGACGGGTAGAGTCGGATGTATGCCCGCTTTTTTTCCGGCTTGGAACGGGACAAACGCTGGAAAAGACTTTTAAAGAGATTGGGTTTACAGATATAGATGCAGAGCGGTTTGAAATGGCACTGCATTTTAATTCGGATGAACAGGCGATTATAGCTGCTTTTCTGGGTGGTGC
>P_1C_Sed_2_UnCtyDRAFT_1000491_pt1 | contig 12021 bp, 11 predicted proteins | sample Pon1CUnioCityCA_4_FD_10229 | JGI IMG/M metagenome (IMG submission 10229) | reverse complement strand
AACGTGGCCCGTCGCGATGTCAGCGAATTTCTAAAGCTGGCTGCCAATATTCCCATCAAGCCGGACTATCAGGAGTATCCTCTGGATAAGGCCAACCAGGCGCTGATGGAGATTAAGCAGAGCAAGATCCGCGGGGCCAAAGTATTGAAGATGCAAGAAGACTGATCTCCTGTATTCTCCCCTCCCGCAAAACGAAACCGGGCCGGCACGTTTCAGTTTTAAGGCGCAACCTGCCCGACGGGAGCAAAAGGGGTACCAACTTTCAAGAGAAGAGGAGCATCCCTGGTTTTATTTACCGGTGGAGGCAGCCCTTTCCCCGGCCAGCCATCCTGTGGACCATGCTATTTGAAGGTTATAGCCTCCGGTGTCGCCGTGAAGGTCCAGTATTTCGCCGGCAAAATAGAGGTTGGGAACCAATTTGGATTCCATGCTTCTGGAGTCCACCTCCAGTGTGGATACGCCCCCTGCCGTGATGATGGCTTCTGTGAAGGGACGATGTGTTTTTATGTGGAAGGGCAATGCCTTCATCAATACCTTAATTCGGCGTCGTTCTTTTGCCGAGAGCTGGTGGGCCTGTTTTGCAGGTTCGATGCCAGCCTGCTCCATGAACCAGGGAATAAGGGCCGAAGGCAGCCATTGCCGGAAAAGGTTGGCCATTTGCTTTTTGCTGTCGCGATCCAGGTCCCGCAGCAAACGGTTGTCGAGCTTTTTCTCATCCAGGGCAGGCTTCAGGTCAAGGGTTACCTTTACCTCTTTCCCCTGGCTTAATGCCTCTACAATAAGCCGGCTTTGGGGAAGGATGATGGGTCCGGATAGGCCGTGCCTGGTGAAAAACATCTCTCCGAAGTTTTCCTCATGCTTTTTTCCCTCCAGCCACAGCACTGCAGCTACGTTTTTTAGGGTCAGGTCGACCAGTCGCTCCGGTATGTCTTCTTTCGTTTCAACAGGTACCAACGCCGGCTGTAGAGGATTGATGGTATGGCCCAGCGAGCGGGCCAGCTCATAGCCATCGCCGGTGGAACCGGTAGCAGGGTAGGATTTGCCACCGGTGCACAGGATAATTCTGTGGGCTTCCAGGCTTTTTTCTTTCCCTGCTTTTTCGGCAGCGATATTATAGGGGCCACTGCCGGTGCGGCGTATGTCTTTCACCCGGCACCCATAAAGAAATTCCACCTGTTGTTGGGTGTTGATATCCACCAGGGCCTGAACCACATCGGCAGCTTTGCCACTGGCCGGGAACACCCGCCCGCCTCTTTCCTCTATTGTATTAACCCCGGCCTGCTTCAGCAGAGACATCATATCGGCGGAAAAAAACTGGGAGAAGGCATGTTTAAGAAAACGACCTTTGGGGTAGATTTTTTTGTAATAGTCGTTTGAGGATGCCGTATTGGTGATGTTGCAACGGCCTTTGCCGGTGATCGAAAGCTTAACACCTGCTTTTCTGTTCCTTTCCACTATCAGTACACGACATCCCCGCCGGGATGCCTGCCATGCAGCTATCAGGCCGGAGGCACCAGCCCCAATCACTACCACATCATACTGTTCCATACCAAGAATATTCTTACCGGCAAAGCTAATAAAATCCATCCGGAAAAGTCCATCCTGTCCTATCTCTTAAGAGGAGGTCAACGATACCGATCAATCGCTCCGTAGATGACCGGTTTCTTTCCCAATGCCCGGGGGTTCTTTTTGTGGTTTCGTCACCGGCCAATATTTTTTATATTTTTGTTGAAGGTCATACAACCACACCGGAGATGAATCCTATCATTGAATACTGCCTTAATCAGCATGAAAAGTTTCTGTCGGGAGCCAGTTCCATTGAACGGGAGCAAAAGACAAGTGACCTGAATCATCTGTTGCGCAGCCTGCGATGTTTCAGGGCCTTGTTCAACTTACCGGGCTCCTGGATTATCCGCACCCTGCCCGATTTTCAGAAAAAGGATGCGATGCTGAAACTGCTGGACCAGGCACGTTATGTCAACGATATGCACCTTCAGCAACGGGTGATCAGAGAAAATGAAAACCTTTTGGGAATGGACCTGTCCTATATGATTCAATATGCCAGCGATATAGCCTCAAAAGAAGAGGAGAGCCTCAGGAGGATGTTGAAGGAATTTGATAAGATGTTTCCTCGCAGGTATGTTGAAGAGGTAGATAAACGCATGCAAAAAAAAGGGGAAGGGCCAATGTATAAAGAGTTGCTTGATTCCACCCATCGACAGCTGAAGAAGATTTTTAAAACGATTAAGCAGTTGGACGAATCCCCCAAAAAGATCCATCGGATTCGCAATCAACTGATTGAAGTCATTTATTGCCTGGAACTATTGAACCATACAAGCCGGGCAGAGGAAGTAAGGGAACAGGGGCTTTTTCTGGACATATGGCACGACCGGATGATTGCCCTCGACCTGATTTCGCGGTATAAAACCGACCATCCGGAAGGGGCCGGGGACAATGCAGGTAGCCTGGAAATACTGGAAGATTACATCAATCAGAAAGTGCTTATTCTATAGAATGGAGCATTTATTGCTTTTCCTGCCATTCCTTTTTCTCTTGCTTGATCCTTTTTTTAATCTTTTTAATCGTTTTTTTTAAGGCTTTTATATGCTGTTCGGCCTGAATGGTGTCTTTAAGAATCAACTCTCCTTTATCGTAGAGGTCGGCTCGTGTTACCGTAGGCTGATGAATTTGTCCGGGCTTGCTGCCGGAAGCATTTTTTTTAGCGGAAACCATACCGGACTATCTTTTTGGCTTTGTGATCAAAGATAACCAGAAAAGCATGAAACGGCAAGCGGTTCTTTCTGCAAATGAGGCATGTATTCTTGTGGTAAGTTAAGATCAATAGTCCAGGCTGTGGGCATTCGATGTAATAATCCTCCTGTTTCAGACGATGTTGCGTTGCCAGGGATAATATCTGAGAAACAGACCGGCAGAGAGAGCAATCAGGCCACCATATAGAAATTCGACGGCCCATACCCGGGCAATTGATACTTCCCACACGACAGTAAGGTGATAGGTGAGGGTTACGTAGATGATGAAAACCAGGGCCTCTATCAACAGGGCAGCACGGGTCGAACCTGTCCCGGAAACAGCATTAAACAGGACAAAACCTAAACCGATGAAAAAGGAGGTGCCGGCTATCACATAAAGAACAGGCAGGCTGTCTTTTATCAACGAGGCATCATCCGTAAAGATGGAAAGAATGGGAGAGGGGATAAGCAGGAGAATTGCAACAATCCCCGTTACGCTTAGCAGGCAGAGGGTGGCCGTCTTGCGCACCACCCGTCCTACCTCTTCTTTTCTTCCCTGGCCGATTGCATAGCTTACCAGCGAATTACCGGCAAAAGAATACCCCATGATAGGCACCAGCATCAGGACATAAATGCTTCGAATGATATTGGAGATGGCCAGCTGGTGCTCACCGAGCTTTTCCACGAAAACAAAAAAGAACATCCATCCGGCAAAGGATAAGAAGTTTTGGGCCATCACAGGAAGGGCTATGTTGAACACATGGACAAAGCGTCCTGTGTTGAAGGGTGAAAACTGAAACAACCGGAAGCTTTGGTAATCGACCCGGGAAAGGGTGTATGCCACGAAGGCGCCCATAGCCACGAATTCAGCAATGACTGATGCAAGAGCAGCCCCCTGTATGCCCATCTCCGGGAATCCCAGCTCACCAAATATCAGCACATAATCAAAGAACACATTTATAACGGCCATGACGCCTGTGGTTAGGGTGATCACGCGTGTGCTGCCGATGCCCACATAGAACCCGCGGAAGGTGAAATTGGTGAAGGCAAAGAATAAGCCCCATATTCTTATATAAGTATAGTCGAGGGAGGCTTCCATGATGCGGTCTGAAGAAAGGATAACCTGAAAAATATCTGCAAGGAATATTTCCAGCAGGCTGACGACCAGCACTGCAAAAACAATCAGGAAATAGAAAGCGTGCTCCACGGTGGGGCCGATCTCCCTCTTTTTTTCTTCCCCGTACCTGCGTGCCACCAGGATCTGGGCGCCCACACCGTATCCAATGCCCAGCATCATAAAGGTCATGTAAAAAACACTGCCAATACCGGCTGCACCCAACTCTATCTCACCAACACGCCCCAGAAAAGCTGTGTCCGTGAGACGGATCACATTCTGGATCATACTGCCCAGGATAATCGGATAGGCTATTTTCCAAATAGTACGGTATGAGGCAGGTTTGTGCATGGTTTGGGATTGGAAGGGGCAAAGATAATGGAAATAGTGCTTGGGGTGTGCCCTTTATTGATGGAATTTTTGCACTTTTGCCGGATAGAAACCGACACTTATGAAAAAGAACCGCGCTTTTACAGGTCTTTATATCCTGGCACTCGTCCTGATCCTACTGTATGTATTGCGGGAAGAAGTGAACATCTCGTCCGGGGTAGCTCCCTACCTCTATTATGGAGCAATAGCTATCTTTGTAGTGGGGTTGGTCCGTGTTTTTTACCTGGTGCTCAAAAAGAAACGATAAGCACCCTTATTTCTGTTTGATCCAAAGGGAATCCACGAAATATTTGCGGCTGTCAAAGAAGTTGGCTTCCAGAGCGAAGCCTGATTTCTCTGCCAGATCCCTGATCATCTCCTTATCATACTTCTGGGATATCTCCATGGATATGGGCTCGCCCATTTTGAATTCAAAAGTTTCATTCAGAAATCCTATCCTGACGCTTTGCGCCATCCTGCTGATTAAAAAGCTTCTTGTTTCCCCTGTAAGGGGGTTGTAAATGGGATAGTGGTAAAAATTTTCCAGTACAAATGTTCCGTCTAGCTCCTTGTTGATTCTCTTCAGGAGGTTTAGGTTAAACCGGGCGGTTATTCCGGATGGATCGTTATAAGCCCTGAGCACGATATGGGGATCCTTTTTAAGGTCGAACCCGATCAGCAACTGGTCGTCCTTTTTCATCCGGCTGTTCAAATTTTTCAGGAAGGCAACGGCCTCCTCATAATTGAAATTGCCGATGGTGGATCCCAGAAACAGCAGCACTTTTCTTCCTTCTTCCTGCTCATTCATCTTATCAAGGGCATGAAAATAATCGCCGGGATAGGATCGCAGTTCCAGTCCGGGCAGATCCCTGCTCATTTCATGTTTGAGAATATTAAGAACGTTAGGCGATATGTCATTGGGCAGGTAGGCGAAACTGGCTTCCTGACTTTCGAAATGCCTTAATAGAAGCTTGGTTTTAAGGCCATCTCCGGCTCCCAGTTCCGCCAGCAAGAAGTGTTTTCCCTTGCCGTTAAAAGCTTCCAACAATTGATGCCTGTAGTGATGAATGATCTCAAATTCACAGTCTGTCAGGTAATATTCGCTCAAGCCCATGATTTTTTGAAACAGCTTGTCCCCTTCAGAATCATAAAAGTACTTTGATGGCAGGTACTTGGGATTGCACGATAAGCCCCTTTGCACGTCCCCGGCAAAATCATTGCTTTGAGGTGTCGTCATGATCCATGTTTTTGATTTGTTCTATAATTGTGTATAAATGGGCAAGATAGTGCTTGCCTATCCTTCCCTACGACAAGTTACCAAAATACAAAAAAAAATGGCAATTAAAAGAATACCCGATTATTGTAACCTAAGCATGCATTATGGAGTAAAAATCTTTATTGGTTGGCCAGTTCAATCGTATCATATTATTGATGGATTTTTTTATATTTTTATAGCTTTGTTAGAACGAATAAGATTCAGTAATGAGTAACCCACTTCTGAAAATCCGCTTCCGTCTGCTTGCTGCATTTGGTATGGTCCCAACTGCCGAGTCCTGTGAAAAAAAGGAAAGACAAATAGAAGAAGAATACAACAGGTTGATGGAGATTGAGCAATCGGAAAAATTGGCTCGTTTTCAGGAACTTAAAGAGTATGTTCACTCCGGCGCTTTCAGGCAAAAGAAGAAGGAGATCAATGCCCAGCGGTATAAAGGAAGCGAACCCTATCAGAAAGAACAACGCCATCGTACTCTAGCTAAGACCGATCCCCTCAAGACCTGGTTGAAGGTAAAGGATTCCGGCGAGCTGGCGCATTATCAGAAGATGGAGCAATCGGATGACCTGCGCCGGTATTATGATCTGAGAGATTTTTTTGAATCGGGTGAATTCACCGATTTCCAACATTCCCTCAAGGAGCAAAAGAAGACGAAAAAAAAGCATTATAAGGATACCCTGGCCACTTATAAGAAGCTAAGAAAAAAATATGGCGGCTCGCGGAAATCAAAAGCTCACAACACAGAGGAGGTCAACAAGTTTGATGAGCTGGAACAAACGGTCCAATCCGACGAATTCAAGAGAATTCCTGAGGAGATCAAAAAGCTCGAATTTAAGAATACAGAAGAGTATAAGCGCCACCAGGAATACAAGAGCCTGTCCAAAAGATCGGATATCCAAAAAGCGCTGCGTTTTCAAAACAGCAAAAAGCACCAGCTTTATCAGAAAGCCCTTGATTCGGAGCTATTAGATGAATATCAGCAGCTGACCGATTACCTTCAAAGTGATGAATACAAAGCGGCCAGGCAATACCTGAAGAGCAAAAACAAATTCAGGCAAAGCAAGGAATATGAGTTGCTTCAGGAATATGAACAACTCAGGGATTCCGATGATATAAAGTGGTATTTCAAAAACCTCTACTCCGGCAAATTCAATTTTTACAGGAAATGGGAGCAATCTTTTTACGATGATTTTGCAGGGAAGAGTCTGGATTCAGATAAATGGCTGACTACCTATTATTGGGGTAAGGCCTTGTTAAACGACAGTTATGTCCAGGCAACCGATCAACATTTTTTCACCGATGGAGACAACCTCCGGTTGGAAAACGGGGTTTTGAGGATTTTTACACGCAAAGAGAAAATGGAAGGCAAGGCCTGGCATCCCAATTTTGGTTTTTATCCCAAACAATTTTCTTATACATCCGGTATCATTAACACCGGCCAAAGTTTCCGCCAGAAATACGGTATTTTTCGCGCCAAGGTGCGGATGGATCATGCTTCCTCTCTGAGACACAGTTTTTGGCTTGTGCCCGACAGGATCCTGCCCGAAATCGATGTGTTCAGTTATTACCGGAAAAGCCCGCGAAAAATCGATTTAAAGGCCTATTCCGGTGATGTTAAGAACAAAAGCACGCTAAAAGAAAGGAAATCGGTGATCGGAGGGCTGAACTTCTCCAAAAAGTATTGTATCTACGAGATTGATTGGAAGCCGGAGGGCATTCGTTGGAAGATCAATGGCGTAACGGTCCGCAAACAGAAACAGGACATTCCGGATCAGGCCATGTACATGATTTTGAATTCAGGTGTGGATGGAGAGATCCGGGAAAAAGATCTGCCTAAGGAGATGTGTGTCGATTGGGTAGAAGCCTTCCGTGAGAGGAACCAGGATCATTCCTGAAGGGCCTATTCTTTTTGTAACATATTGATTTTGGAGCCCAGCCTGCTTACGGTTTCCCGTAATGGTTCATCGGGTTTGATGTAGTTGTATTCTCCCCAAAAGCTGGCATCATAATCCCGGATTTGTTCAATAAACACCTTATGCGGCTGAAAAAGGTTCTCCCGCTCAAACCTGGATACATTAGAGGTGTCCACATGACTAACGAACATGTCGAAGGTCACCTGGAAGTCATCGGCAAAAAGGTGATTTTTTCTTCTTACCTTGAAGGTTAAGTCGCCCCTTATTTGATTCAGGAAGTATTTATCCCTTAAACGCCGGTAATTGACGTAATACTGAACGCTCTGCGGCCTCACGCGGATGTCCCATTTTTTCTTAATGATCAATGAGGCAGCCACTTTGTCCAGGTTTTCCTTATTCAGGTAAAACTCAGCGCTTACCAGGGCCAGGGTATTGACATCGACATATAGCTTCCCCGAATAAAGCGGCATTTCTGTTTTCCTGGACGGTTTAAATTTGATGACATAGGTGTTGTGATCGTCAAAATGGCTGATGTTGGCTACACTGTACTCGTAGTTTTGAAAACCACTGGAATTAAAGAAGGAGATGTTTTCGTGGATGACATCCAGGAAAAGTACAGCCTCCAAACCAGCCTTCAGTTTCAGGGTAATGCTGTCTTTGCTTCTTATGTCGGTGCTTTTACGGCTTTTTAATATTCTGATTTTAGGTGACTGGAAGATCTTGTTGTATGGTTTATACATGTCCACCACGGCTTCGGAGACTGTGGTATATTCATCATCCCTTTTGATGCTTTCCCTGTAGAAACCTGTAGAGACGATAGGCTCGAAAAAATAGTTCTCCCGGGTTCTCTGAAGAGCTTCCTGCAGGATCATGTCGGCATCAAAAGTACGGACGATGACCTCCTGAATGGTGTACAGCTTTTTCTCCATCTTGATTGATGAGCTGTCCTGAAACTCTCTGACAGGAATAAAACGGTTGCGATATCCCATGAAGGATACCACCACGGTATCGTCCAAGTGTCTGTGGTTCAGCTTGAGGACAAATTCTCCGTCGTCGTTGCTGACGGTACCAAGGCTCTTGTTAAAAATGCCGACATTGGCGTAGGAGAGGGGTTCACCTGTAATTTCATCCATAATGACGCCGTTCAGGGTGATAAACCGGGGCTTTTTTTTCTGGGTAAGCGGCTCTTGAGGTGTTTCCGATTTTTTATGAATGACAATATGTTGGTTGATCACCTGGTAGACCAGGGAGGTATCATTGATCAGACTGTCCAGGCAGGTGCGGATGCTCCACCCTTCGGCCTTGAGGGATACCGGCTTATCTTCGTTGACGATGTCTGAATTGTATGAAAACTTATACCCGGTGATTTGGTTGATCCGGATGAATGCTTTATAGAGAGGTTCTTTATTAAAAGAGATATGGATTTTCTTGTCCAGGATGTTTTCCTGGCCCTGAGCACTGGCAATATGCACGATGAGACAGAGGGAAAAAACGGATAGGAAAAAACGCCGGGCAGTTGTTCTCATGGTATTATGTTAGCACTTATGTTGCACAATGCCTTGATATGGGTTACTCATCTGTCTGTTTCAACAGGTAGGTGTCTTTGTCTTTTTGCTCTACTTTCAGGTCGAAGGTGGTGGCTATCACGGCCAAAACCGTATCGATGGATTCGTTGGTGAAGTTGGTGGAGATTCTGGAGTCGCGGATTCCGGGATCTTCAATGCGGATATTTACATTATATGTTCTCATCAGGGTTTTTATTACTTCATCCAACTTCTGACCCTTAAAAGTCAGGCGACCAGTGACCCATGCAATATAATTGCTGTCTGCATTTTTGGTTTTCTTCAGCGATTGGGGTGTCAGCATACCTTTATAGCCCGCTTCCAGGATCAGGTATTGTTCGGGCTGGTTTTCACGGGAAAGTTTTACCGTGCCGGATTTCACGAGCACTTCCACTTTTTTCCCGGAAAAATTGGTGTTGACATTGAAAGAGGTGCCCAGTACTTCAATGCGGGCGTCCCGGGCTGAAACGACGAATGGTTGGGAGGGGTTTTTTTCCACGTCGAAATACACTTCCCCATTCACCTTGACGCTTCGTTGGAGCTGTTCAAATTGTTTGGGATAGTTAAGTCTGGACCCATAATTGACGTAGGCCAGCGATCCGTCCGGCAGGTACACCTGTTTTTTGTTGGCTTGCTGTGGAGTATGCACGGTCACGGTCGTCATCGCCTGGTTGATGTTCCGGTAGGCAAAAAACCCACCTGTACCTAAGCCGATGACCAGCAGGACCAGGGCTGCATATTTGAGCATCCGGGTGTAAAGGGGCTGGACGTGGGGCGTTTTTTCCAGGCCGGGCTCCTGCTCAAGGATCCTTGATTTGACATTATCCCAGGCTGCATCCACATCGATGGAGGATGCCGCCTCCCTTTTTATATGATTCCAGTACATCTTGGTTTCCTCAAATGATTTAGAATGATGGTGATCCTTATTGATCCATTGATCAAGTTTTCTTTTGTCTTCCTCGCCGGCTTCTCCTGCCAGGTATTTAGCCAGTCTCTTCCAGGGGATCATTTTCATCGGTTTATTTACGGGATTAAATAACTTTTAAATATTCATCCAGGTTTTTGCGGAAAAGCTTCAGTGCTTTGCCCATATTGGCCTCCACTGTCTTCACCGATATGGATAAGGTATCGGCTATTTCCTTATATTTAAAGCCCTGGTAGCGGTTCATCCTGAAGATCTCCCGGGTACGTTCCGGCAGCTGGCTCATGGTTTGTTCGATAAGCAGGTTCAGCTCCTTGGCATTAAGCTCATCCACAGGTGTTGCTACCTCCTGCCGGCCTGTATGTTTGATGTGATTTGAATATTTGGTTGCTATATTTTCGGAGCGAATCATCTTGAGACACTTGTTTCGTGTGGATATGTACAAATAGGCCTTGAATGAATCCTTGATGTTCAAGGCAGACCTTTTTTCCCAGATGTTGAAGAAGACATCCTGCACAGCTTCTTCCGCCAGATCCAAATCTTTCAGGTAATGATTGGCATAGAAGCACAAGTCCTTGTAATAGGTTTTAAAAAGAACTTCAAAGGCCTGAATGTTGCCTTTTTTGATATCGAGGATATTTTTCTTCTCGCTTCGCTTCATTGTGATCCGGTGAGTTGGCTTTAAGAGTGTCATGAAGAGACCCCCCGGCCCTAAGTACCGGGGGGATAAACCCATTCACCTGCAAATTTACTCAATTTTCTCGGGTTTTTTGGTCTGGTCTTCCAACTCCTTGATGTCAGAGAACAAGAAGATGTTATGGGTGATCCATTTGGAACTGTCGCGATTCCATCGCTCTTCTACCATCTCTTTCATATCTCCCTTCTCATCATAAGAGAAGCGGCTCTTGATGGCATTGTTCCACTGGTTGGACCGGTAATCCCACCTTTGTTCGATTTCGCTTACCATCAGTTTCTTGTTGTAATCCATCAGGTATCGTATTCCGTTGATCCACTGCTGCATGCTTGCGTTCCAGGTGGCACGGCTCTCCTTCGTCTTGTTACCCCGGAAATCGTAGTTCATGGTATACATACCCCGGTTTTCCCATGACTCTTCAAAGGCGTTCCAGGATTCCACCAGGGCTTTGTCGGGCTTGCCATATCCATCATCATAGATGAAAGAGTAGCGGCTGTCATTGGACCAGGTATCGGTAGAGGGTGAATATACCCGTATCAACACTTCCTTCTCTTCCCCGTTGACATTGTAGTCAATCAGGTATCGGACGGTACTGTACCACTGACCCACGGCCTGTTGCCATTCGTGATAGAGAATCTCGCTTTTGTTGCCCAACTTGTCATAGGTGTAGGTTTTTAACTGGAGATTGACCCATTGATCACTTTTGGAGCTCCATTGCTGATTCAGCGACTCCAGAACCTTGCTTTTGTCATTGTAGCTTTTGACCGAACGGTCATAGTTCTCCCAGTCCTGCTCCTGATCGTTCCAGCGTTCGTTGAGGATACCGACCAACAGGTTCTTTTCCTTAAAGAGCTTGATCTCTCTGTTGTAGAGTTCCCACCTGCTGGAATCTTCGTTCCATTTATGGGTATAGCTCGTGTCGATCTTTGCAAACTGCATCTGGGTGAACAATGATTCGGTGTTGGATATCCTTTGTGTGATATCCTGAGCAAAACCATTGACCGAGAATGCCATGGTTACCAGAAAGATCTGAATTGCCAGGAATATTCTTTTTGTAGAATTCCCGCTTCGCCAACTTTTCTTTGCTATTGTTTTCATGGTTGTAGTTGTTATAAGAGTGTAACGTTTTGTTTATGATTCCTTAGGCCTTAAAGGATGTTTTTTGATTTTCTATTACTAAGAACCATAAAAAGGGATTTACCCTATCGGAATTTGGAAGTTAGTTGGTGTTTATTTTGCCTGGGGAATTGTAAAACAAAAGCTAGTGCCTTGTTCACCCGATTTCTCCGCCCATATCCTGCCCCCGTGTTTTTCCACAAATTCCTTGCAGAGGATCAGACCCAGGCCCGAACCTTTCTCTCCGGTGGTCCCGGATCTGGACACATCTTTTTCCATCCGGAAAAGATTTTCATGAATCTCTTCCG
>P_1C_Sed_2_UnCtyDRAFT_1000490_pt1 | contig 12042 bp, 9 predicted proteins | sample Pon1CUnioCityCA_4_FD_10229 | JGI IMG/M metagenome (IMG submission 10229) | reverse complement strand
TTGTCTTGGGTTGCTCGGCTTATCGGCTTTTATGGCGGAGAAACGCAACAAGGAGATCGGCATCCGCAAATCGGTGGGAGCCGGAACCGTCAGCATCCTGAAGATCCTTTACAGGGAAGTTTTTCTGCTTCTGATCCTCTCAACCCTGGTGGCCTGGCCTGTCACGTATTACCTGATGAGCCGGTGGCTGGAGAATTTTGCCTTCCGGATCGACCTGGAAATTATTCCATTTGTCATTGCATCCGTAACAGCCTTGTTTATAGCCATTCTTACTACCAGTTTCCATGCCATGAAAGCCGCTCATATGAATCCAGCATATACTCTGAGAGATGAATGATGTTAAATCCTTAATTCCCATGCTATGAGAGATATTTGCGTACCCATACCCGTCTTTGGCGAAAACGAAATCGCCGAATTGTACCTGAAAATCGGAGACAGGAAAATAAGCTATGATTTCCGGATTGAATCCTTCCTCTGGGATGTGGACGATGAGCTCAGCGATGGAAAGGACGATCTGACCCATTCGATAGCCCGTATCGAGCGTCTCAGGAAGGCCATCAACACCTACGATAAAACCTGGGAGCTGATCCAGATCTTCAATCCTCCCGAAAATTCCAAATACATCCAGGTTTTGTTCAGAAAGAAAAAATGATGGGCTATAGGGCCCGGCTTGGATCTTGCGCGACGAATAAGCCGGATAGGTCCGGCCAAAACATGAAATAAGAACAATGATATAAAACCATTCAAAGATGTACAGGAACTATTTACGGACAGCCTTACAAAACCTCAGGCGAAACAAGGTGTCCTCTTTCATCAATATTTTCGGTCTGGCAAGCGGTGTGGCCCTTTTCATTATCATCGCCCTGTTTGTAAAGGATGAATACAGTTATGATCAGTTCAATGAAAAGATTGATCACATTTACCGGTTGGAGCGAGGGGATTGGGGCATCCTGGGTCCGGCCTTCGGCCCGGATGCAGCGGAGGCTTTCCCGGAAGTGAAAAACTCTGTGCGGTTTAACCTCCATCAGTTTGATAATCCTTTGCTTACCAGGGAGGGTAAAAGCCAGAGGCTCCAAAATGTGATCATGGCCGACCCTTCTATTTTTGAAGTCTTTACTTTCCCCTTCATCAAAGGCGACCCCCAAACAGCCCTGCAGGAACCCTATTCCATTGTCCTGACAGAGAGGCTGTCCAGACAGATCTTTGGCGAGCAAAACCCTATGGGGCAAATCCTTATGCTGAACCAGGATCACCAGTTCAAAGTGACGGGTGTGATGGAAGATGTGGAAAAATTTCACATGGAGTTTTCTGCTGTGACTCCTTTCGAAACCCTGGCGGCCTTAAGGGGTGATCCGGAAATGATGAAACGGTATGATAACTGGAACTACCCCACGTTTCTACATCTTGAGGATGGGGTGCAGGTGGGAGAGCTGGAGTCCAAGATCAACGGTCATTTCGAACAGGTCTACGAGAAGGTCTTTGGGGAGCATCCCGGTGAACTTGATTTCTTTTTAAGGCCCCTGGGCGATATTTATTTCGCCAAAGTAGAAAATGAGTTGGGTGTGAAGCACGGCAACCAGAATTTTCTTCACGCCTTCAGTGCCATTGCCATTTTTATCCTGATCATTGCCTGCATCAACTTCATCAATCTGACTACAGCCCAGGCTACCCGTAGGGCGAAAGAGGTGGGCCTGCGCAAAGTGATGGGAAGTTACCGGGGGCAGTTGATTGGACAGTTTCTCAGCGAATCTTTTCTGATAACCCTTATTGCTTTCGTCGCCTCCCTGGGGCTTGTCGAGTTGCTTTTGCCATATTTCAACACCTTGATGCAGGCAGAGGTTTCTGCCCATTATTTTTCGCAACCCTTTTTCTGGATAATTTTTGTCGGAGGCATTCTTTTTGTAGGTTTCCTGGCGGGATTATACCCGGCCTTTTATCTTTCCCGTTTCAGCCCTGTTTCCATTATCAAAGGGGAAAAGACCCGCGGGCGCAAAGGAGCTGCTTTCAGGAATGCCCTGACGGTGTTCCAGTTTTTCATCTCTGTGGTGTTGATCATTGGCACGCTCACGGTTTATCACCAGATTCATTTTATGAAGTCCACTGAGCTGGGATTTGATAAGGAAAAACAGGTACATTTCCGGCTGGTCGGCGATCTGGGTAGCAAGAAGGAAGCTTTTCGACAGGCTCTTTTGGAACATCCGCAGGTTCGGGCGGTATCCTATGTTGCACAGCCCGCGGGACAGGTGGCCTGGAAAGATCAGTTTTCCTACAACGGGAAAAGTTACCATATGACCTATCAGCCTGCCGACCCGGCTTATAAGGAGGTGATGGGCCTGGCGATCAAAGAGGGGAAAAATTTTTCCTGGGATCAACCCTCCCAGCTCGACCATGCTTTTTTGATCAATGAGACGGCCGCCCGGAGTTTCGCCTGGGATCAGCCTGTGGGCAAGAGAGTTGAGTTTTATGACAGGATGGTTGAAATCGTTGGTGTAGTGGAGGATTTTCATTACAACTCGCTCCACAACAAGATTGCTCCCCTGGTGATCGCCTGGGATCATCGGGGTTATACAGCCAACCTGCGTATTGCAGGCCCCGATGTGCCGGCTGCCATGGGTCACATTCAGTCCGTCTGGCAATCGTTTGTGCCGGATTATCCTTTTGAATATTCTTTCTTAGACGATGCCTTTGACCAGCATTACAAGGCCGATGAACGTTTCGGAAGCCTCATTATCTACTTTGCCTTGTTTGCCATCCTCATCGCCTGCCTGGGTCTGTACGGCCTGTCGCTTTTTAGCACCCGGGAACGGATCAAGGAGGTAGGGATCCGGAAAGCCAATGGAGCAGAATCAAGTCACATCATCCGGCTTTTCCTGAAAAATTTTAGCCTGAATGTGATTGTTGCCAACGTGATCGCCTGGCCTTTGGGTTATTGGATCATGAGTCGCTGGCTGATCAACTTCCCTTACAGAACAACCATAGATGTTTGGATCTATGCCCTGGCCCTGGGTATTTCCATTTTGATCGCCCTGGCTACCGTATCCTACCAGACAGTGAAAGCTGCCAACACCAACCCGGCCCTCACCCTTCGCGATGAATAAGAGAATATATTGTTAAACGGGATAAACAAAACGTTTATGAAAAAAAATTCTTTGTTTTTGCTACTTTTACTTCCCTTTTTGGGACTGGCACGGGAGCCAGAAAAAATCAAAATCCACGGCACCGTTACAGATTATCAAAGCGAGCCCATTGACAGTGCCCATGTGATTTTGCTCAGTAAAGGATTTCAGCCGGTATTCCGAACCATGACCGATGCCGAGGGGCAATACTCGATGGATGTGCCGTCAGGAAATTATTACGCCATGGCTGTTGTCAATATGAACCACTACAAGAAGTCACGGCTGGAATTTTGGGCCTGGAACATTCCAGCAGAGAAAGATATTCGGATTGATGCAAGGTACGATAAGATGGAGATCTATGCACTCAATGCGTTCAGACCCCAGGGGGCTTATCCCTCGTACATTCTCTACTTTCGTCCCATCAGTCTGACCAGGGCGCTGAACGGCCAGGGAGAGAATACCGGGGCTTCAGCAACGGACATTTCGCCCTCTCTCGACGCTTCTGAAATAACCGTGGAAATTAATCAGGAAGAAGTGAATGTGCTGTCCATCCAGAAAGTAAAGGAATATGTGGCTAATTCGAATGGAAAGCCCGAATATATGTACGGATACCTTATCCAAACCGAATTGCCCGCCGCAAAAGCACAGGAATACGAACATTTCCGGGTGATACTGGATGACAGGGAAACGGGCGACAAGGGGGAAGCAGTGCTGTATAAACAAGTCAATCAATATATTCAATAATATCCATTGCTCATTTTAAAATTTGATTTTATGAAAAAAACAGGCATCTTATTAACGCTCGTGCTCATGGTATTTGTAGCTTCTGCCACTGATGTGGAAAAAGAAAAACAAGCCATTCAACAAGTCATTCAATCTGCCTATATTGATGGCATTCATAATCTTGGCGATGTGGAAGATATACGGAACGGTTTTCATCCCGGATTCAACCTGCTGGGAGTAAACGGAAACAATCAGCTAACCAAGCTTCCTATATACAGCTGGATTGAAAGCGTAGAGAAAAGAAAGCAGCAAAATCCTGAGGGCCGTCCAAAAGAGGAGAAGATCACCTGTAAGTACAACAAAATTGACGTTACAGGCAATGCCGCTCAGGCTGAAATAGAGCTCTATCGGAAGGGTGAGAAGCTTTTCACCGACTACCTTCAGCTCTACAAATTCGAAGAGGGCTGGCGCATTGTCAGCAAAATCTACCACAGGCATTAAGAGAAAGGATAACCTAATTTTGTATTCCGCCTCAGTTGCAAAGATGATCCCCCCAAACCAACCCTATTACCCTATTCCAGTATGGGAAAATAAGGTAATAAGGGTTATTTATGGTGTTAATTTCAGCTAGTCAGGTGGAATACAAAAATTAGGTTGTCCATCCAGCTATTGAGGTGAAATACAACGGCTATTGATTCTTCTAGGTTGTTCTTAGAATGCGATCGAGTTTAGTTTTTTCTCCGGGTTTTCATTAAACGGATGCTCTGTTGGTTGGTCTCAGAGATTTAGTATTTCGTAAACATTAAATCATAGCAACATGAGAAAATTATTTTTTGTCCCCTTGATCTTCCTCTCCATCTTCATTTCACGTTCGGGCAGGGCCGACGAGGGTATGTGGATGTTGAATTTGCTGAATAAGCTGAACCAGGGTGAATTATCACAGATGGGTCTGAAGTTGAGCCCGGATGAAATTTATAGCATCAACAATTCCAGTTTGAAGGACGCTATTGTCCATTTTGGAGGAGGTTGTACGGCGGAGATGATCTCAGACCAGGGGTTGCTCCTGACCAATATGCATTGCGGGTATGGACGCATCCAGTCCCACACCACTGTGGAGGATGATTACTTGAAGAACGGGTTCTGGGCTAAGTCCATGGATGAGGAGCTGGCCAACCCGGGATTGACGGTCCGGTTCCTCAAACGCATCGAGGATGTAACCGATCGCATCAACAGCCGGTTGAGCGGGGATATGACCGAGCAGGAAAGGCAGATGAAAATACGGGAGCTTGGCAATGCTTTGGAAGAGCAGGCCGTTGAAGGGACTCATTACAACGCTACGGTTCGTCCCTTTTATGAAGGCAATGAGTTTTACCTTTTTGTCTTTGAGACTTTCCGGGATGTCAGGCTCGTGGCTTCTCCTCCAACCTCCATCGGAGATTTCGGAAGCCTCACCGACAACTGGATGTGGCCCCGTCACAAGGCTGATTTTGCTATGTTCCGTGTATACATGTCGCCCGATGGCAAGCCGGCCGAATATTCCCCCGACAACGTGCCCTATCAGCCCAACCATCATCTGCCTGTATCCATGAAGGGGATTCAGGAAGGCGACTTTGCTATGATCATGGGATACCCCGGAAACACCGACCGTTTTATGACTTCATACGGCATCCGGGAACTGATGGAGGTGAGCCATCCTAACCGCATCAAGATACGTGGAAAGAAGCTGGAGATCATGAACGAGACGATGAACCAGAGTCCTGCCCATCGCATCATGTATGCTTCCAAATACAAAGGAACCAGCAATTACTGGAAATACAGCATCGGTCAGATGGAAGGCTTTGAACGCATCGACCTGCTCCCGGAACGTAGGGCCCTGGAGAAGGATTTCCTTCAGTGGGTGAATGGAGACCAGGAGCGGGAAGAACTTTACAGCGAGACGCTGGAGTTGATTAGCACGGCCTACAAAAAGAGGCGTCCTTATGAAAATGCGGGTCAGTATATCCGGGAATGCCTGCTTAGCGGACCCGAGATCACCCGTTTTGCCATGCGCACCAACAAGCTGAAGAGCTTGTTGGAACAATCCACCTTAAAGCGGCTTTTTAATGGCAAAGAGCGCAGGAAGGAACTGGCAAATCTCCGAAGTTATGGCCAACGTCATTTCCGCGATTATCATAAGCCCACCGACCAGGAGATCGCTGTAGCCCTGTTGACAATGTTCAAAGAGGATGTGGACAGCAAGTATTATCCAGAAGCCTTCGCTCAGGTCATGGACCAGTATAACGGCAATATGAAGGTTTATGTGGATGCGCTTTATTCAACATCCATCTTCACTGATGAAGACCGGTTTGAAACCTTCCTCAACGATCCTGATGCCGAAAAGCTGGCTGGCGACCCTGCCTATCAGTTTGCCCGCTCGGTATACTCCTCTTATTATAGCTTGCGCAGAATGGCCAGTCAATACGATGATCAGCTGCAAAAGGGACAGCGACTCTTTGTTAAGGGTGTCACCAACATGCAATCTGATAAGACCTTTTATCCCGATGCCAATTCCACCATGCGACTGACTTATGGTACCGTAGGGGGTTACAAGGTGAAGGATGCTGTGCGGTATAAGTATTATACTACTCTGGAAGGAGTAATGGAGAAGGAAGATCCCAATAACTATGAGTTCATCGTTCCGGATAAGCTGAAGGAGCTATACCAGGCTAAGGATTATGGCCCGTATGGAGAAGACGGAGAGATGCCGGTATGTTTCATTACCAACAACGACATCACCGGGGGCAACTCCGGCAGTCCTGTAATGAACGGCGAAGGCGAGCTGATCGGCCTGGCTTTCGACAGCAACTGGGAAGGGATGACCGGCGATATTGAGTATGCAGAAAAGACCCAAAGGACGGTATGTACCGACATCCGGTATTTGCTGTTTATCCTTGATAAGATCGGCGAAGTGGATTGGCTGATCGAGGAGATGGATGTGGTAAATTAGAGAAAAAAATAATCGCAGTTGACCCCATCTGAGGTCATTAACCCCGCTCGGCATCAGCCGGGCGGGGTTTCTCACCATGGCCCCTGCCGGGGCGACCCGGATCACGCACCTGACCCCCTCAATCCCGCCTGGCAGGAATGAATGTCTTCTGTCACCGAACACCCTGTCCAAAAATGGACAGCCATTGACGCCCAGTCTGATGCTTAATACTCACAAAGACAGCTTTTTGCGTTTTTTGGCAGGCCAATTGCATCTGTCCTGCCAAAATATATTGTTATGGACAGGGAACTATCCGAATCGTTTCTAAAAAAAAGAAGGCTCCGGCGGTGGCTGACCGGATCAATCATTGCCATCGTTTTTGCCGGCATTGTCGTTATCGTGCCATCCTTCATGGAACCTACCTTTGATCCCGATGAATACAGGATGGGTGAAGTTACCCGTGGTGATATCATAACCAGTCTTAGTACCGATGGAAAGGTGGAACCGCTTTACCAGGAGGTCATCACCTCTCCGGTCAGCACCCGGGTAGAGGCCATCAATTATCAACCCGGCGATACCATTGATACCACGCAAAGCATTCTCCGGCTTGATATGAGATCGCTTCAGCGTAAATACCAGAGGGTAAAGAATGAGTTGTCCCTGAAGGAGAACAGCACCGCACGCAAACGCGAAGAGCTGAGAAAACGACAGCGTGAGCTGCAAACAAGCCTTAAAGCTGATTCCCTTCGCACAGCCCAGCTGAAAGCTTATTATCAGAATGAACAGAAGCTGCTGGAGATTGGCGGCACATCCCGCGAAACGGTAGAAAAAGCACGAATCGAGTATCAACTGAACAGGTTAGAGCAACAAAAGCTCCAGGATGATTACGAATCCTTCCAACGGATGATACGGCTGGATATTTCTTCGCTGAACCTGGAGATGTCCATGAAACGACAGGAGATGAATGAGATGAGGGAAATACTTGATCGGGCAAAGATTGCACCCTCCAGGAACGGGATGGTTACCAGGATCGGTGTGACCCCGGGCGAAACAGTCGGGAGTGGACAGGAGGTGGCCCGCGTGGCCTGCCTGGATGAATATCTTGTCAGAGGCAAGATCGCTGACCGGTTTGTTGACCGTGTCTACTCAGGCCAGCCGGTAGAGGTGCTGATCGACGATACAACCCTTTACGGAAAGGTGGCCAGCCTGAGTCCAGGTGTTGACCATGGTGACCTGGACTATTGGGTAAGGCTCGACGGATCAACCTACCCGGGCCTTAAAGCGAAGAAACAGGTGGAAATCCGCCTGGTCCAAAATCATCTACGCGATACATTGCGCATCCCTAACGCCGGTTATTACCAGGGAGAAGGCAGTGCCGACCTTTTCGTCTACAGGAACAACGAGGTAGTCAGAAGACAGGTAAAGCTGGGGTCCTGCTCCTACGAGCATGTCATTGTGATAAGCGGCCTGAAAGAAGGAGACCGGGTCGTGCTCAGCAAAGACTTTTATCAAACCTATGCGCGTCATCAGAGAATGAAAATTAAATAATCTAAAACATGCAACCCAAATGATTCACTTACAAAACATCTCTAAAGTTTACCGGACCAGGAACGTTGAAACGCTGGCCCTTGACAACGTCAATTTGGAAATTCAGAAGGGAGAGTTTCTATCCGTGATGGGCCCCTCCGGTTGTGGCAAATCCACCCTGCTCAATATCATTGGCCTGCTTGATGAACCGACCGAAGGTCGACTAACCCTTGATGGAATAGCAATCAACGGACATACCGATAAAGCATTGGCTGCAGTGAGAAACCAAAAACTGGGCTTTGTCTTCCAAAATTTCCACCTCATCTCTTCGCTTAACGTCCAGGACAATGTCGAATTGCCCTTGCTTTACCGAAAGGTCTCCTCCGGCGAAAGAAGGAAGAGGGCAGAAGAAGTGCTGGAAAAAGTAGGGTTGGGCCACCGTCTGAAGCATTTTCCTTCTGAACTTTCCGGTGGTCAGTGTCAGCGGGTGGCAGTTGCCCGGGCCCTCATCGGAAAGCCTGAAATATTGCTGGCCGACGAGCCCACCGGGAATCTCGATAGCAAGATGGGCGAGGATATTATGAGTCTATTGGAAAGCCTGAATAGAGAGATGGGAACCACCATCATCATGGTCACCCACGACCGGGTCCTGGCTAACGAAACCCAGCGTATCGTTCATCTTTTTGACGGACGAAAAGTCAATTAATATAAGCATGGGGATTCCCATTTGACCAATAACTTAATTGAATAATAAACACATGAAACCCACACGCAAGAACTTACACAACAAGGACATGAATAAACCATGCGGGTTCCATGGCAGCGGGTTTCTCAACCCTCAAATAATGCGAGACTATTTGATATAAATACAGAACGTTAATAGAATTTTATACAAATGAAACATATCAATCTGAAACAATTTTGGAAGCAGTTATCTCAGAACAGGTTCTTTACTTTCCTGAGCCTGTTCGGAGTGAGCATCCCGGTGATGATCATTATGGTGATGATCATCAAGGTAGAGCTGTTTATCAATCCTGGAGGTCCGGAACAAAACAACGATCAGATGTTGTTTCTGAACCGGACTAAGGTTAAAATGGAAAAGGGCAGAGCGATAGGAGCTGTCAACCTGGGCATCATTGAAAATTATTTTAGTGAAATTGCCGCACCGGGCAGCATGGCTTTTTCCAGGTCAACCTCGACGGCCATTTTTCTTGAAAATGAGGTCATCGATGTCCCTATCCGCTACACCAATGCAGATTTTTGGAATGTTTATGATTTCAAATTTCTGAACGGTAGAAATTACACTGATGAAAACGTAGGCAATAAGGACAACGTCATTGTTATTTCCCGAAACATGCGCCGCAGATTATTTGGGAATCAGAAGACTGTCGGGGAGACCCTGGAGATTGAAGGGGAAGCCTACCGTATCATTGGTGTGGTGGAAGATGTAACCTCCCTCTCCAGGAATGCCTATAGCGAGATTTGGCTGCCTTATACCATTAAAAGCCATTCATCGGCTGATCCCGTGGAGATAGCAAAAGCGACAGGTGGATACAGTGTGGCCTTCAAAGCCTCAAAGGCCTGGGGCTTTGAGCAGATCAAAGCCGATGTGGAAAGGGTGCGTACCCGGCTGAATCACCTCAACGGGGAGCATGCGGAGATTTTATTTGGAGGCCCGGCCCATGCCACAGAAAATTATTTCAGAGGTTTTCGCGATCCGGAAACTTATGAAGGCAACATGGTGAACTACCTGGCCCTTGCGGGTAAAGCGCTCATGATCCTTTTCCTTCCGGCACTCAACCTGATGAGTCTGAACCTGACACGTATTCAGGAACGAAGCCAGGAGATCGCCATCAGAAAAGCCTTCGGCGGAACCAGAAAGCGGATGGCCCTGCAGATCTTGATCGAAAATTCCGTCCTTACCATCCTGGGAGGATTGGCAGGTCTGCTGATGGCCTACGGGGTGATGTTACTTTTCAAAGACCAAATATTTACTAATTTCTTTGTCAGGAACACCGATCAGGTTAAGATCCATATGAATTATCTAGCTTTTGCCGTCGTATTGATGGTATCCCTGATGTTTAGCGTTCTTTCCGGCCTGATACCCTCGCTGAGGATATCGCGTTTGCAGCCGGCTTATGTACTGAAAGGAGGTGAATTATGATATCCCATGGATTTAGAATGATGTGGAACCAAAAGAAGAAATACGGTTTCATCCTGTTTGAATTGTTTGCGATTTTCCTGGTGGTATTTATTACCGTGCTTTATTTGACCGAACGAATCACTACCTACATGGAAGGTACAGGCTGCGAGATTGATAACGTTTATTTTATGGATATAGCCACCCAATCGCCCGATCATACTCCTGAGCTGGAACACTTCCGGAAAGTCAGGGATCGGCTGGCGGCCATGAAAAGTGTGGAGTCTGTTTCGATGACCCGCGGTGCTTCTCCATACAGAGGCAGCATAAGCACCTCTACATTTGAGTATGGTGAGAATAGAACCACGGCTCACATTCACCAGGCGGATGATGCTTATCCATCCGTGTTGAAAGTGGAGGTGATCCTGGGCAGATGGTTCAATCCAGAGGATGATCATTCTTCTTTGGAAATACCGGTGGTGATCAACCGCCTGATGGCGAATCGATTATTTGGCGATGAAGATCCGGTGGGGAACGTTATCCCAGGCAGGAGGAGAAATTACGTAGTTAAGGGAGTTATTTCGAAGTTTAAGGAGCGGGATTATGACAGCCGCCGGCCACATATCTTTATGGATATTCAGCATCCCAACAATGATTTTCATGGCTCCAATATGTTGATCCGTTATAAGAATGGATATCAGCCACAACCCAAAGAATACGCCCAGAATATTTACTCAGTGATGCCCAGGGATCAATACCGCATCGTGCAGTCTTCGAGACTGGAAGGGATGAAAAAGCGGATGAACTCTAATTATTCAGGCGATATCCTTTTCGTATCGCTTATTGTGGGATTCCTGTTGTTCAACCTGGTACTGGGTCTGATTGGTATTCTCGGATATAATATAAACCAGCGCTGGTCGGAGATGGGTATACGTCGTGCTGTGGGTTCGACCCGAGCCAGGGTCCGAAGGCTGATTTTTCTGGAGATGTTCGCCCTCACAGTGATGGCTATTGTTCCGGCATTTATTGTGATCGTTCAGATCCCGGCGTTCGAATTTATGCCTTTGACATGGGTCCTTTTTGCGAAGGCAATGGTTATATCCCTGACCCTGATCTTCTTTTTGGTGTTTATTAGCGTCTTGTACCCGGGGATCATGGCCTCCAAAATACGTCCTGCCGTCGCATTAAAAGAGGAATAAAAGTTTGTATATTAGCCATAAAAATTAGACTTGTATGATTCTGGTGGTAGATGATGACCGGGCTGTCCGGTCATCATTAAAATTGCTTCTGAAACAGGCCGGTTACCAGGTGGAGACCCTGGACGGCCCTTCTGATGCGTTGAATTGGATTCGTCGGGAAGTACCCTCGCTGATCCTGATGGACATGAATTTCTCCAATGAGACCAGTGGTCGGGAGGGCATTGAGCTTTTGCAAAAGGTGCGTGTCTTTCATCCCCGGGTTCCGGTGATCCTGATTACCGGTTGGGGCACCATTGGCCTGGCGGTGGAAGGCATTAAGAAAGGAGCCAATGATTTTATCACCAAGCCATGGGATAACGAAGGGTTGCTGGA
>P_1C_Sed_2_UnCtyDRAFT_1000489_pt1 | contig 12044 bp, 9 predicted proteins | sample Pon1CUnioCityCA_4_FD_10229 | JGI IMG/M metagenome (IMG submission 10229) | reverse complement strand
ATCAAGTAAAGGACCACAATACCCTGCTAGTGCTGGGTTGCGGAACCTGTGTTACTGTTTGTATGGCAGGCGGGGAGCGGGAGGTAGGCATCCTCTCCAATCAATTGCGCCTAGCTGCCCAAAAGCAGGAGGTGAATATGGAAGTATGGGAGCATACCATCACCCGGCAGTGCGACGGGGAATTTTTTGATGCCGCCGTGGCCGGCAAAATTGAACAGGCCGATGCGGTGCTTTCGTTGGGATGTGGAGTTGGTGTTCAGCATATAGTGGAGCTTTTTCCCGATGTCCGGGTTTATCCGGGCTTAAATACCCGTTTTTACGGGGCCAACCTGGAACAGGGTGTATGGGCCGAGCGTTGCGCAGGATGCGGCGAATGTGTGTTGGATCAGTATGAAGGGATATGTCCCGTTGCCCGATGCTCCAAGAGCCTGTTAAACGGTCCATGCGGTGGTTCATCGGACGGGATGTGTGAAGTGAATCCCGAAACGACGCCCTGTGCCTGGCAGCTGATTTACGACCGGATGAAGAAACTGAACCAGCTGGAAAAACTCCTGGAATATCAGCCTCCCAAGGACTGGAGCAAGGACCATCATGGAGGCCCGGGAAGGATCAAAAGGGAGGATATGACCCTGGAGTGAACAAATGCGTGAATGCGTAAATGCTTAAATGCCTTTTCGAAGAAGCTTTAGCCTGGGTAGGATTGAATAATGAATAACCATAATTATAATACAATCTGAATCTTTAGTATTCTATTTTAAAAATTATTTAACTCATAATAAAAGAATGAACTTTTAATATTTCGCGATGAATTTGGATTATATCTTTCTTCTATTATAGCATTTAAGCATTCACGCATTCACGCATTCACACATTGATTTAGTGACATAATAAAAACCCAAAACGACCATAGCATGAGCAAGAGCAAGTACAAGTCCGGCAGTCGGCTGGAACAGGTATTGACATCGGGGCAGTTTGCCCTGACGGGAGAGCTTGGACCTCCAAAGGCAGTGGAGGCAGAGCGTGTCAGGCAAAAGGCCGGCTATTTGAAAGGGACGGTCGATGCCGTCAATATTACCGACAACCAGACGGCTATTGTCAGGATGTCTTCTTTTTCAGCCAGTATGATTGCCCTATCCGAAGGAGTAGAGCCGGTTATGCAGATCACCACGCGCGACCGCAACAGGCTGGCCATTCAAAGCGACGTGATTGGTGCTGCTGCCCTGGGTATCAAGAATATACTCTGCCTATCAGGCGACCATCATTCCTTTGGCAATCACCCACAGGCCAAATCAGTGTATGACATCGATTCTATTCAGCTGATCCATATGCTCAAGGCCATGCGCGATGAAGGGGTTTTCGCCAGTGGTGAGCCCATTCGTAGTACCAAAAAGAGCGAGCCCGCACCCCCCCAAATATTTATCGGTGCCGCGGCCAATCCTTTTGCCGAACCTGTTGATTTCCGGGTGATGCGCCTGGCCAAGAAAATTAAGGCCGGTGCCGATTTTATTCAGACCCAGGTCATCTATGATATGAACCGGTTCCATCATTGGATGCAGGAGGTATGTGAGCAGGGTCTTCATGAAAAAGCCTGGATAATGGCAGGAATAACACCCCTCAAATCGGCACGAATGGCCAGTTATATGAAGGAGCATGTCTCAGGAATCTCGATACCCGATGAGATCATCCACAGGCTTTCCTCTGCTGAAGATCAGAAAGCCGAGGGGATGCAGATCGCCGTGGAGCAGATGCAGGAACTCAAGGAGGTGGCCGGGGTCAGTGGCGTTCATCTGATGGCCATTGGAGCAGAGAAGCACGTTCCTGATATTGCCGAAGCCGCCGGCTTCATGCCAAGACCCGAATTGTTGAAAGAACTATCCTGAAAGCAGGTTTGTAACATGCAAGGAAGATTTTCGTTTTATTGCAAAAGGAGATGCAACTGAACCCCCATCCTGGGACCTAACAACGGAGACATGAGACCAAACCCGCCTGAGGGGGTGAGCTCACCGAAGGTAATAAAAATGGGAGTTCTGCAGCTACTTCCGGGGCAGTGCTCCGACAACCAAAGGTTATTGTAATAAAATACAAGGTGTTAGTATAGTTTTATGCAAGAGCAAGAGATGAAAAGGCAAACAACCTGCACCCTGTGTGGTAGTGATGCCGGTCCCTTCCAGGTGGCGCGTGGAAGAAGATATTACCAGTGCACCTTTTGCCTTTCAGTCCTTCTCGATCCGGATGATTACATAACCTATCAGGAAGAAAAAGAACGGTATGAGAAACACAACAACGATGTGGATGATCCCCGCTATCAGCAGTTTGTTTCTCCTGTCGTTGAGTCGGTGCTCAGGCATCATACCCGCAGGGAACGGGGACTCGATTATGGAGCGGGCACCGGCCCGGTCATCACCAAACTCCTGCGCGATCGCTATTATACCATCGAAACCTATGATCCTTTCTTCGATGACAATCCTGAAGTGCTTCAGTCAAGCTACGATTACATTGTTTGTTGTGAGGTGGCTGAACACTTTCACCGGCCATACGAGGAATTTCAACGGCTCCATCAATTAATGAAACCCGGTGGATCTCTCTATTGTATGACCCAACTTTACAGGGAGGGCATCGATTTTCAGGCATGGAACTATAAGAACGACGAAACGCATGTTATCTTCTATCATCCCGGGGCAATAAAATGGATCGCTCGTCAGAACGGGTTTGCCAAAACTACCATTATGGATAATAAGCTGTTCATTCTGAAAAGATAACATGAGTTTAATGTTCAAATGTTTGCCTTACCCATGAAAGTGAAGTACCTTTGAAATATGTTTTCCCTGACGGCGAAAGCTTGATGATCAGGAGGGAAGTGGGAGGAAGAGGAATATAGTTATAGCCATGCTTATGGATTACAAGCGAGCATACAATACCTTCAGAGAACAATACAACCAGCAGGAAAGAGAGATTCATCTGCCTGAAGCCGGGTTTACCATTCGCAACCTGCCCTTTCAATCAAAACAGATCGATTTTCTTCCCTCTTCAAGCGAAAATGCCATTGATCATCGGGAGGAATTTCATCTTATATCCGATGATCAGATTGAAGAAAACCGCCGTTTTGTCTATCCGGTAGTTGTCAGCGATCCGCCAGGACAATCGGAGGAGGCTATTATTCTTCTTCATGGCCTCAACGAGCGCAACTGGGACAAGTATCTGCCCTGGGCCGCAGCACTGAATGAGCGCACCGGCCAGCCGGTAATCCTTTTTCCTATTTCCTTTCATGTTAACCGGTGCCCGCAAGAGTGGAAGAATCCCCGTTTGATGTCGCGCCTGGCCCAAGAGCGCATGAAAAATAATGAGGGGCTGTCGGATGCTACTTTTCTGAATGCAGCGATCAGCGACCGGATTGAGCGGATGCCACAAAGGTTCTTTACTTCCGGGCTGGAGACATACTATGATCTGTTGTCCCTGATCCGGCAAATACAGGAGGGCAACCATCCATGGCTGGCGAAAAAGCAACGCATCAATTTCTTTGGCTACTCCATTGGCGCCCTTCTTACGCAGATACTGCTGATGACCAATCCCGATAACCTGCTAAAGGAAAGCAAGGCCCTTTTGTTTTGCGGTGGGGCAGCCATTGACAGGATGAAAGGAGCTTCCAGGTATATCCTGGATAGCCTGGCGTTCAAAACGCTGCATGCATACTACATGCACCTGGAGGATCATATGAGAAACGATTCCACCCTTTGGACCATTCTGAAAAAAATGGACCCCGGGTTGTATTTCCGGTCGATGATTGATGCCCTTGGAATGCAGGATTATCGAATAAAACGCTTTCGGGAACTGTCGGATAACCTGAAGATCATTGCCCTGAACAAGGACCAGGTTGTTTCGCCATCAGCCATCCGCAATACCTTTCAGGGGGTTGGCCGGAAGCTGAATCAGTTGATCCGGGTCATGGATTTCCCGTACCCCTATACCCACGAGAATGTCTTTCCTTTAGGAAGTGGTATAAGCCCGCAGGCCGTTGATCAATCCTTCCGCAGGGTTTTTGATGGCGCCTCGCGTCACCTTGCGGGCTGACGTACTTAGAATAGTGCCGCCTGTATTTTTAAGGGCATCATGGATGTACGATATGATTTGTCTTGACGGAGAGATTGCTTATCATGCCTATATGGAATGAACAATATGTGCACCGTTTAGTTGGTTATAAAAAGAAGCCTCCATCCTTTCCATATCGTAACGTTTTATCAATTAGTGAGCCTTTAAAACCGGTTTAGACGCTCCCGGGATCTTTGGAGACTTGAAGACCATAGCTGGTTCTACAACGATAACCTAAAAAAGGGGATGATTATGAGAATAACTGATATTTTCAGGAAACAGCGCAGAACCTTTTCATTTGAATTTTTCCCTCCTAAAAAATATCTCACTGCCGTGAAGTTTGGCATCAATGTAGGTCAGTTAATGAAACTGCAGCCGAGCTATGTTACAGTAACCTATGGTGCTGGTGGGGGCACACAGGGCAATACCTTTGATCTGGTGGATCTTTTTCAGAACAAGCTGGATCTCACCTGCATGGCTCATTATACCTGTGTGAATGCCACCCGGGAAAAGATTGCCTATGATATGCGGGTTCTTCAGGATATGGGTGTTGAGAATGTGATGCTTATCCGGGGCGATCAGCCGAAAGACCAGCCCAATGCCTTTCCCAATAGCGATGGTTTTAATTATGGAAGCGACCTGATCAAATTTGTGGCCGGGAATTATGATTTCTGTATAGGTGCCGGCGCCTACCCTGAAAAGCACAAAGAAGCACCCTCGTTTGAAAAAGACCTGGACAACCTGAAGCGAAAGGTGGACTCCGGAGCCGATTTTCTGGTAACCCAGATGTTTTTTGATAACCGCTACTACTGGGATTTTATGAACCGGGTGCGGAAAAAAGGCATCAACCTGCGCGTTATACCCGGTGTCATCCCTATTACTAATTACAGGCAAATCAAGAAGTTTGCAGAACTCTCCGGGGCCCACATACCGGAGGAACTACAAAAGCGAATGGAAGCCCATCAGGATCATCCGGATGCTGTTTACAGGATTGGACTTGAGTATGCCGTGGAACAGTCTCAGGATCTGCTTTCCAATGATGCCCCGGGCCTGCATATCTATACGCTCAATAAATCGCGGGCAGCCATCGACCTCTATGAATCCCTTGCAGAAGAGTTCAAGGATGTGAAAAAGGATTTCGAAAAGAGCTTTCACCCGCATTTCCCCAAATATCCTATATAACTTGAAGATTCCCGGCCACAGAACTTTTAATTGGCCCTCCTATACATCAGGGTCGGGAGCAGTATCCGGGACGGCTGCTTCATCGTTGGTGATAGGATCCGAAAGGACTTTTGTATCCCTGGGGCAATTCAATCATAATGAGGCAGGAATTCCACCAGGCAGGGCATGCGGTGGTTAGACTCAATCCGGATGGTTTCTCCATAATGAAGTTGAAGCCCCAGGCTTTTATAGATCGGTATGTCCAGGATATGAGCCAGGAGAGCTTTGATGACCCCGCCATGGGTGCATATGGCGGTCTGTTCAGGATCCATTTGAATGAGAGACTTCCAAAAGTCGCCGACCCGCTGGTGAAGTTGGGCATAGCTCTCGCCTCCGGGCAACGCCCTGTTGATCATGTCTTTACTCCAATCAAGCATGTCCTGGTCATCAATGGTATTCCAGTCTTGCATTTCCCATTGACCAAAATTTAATTCCATCAGCCTGTGGTCTACCTTTACCCTGCACGGACCTTTGGAGAGAGCTTTTGCCAGGATAACACATCGCTTCAGCGGGCTACTGTATATGGTGTCGCGAGGTTGCAGCAATACCTGCTTCTTGAGCCGTTTGACGGTCCTTTCCAAATGCCAGTCAAGCAGGTCCATTTCTGACTGCCCATAGCATAGGTCCGGGATAACCTTGAGCCTGGTATGGCGAATAAGATATACAATCATAATCTAATTGTTGCAGATACAATCCAAACACAATTTGCAGAGCCATAAAGTCCCGCTGTGGCGGGAAAGAAAAGAAACTGAAGCGGGAAACACCTGTCAACAATCAGAGAAAAGGAATTCGGAGCACAAATCTGTGGCTGACAGTTTTAAAGAGCAATAATTAAATAAGAACGGTGAAGGACAATGTTTTGTTGACTGTAAAGATAAAAAGATGAAATAATTTTTTATTAACGCCGATGTCACCTTCCGATCATAAATTCCATTTGCCGGATTGCGTTATCCTGGATTGAAATATAGATGAGCTCGCCATAATGGATCTTAAAGGCATAGCTTTTACGCAGGGGCATGTCAAGGATTTTGCTGAGCAGCGATTTTATTACCCCTCCATGTGTGACGATCAGGCTGGTGGGGTGCTCCTTTTTTAGCAACTGGTCCCAGAACTGCTCCACCCTCTGGTAAAGGTCCATATGGCTTTCACCCCCGGGAGCCTGTGCAAAAAGAAAATCTTCTTTCCAGCGGGCCAAATGCCGGGGGTTGATACTACTCCAGGGCTGAAGCTCCCATTCTCCAAAGTCCAACTCGCCAATGCGCTCATCTACAATGGCATCCTGGTGCTTGTTGCTAAGGTTTTCAGCCAGCTTATAGCATCTTTGAAGCGGGCTGGTGTAAATGGCAGAAATATTCTCAAGGGGAAGGAGCTTTTGAAATTTCGGAAGCTGATTGCGAAAAGGTTGCTCTACCACATCAATGTCCGATTGACCGTAACAGGTATCGGGCGGAACGTCTGGTTTGGTATGGCGAAGAAGGTAAATTTCCATGGCCGGGTATTCTTTGATAGGGTATAACACCACCCGGGACAAGATGTTTGAAAAAAAGCTGCGGAAATCCTTTTTAAGGGGGAATGATGAGTATGGATCAGAAATCCGCAGCTTTTAAGCGTTCAGGTCAACCGATTATTCAAAGATGACGGCATTGGGGCCATATCCAACCTGTATCGAATCGATCAATGCATGGCTTTTGTCGTAGCGAAAAGCATAGCCTTTTGTCTGATAATTGGAGATCAGGCAGTACACATTTCCGTTCTCCGGGTTGACATCCAGGCCATAGGGTATTTTGTCGATTACCGGGTCAGATGGGACCTGGTTTGCCTCGATGCTCATCTTGAACACCCCACTGGTTCCCGTAAAATAGAGGCTATCCTTTGCAGGAGACAGAGCCAGCAGATAATTGCCGTAGCTGCCCACTTTGCCCCCCAGGTCGAAATGGGTAGTCTCCTGATTTTGGGTGTTAATTTTTACCAGGGAAGAGTTGGAAGGTCCGCCGGTCTGCCAGGAGCCGAGTCCTTTGCAAAAGATCCACAGGTTGTTGTTCTTGTCCTTTTCAATATCCATAGGGATGTCTCCTACGGTGATGGTTTCAACGACCGAGTGCTGTTCACTGTCTATTACACTAACCGTGTTGTCGGCATTGTGTCCGCCACTGTTGGTTACGTAAATCTGNTCATTGACCCTGGCCATACTTTCCGGGCCTTTTCCAACTTCAATGGTATCGGTCAGGATGCAGTCGCTCAGGTTCACCACAAATACCTGACCATTGGTGCCGTCGGCTGAGCTGCCGTTGGTCAGGTAACCCTCTTGATCACTGATGGCCATGAATTGCCTGGGATAACTTATATCAGGGATCACATTCCGGGTAGTGAATTCGTCCTTATTGATAATCTCCAACTTTTTTGAATTGTTGGCCACGATAAAACCTTTATCTTTTGAGAAGGAGAGATCCTGTATCACATCGCCCGGAGATCGCCCGTTTTGATTTTTAAAATAGGTATGGATGGTGGCGCCTGTCTCAGGCTCCAGGAGAGTGATGGAGCCGTTGCCTGAGTCAAAGATGCCTTCATTGACCACGTAGATGCCTTCTACATCCGGGGTGTCACTGCCCTTGTTCTCCTCTTCGCAGGAAACGAATGAAAAAGAGAGTATGCCTAATGAAAGAGCGAAAAGGACCGCTCTTTTTACGATGGTTCGGTAGATTTTCATAGTCGTTGTTGTTTTGTTCATGTTAAAAGATTTGGTTCATTTGAATTCTCAGGTGAATATAATAGGCCCGGCCGGGCATGGGATAATTGGCAATGATTTGATATTGGTTGTCCATCAAATTTTTGATGCTGAATTTAATGTTTCCCTTCAGGTTTTTTAGCTGCATTGTTTTGCTCACGAACAGGTCGAGCAAGAGGTAATCGTCGAGCCGGCCCGAAGGGGCATTGTCAGCGGTGGTAAACCGCTCCCCCGTATACCTGAGGGAAGTACCCAGGGTATAAGATTTTTTGGAGATGTGCAGGTTGTTTTTGAGGGTATGAAAAGGGGTATATCGGAGTTGATTGCCATAGATATCGGGTTGGTTTTTGTTCAGGTTGAGGGCCTGGGTATAGGTGTAAAGGGATAGCAGCCTTAGGCGATAGCTGTTCCAATGCAGGTTGTGGGACAAGGATGCTTCCAGGCCCCTGGTTCTGACCCTGGAGGTATTGACAGGATGCCAGAAGGAGGATCCTTCCATTGGCAACCATTCAATCATATCTTGGATCATCGACTGGTAAGCGGTCATTTCGACGGTTGAATGTGCCCTGAGGCTGTTATGATCGAAGGTATAGCCTGTACCCAATTCGGCTGTCCATCCGTGTTCGGGTACTAGGTTCCTGTTGCCGCCTGGTTGCCAGTATTTATCGTTCATGGTAGGCATCCGGTATTTGGTTGAGAAATGGCCTCTGAGGAAGAGCTTTTCCATGGGCCGGTAGTTGGCTCCCAGGCTAACCTGCGGGGTGGGGTTGGTATAGGGATTGAACTGTTGGCGCACCGACAGGTTTGTTGTCAGGTTGGACCGTTTATACTGGAATGCACCGATTATCGAGGCCTTGTATTCTGTTGCCGGGTTGCTGTAGGCATCTACCTCGGCGCGTAAGCGAGAATATTGAATTCCCACATCGAAAGTCATCCGCTGGTTGAGGTAATGTCTGTAGTTGAGCTCATTCATCCATTTCCGGGTGGTGATGGGCGAATAGATCATATACTGTTCGTCCCGGATGTTTTCTTTTTCCTTGTATAGTTGATGGTGGTAAAAGAGGGCTGTACGAACCTGCAGGGCTGAATGATCAAATACTCCTTTCCAGCCCGCGTAGGCTCGCAGCGAGCTATCCTTTTGGCTGGCATAGCTTTGACCTGTAGATCCCATAATATCGGGCAGTTCCTTGTTGCGGTTTTGATACCAGAGGCCTGCTTCAAACTGGCTGCGAGCGGTGTGGCGGAAGAACAGATTTTGCATCAGCCCCAGGCTTTGCACGGCGTTGTGCCGGCGTTCCTCGAGAGGCTGGCCGTATTGCTGATAATCGCGGTATTCGTAGTTGTTTTGTGCCTTCTGATAGACTCCGCTGAGGCGGTATTGTAAGCGGTCGTTACCTGCCTGGCCTTTCATGCTGTAGCGCTGGCTGTTCCAACTCCCCAGCTCGGAAGAGACGGAAAGCATCGTAGGTTGGTTCCACCGGGGGGTGTTTTCCATCGATAAGGTACCCCCGAAGGTGCCGCTGCCGTAAAGGGAGGCAGGAGCACTGTGGGTGATAAAGAGCTTGTCGGTGAATTCGGCTGGCGAAAGGGAGAGGTCGCACTGGCCCAGTGTCATGCTGTTGATGGGAAAACCGTTCCAGTTGACTGACGTTTGCTGGGCCGAACTGCCCCTGAAACTGGGGACAGCAACCGAACCCTTCGCGCCGTATGACTTGATGTAAATGGGTGTGGCAATTGAGAGCAACTCACCCAGGCTGCCGGAATCGTGATTTTTCAGGAGGGATGAGTCCAGCACGGTGATCTTTTGATCCTCGGTATAATATTGGTTCCTTTTGGACACTACCTTTACTTCCGGCAGCTGATGCACCTTCTTGGAGAACTGCTGGCCTCCGGCCATGGCCGGAATGAGCAGGCCCGCCGCCAGAAAGGCCGCTGTCGGGGTGATGCGAAAGATCGTTTTCAGGATCATGATATGCATATATCTTTATGGTTATATGTTCTACACCATTCATTCAATCCATAGTTGAATGCCAGACTCCTGGCTGGTAACCTTAACATGACCATATATCGGGAAAAGAAACAGGGAAGAGAATGGTTGTTCTCCTCACCATAGCTTTTAAGCCCGAAAGCCATGATGTATCGGGAAGTGTTCGGCAGGTTTCCTGGCTTTCCCTTATCTGAAGAGGCCTTCCCGTTTTCCGGCCGGGGCAGGATAAACAGTGGCGAGGGTAACTTCAGATGTGCTCCGCACAAAGCGGGAGCGGGATTACAGTAGCGGGAACTGCTCCGGTCTCTCACCGGATTCCCTTTTAAAAAGACAAATTGGAAGATTTGTCTTTCACCAAATCACGTCACAAAAGTATGTCAATTATTTGAACCTTCCAAAGTTTTTAGCTGATGTATTAAATTTTCTACAGAACCTATTTCCATGTTTTCTCCCGTAGATTTCCTGAGCACGTAGTTTAGCGAGCCATTTTTACGGATCTCAATAGAGAGGTCGGCATCCTGTCCTTCGGTGTAGCCGTTTCTTCTCAGGGCATTGAGTATCCAGTTATATTCGAGGCCCTGGCCAATGATGCGTATCTTTCGGGCTCGGGGATTGGTTATCTTAAAGGTTCCCGAGAGGTTGTCAAAGCGGATGCCTTTGCGCTCGAAAAATTTCTTAAACTGGTCGGACAGGATTAAATCTTCGGGTGTACCCGACTCTACCTGTCGATCCCTTCCCAGAAGCCATATTTTGTCTGCGAAGCGAAGGGCCTGTTCCAGGTCGTGGGTGGAGAGCAGGATGGCTTTTTGCAGGTTGGAGGAGAGGCTGTGCAGCAACTGCATGATTTCGATGCGGCTGGGGAGATCCAGGTATGCGGTGGGCTCATCCAGGATGATGATGGGTGTCTGCTGGGCCAGGGCTTTGGCTATCATGGCTTTTTGCCTTTCGCCGTCGCTAAGCTCATTGACCAGCCGTTGCTTCATCTCAAGCATGCCCACCGAATCAATGGCGTAGTGGATGATTTTTAAGTCTTCGTGAGTAAGACTTCCAAAAAAGCCGGTATAGGGATGGCGTCCCATGGATACAAGCTCAAAGATGGTCATGTTGCCCACATGGGTCTTATCGGTCAGCACCACGCTGACCAGCCGGGCCAGGTCTTTTTCTTTGATTTGCTGAACATTCTGGCTGTCGAGGTATATATGCCCGCCCAGGGGTTGGTGGAAGCCGGCAAAGGTCTTGATAAGGGTAGATTTGCCCGATCCATTGGGACCCAGCAGGCAGGTGAACTCTCCGGGCAACAAACGAAGGTTCAGGCTGGAATGCACGATGGTATTCTTTCTTTTGTCCTGGTAGCCGATGGTTAGCTCTTGGGTATGCAGCAGATGGTTTTTCATAGCTTCTTCTTGTGTTTAAACAGACAGCCGGAGCCTCCTTTGTTTGAGGATTACAGAGATGACAATGGGTGCACCGAAGATGGAGGTGACCACGTTAATGGGCAGGGCAGTGTCGAGGCCCGGCAAGCGTGCAATAAGGTTGCACAACAAGGCCAGCAGGATGCCTGTCAGGATTACCCCCGGGATCAGGGTGCTGTGGTTGGAGGTCCTGAATACCATTTTGGTTATATGGGGCACGGCCAGGCCCAGAAAGACGATCGGTCCGCAAAAAGCCGTGATCACTGCTGTCAGTATGCCGGTGGTCAGGATGATGTAAAAGCGGGTTTGGTTGACGTTGAGCCCCAGGTTAGCAGCATAATTTTCGCCCAGCAATAAGATGTTTAGCGGCTTCATCATCAGAAAGGACAGGCCCAGACCAATGAAAACAACGGGGATGAAAAGCTCCAGCTGAGGCCAGGCTACATTGGAGAAACTGCCCAGTCCCCACATGGCATAGGAATGCAGGTGTTCCGTGGCGCTGTAATATTTAAGGATGTCCACCAGGGCCGAGGTGATGTAGCTGATCATGATGCCAATGATCAAAAGCATGGCATTGTCTTTTATTTTGCGGGCAAAGAAAAGGATCAGGAAC
>P_1C_Sed_2_UnCtyDRAFT_1000486_pt1 | contig 12078 bp, 8 predicted proteins | sample Pon1CUnioCityCA_4_FD_10229 | JGI IMG/M metagenome (IMG submission 10229) | reverse complement strand
GGCGTATCGATGGTAGCTACCCCTAACTTTATTGATTTACGCCCCGATGCCAACAGAATATACCCCAACCATCCGTTTAACTCAGCCAACCAATTACAAACACGCGATCTGTTTTCAAACGGTGAATTCGTAAATAGAGTGTTAACATCGGTTGAGGTAGATTATAGCATCATACAGCAATCAAAACATGCGTTAAACTTCAGGTTTACGGGCGGTGTGGATCACTTCAGTCAAAATAACAAGCTCGTATTTCCCAGCGAATTACAGTTTGAACAAGCCAGTGGAGCACCCGGTACCCTGATCGAGACCAACACCAATAACTTAAATACTAACACCTCAGCACTACTGGTTCATAATTTTACGGCAAGTGACCGACTTTCATTTGTTTCACAGGCCGGATACACTTCCTTCAATAATGACCAGAATCGAGTTCTAAATGTATCAAATGGAGTGTTGGGCACACAGACCAATGTGGATCAGGCCGTATCTGTGCGGGTAGATCAGACCAAAATATTTCAACGCGACCGCGGGTTCTTCCTCCAGGAAGAGGTGAACTATGCTGATACTTATATCGCAACTGTGGGATTACGCGGGGATAAATCCGATCGAAACGGTGACGTGAACAAAATATATCTGTATCCAAAAGCCTCAATGGCATGGAATATTACCAATGAAAATTTCTGGTCGGTCAATGCCATTGACAATCTCAAGTTCCGTGTTGCTTATGGGCAAACCGGTAACCTCTCCACGTTTGGAGCAAAATTTACATCCCTTGCACCATCCAATACTGGTGGATTGGGAGGCGTTCTGCTGACCAATATCCGTGGAGTGGACGATATCAAACCCGAACGCCAGAAAGAGATCGAAGCTGGTTTTGACATATCCGTCAAAGATGGACTCGCATCACTCGAGCTCACGGTCTATCAAAAACAGATTGAAGACATGCTTTTGCAGCGCGAGCTGGAACCATCAACAGGGTTCAGTTTCGAAAGTTTCAATGCCGGTAAAATGAGAAATAGAGGTGTTGAGGTAAGTTTAAACCTGTTGCCTGTAAACAGACGAAACTTTAATTGGAACGCGAACATCAACTTTTGGAAAAATGTCTCCAAAGTAACTGATCTGCCAGTGCCTGCTTTTGATGTGGGCGGTTTCGGTACCTCATTGGGTGTTTATCGAATCGAAGAGGGAAAATCAGCTACTCAAATCGTAGGCCTTGATCCCGAAGTCGACGGTAATGGAAACCTTGTCACCGATGGAAACGGTAATCCCACTATCCTAACGAAGAAACTCGGCGACGGGGAACCCGACTTCCAGATGTCGATGCAGAATGAGTTCAAAATCTTCAGAAATGTCGACTTTTCATTCCTACTTCACTGGAAACAGGGCGGCGACATGATCAATCTCACGGAGTTGCTGTTCGATCTCAACGGAACAACACCTGATTACGATGATACGGACTTGACCTTTGCCGATTACCAGAATCAAGCAGCCGGAATTACCAATGATACCCCTAACGGCATCAAACGGCTAAGTCTGCTGGGTATCAGCACCGACCAATTTGTTCAGGATGCTTCCTACTTACGGCTGCGAGAAATTGGACTGTATTACAACGTACCGAGCGCATGGCTGGCCAACCTCAGCAGCGGCATACGCGGTATTCGACTCGGTGCGTCAGCGACCAATCTCTTTACTGTATCGCCGTATCGCAGTTATGATCCCGAGGCCTCCAACTTTGGAAATCAACCTATTGCGCAAGGCATCGAGGTAGCGCCTTATCCCTCGTCCAAACAATATTATTTCCACTTCAAGATCGACTTTTAATCATGAAGGTATTTATTATGAAACTATCAAAACAAGCATTTACAAAAATTGCACTGCTAACCGTTGTTGTGATGTTCTGGAATTTCGGTTGCGATATTGTTGATATCGACGATCGCCCCGATCCTAATAACTCAGAACTGCAGAGTATTCTTGACAATCCTACGCGAGCAGATATTAATACCCTGGCTGTTGGAACGGAATCCGGACTCCGCACCGAGCTGCGCATCTATCATATCAATATGGGAATGATAGGTCGGGAAATGTATCGTTTCCTTTCTGCTGAACCCCGTAATACCGGAGATTTACTCGGTAAAGGTAACGCACAGCTTGATGCCGGATCATACTATATCACCCGAACATGGGCCTCATTCTATCGGGTCATTCGGAACGCTAACATTACCATCCAGGCTGCTACTACACTTAATAATGAAGGCGTTTTTTCGGATGAAGAATTCAACGGCGTACTTGGATATGCCAGAACCATGAAAGCATATCAATATTTGATGGCTCTGACGCAAACAAACGGAAATGGGCTTCGTCAGCAACTCGAAACGGATATTTTTAATGCCGGCGAATTGCTAAATACTGCAGAATCGTATCAGATTATTGCTGATCTCTTGGATCAAGCCGCGACAAACCTGACCAATGCGGGAGCGGTATTTCCCTTTAACCTATCGGGTGGTTTTGATGGATTAAACACACCGGCAACGTTCAGGGAGTTCAACCGTGCTCTACGTGCACGCGTTGAAGTATATCGACCACAGCCAGATTGGAATGCCGTTCTTACAAGCTATCTGCCGGAATCGTTTATTGACGAAACCGCAGACCTGAGATTGGGAGCTTATCACTTATTTTCAACAGCTACGAACGACTTGCTAAACCAGGTTTTTGCTGATCCGCAAGCGGGATCAGGCGACAGTTGGGTCGCACATAACTCGTGGGTTGAAGATGCCGAAACCGGCGATCTGCGAGTCGATCAAAAAGTACAACTCCGCGATGAACCGGCAGCTCTTGATGACCTAAGCAGTGATTATGGATTGTTTGTTTATCAAACACAAACCGCTCCCATGCCGATTATTCGCAATGCTGAGCTACTGTTAATACGAGCCGAAGCACTGGCACAGCGTAATAATGCCGGGGATCTGGATGCTGCTGAGAACGATCTGAATGTGATCCGCACTGCTGCCGGACTTGGAAACTTTAGCCGAGGTATCGGTGGACAGGCCGAAGTTATCGATGAGATGCTCAACCAGCGTCGTTACGAACTCTTCTTTGAAGGACATCGCTGGGTGGATATGCGTCGATATGACCGATTGGATGAACTACCTATTGATCGACCCGATGATAATGTTTGGGTTTCATTTCCAATCCCCGAGAATGAAAATATAAACTGATCATTACACCTCATTATTAGCAGGCCATCTCAACAAATTTGAGATGGCCTTTTTTATTTATCCCCAGCCTGTGTTTTTGTATTTTAGGCAACTAATTTTAGGGATGAACAAACTTTAGCTCATGGCCACATACGATTTTATCATAGTAGGAGCCGGCATCGTCGGGCTTTCGACAGCATATAAAATTTCGGAGTCCTACCCCGATTTAAATATTCTGGTGCTCGAAAAAGAAGATACCGTTGCTGCTCACCAGACCGGTAACAATTCAGGTGTTATTCACTCGGGTATCTACTATGAGCCCAACAGCTATCGCGCGAAAAACTGCGTGGACGGGCGTCATCAACTCGTTGATTTTTGTAAACAATACGATGTCGATTATGAAATCTGTGGTAAAGTAATCGTAGCCACCGAAGAAGATGATATTCCCCGCCTGAATACTATTTTTGAAACGGGTCAAATAAACGGAATCGAAGGCATCAAAAAAATCGATCCACAGGACGTTACCGAAATTGAACCCTACGTAACCAACAGTGTGAAAGCTATTCACGTCCCCTGCTCTGGTATTGTAGATTTTGTGGGTGTTTGTAAACAATTGCGATCACTTATCGAACAAAACGGCAACCGGGTCGCTTGTGGACAAGAAGTTACTAATATTGATCAAACTGGAAGCGGACTTTCCGTAAAGACAACGACCGATACTTACCACGGAAAATATTTAATCAATTGCGCCGGCTTATACAGCGATCACGTTGCAGAGTCTGCAGGCGTGCAGCCGGATATACAAATCGTGCCCTTTCGGGGAGAGTACTACGAGCTTAAGCCAGAAGTCGAACATTTTGTTAACGGATTGATTTATCCAATGCCCAACCCAACCTTTCCATTCCTGGGCGTACACTTTACCAAGATGGTCCGCGGTGCGGTAGAATGCGGACCTAATGCTGTTTTTGCGTTCAAACGCGAAGGGTATGATAAGCTTTCGTTTGACTTAAATGAAACTATTGAGACACTCAATTTTTCCGGATTCTATAATCTGGCCCGAAAGTACTGGAAAATGGGACTGGACGAATGGTACCGATCCTTTTCCAAAAGAGCTTTTGTTAAAGGACTTCAAAAACTCATTCCTTCCATTCGCCCCCAACATCTCAAACGCTCTCCCTCGGGCGTGCGAGCCATGGCACTAAAGCCAAATGGCGAAATCCTGGATGATTTCCAGTTTGAGGTTACAGATCGTGAAATTCATGTACTCAATGCCCCGAGTCCCGCCGCAACGGCCGGCCTTGCCATCGGTGATGAGATCCTGAAACGCGCCGAAAACACTTTTATGTAGCCATAAAAGTATTCCGTAACATTGAAGCATTTTTTTGCAAAGGCACCCAAATATTGGTATATCTTTCTCCTATGGATATATCTTTCAAATCCTCCACTCCCAACATTCATACCGACGAGCAAACACGCCGCCTGTACGCTAACGACGCCTCCAGTTATGAAGAATTGCCCGAAGGCGTAGCGTTTCCGGAATCGCTACAAGAAATTATCGAAATTGTTCGATGGGCACGGGTAAATCACAAGAGCATTACTGCACGGGGAGCAGGGACCAGTTTGGCAGGACAAACCACAGGTGGCGGCATTGTCTTGGATATAGGACGCAATATGAACCGGATTATTGAAATTAACCAACGCGAGCAGTTTGCTAAGGTACAACCGGGCGTAATTCGGGATACTTTAAACCGGAAAGCCGAAAAATATGATCTACTATTTGGTCCTGATACCGCCACTACTAATCGCTGTATGATTGGCGGAATGATCGGGAACAACTCCTGTGGCATCTTTTCTATCAAATACAAAACTACGCGGGAACACATTCTTGAAATTGATGCTGTATTGAGCGACGGATCCCGGGCTACCTTTAAGCCACTTACCGAAACCGAGTTGGCGGCTAAGATGGAGCTCAATACGCTTGAAGGCCATATATATCGAGAGATTGTTGCACTTGTTCGTGAACACCGCGATCAGATCTTAGAAAACTATCCCCATCCAGAAATTATTCGGCGAAATACCGGTTACGCGCTCGATCGTCTCTGCGAGATGCAGCCCTTCAATCCAGACGGTAGAAAATTCAATATGGCTGAATTACTTTGCGGTAGTGAGGGCACGCTGGCCATGACCGCATCGGCAAAACTGAGGCTAGTCCCCCGTGATTCCGAATCCATCATCTTAGCACCCCATTTTTCAACCATCCGAAAAGCCCTTGAAGCCACCGTTGAAATTGTAAAGGAAGATCCCGCCGCGGTAGAGTTGGCTGACGATGTTATCCTAAATGCAACAAAAGGCAATATTGAACAACGAGAAAACCGCTTTTTTTTAGATGGTGACCCCAAAGCCATTCTGATTGTTCAGCTTGACGGTGATGACCCTGAAAAGCTTTGGCAAAAAGCTGAAAAGCTATCTCAAAGATTGCAAAATCATGGACTCAGTAAGGCAACCCCCATCATCACTGAAAAAGATAAAATGGAGCGCGTCTGGAACCTGCGCAAAGCCGGATTGGGATTACTCATGGGGCTAGGCTCGGAGGGACGCACACCAACTTTTTGTGAAGATACTGCTGTCCGTGTTCCCGATCTGCCCAATTACATCGATGACTTCCAGCAAATATTAGACAAACACGAAACCGACTGCGTGTTTTATGCACACGCCTCAGTTGGAGAATTGCACTTACGTCCGGTTATCAATCTGCAAAAGCCGGAAGAGATTAAAAAAATGAAGACGATGGCCGGGGAAATCGCCGAACTCGTACGTAACTATCGAGGATCGCTATCTGGTGAGCACGGAGACGGACGTGCACGGGCCCCATATATTGAAAAAGTGCTTGGTTCACAGATGATGCCGCTACTCAAAAAAGTAAAGCAGATCTGGGATCCCGAAAACATTTTCAATCCCGGCAAAATAACCGATCCCAAACCGATGGAGCAGGATCTTCGGTATTCTCCGTCGTACCAAAAGCCTAAAGTAGATACCCATTTCAACTGGCGGAAGGAAGATAGTTTTGCCGATGCCGTTGAACTATGCAACGGGGCTGGTGTTTGCCGAAAGCTATCAGAAAGTGGCGGCACGATGTGTCCCAGCTACATGGCTACCAAAGAGGAAAAGGATTCCACTCGCGGACGAGCAAATCTTTTTCGACAGCTGTTTTCCGGAAAGCAAAAAGAAGCGTTTCAATCCGAGGAATTAAAGGAGGCCCTCGACTTGTGTTTGAGCTGCAAGGCCTGCAAAAGCGAATGTCCCGCAAATGTGGATATGGCCAAAATGAAGGCCGAATTCATGCAGGGCTGGCACGAAAAACACGGGATTTCACTTAGCGAACGCTTTTTTGGTCAGGCTGCTAAATTGTACCCCCTGGCAAGTATGTTTCCAAACGTATCTAACTGGATGATAAAGCAACCTGTCACTAAGGAATTAATGTACCAGTTTTTTGGTATTGACAAGCGCCGTACTTTACCGACATTCGCCAATCAAACATTTATGAACTGGTGGAACAACCGTAAGAACCACCCGGTGACAGAATCCACTAATAGACAAGAGGCGGTACTTTTAATTGATATTTTTACCAATTACCATGAACCGGAAGTTGGTAAAGCCGCTGTTCAGTTTTTAGAATCTCGGGATTATCGAGTCATTATCCCTGATTTTCACGAGGTGGGACGGCCGCAAATCTCCAAGGGGATGCTTGATCATGCTAAACAAATCCTTGATACTAATTTACCCAAACTGGCTAAGTTCGCTGATCAGGGAACGCCTATTATCGGACTTGAACCCTCCGAGATTTTGACACTCCGTGATGAATACCTCGATTTATGTAACGAAGATCAGGTTCACTCAGCGGAAGAAGTAGCCGATGCCACCTACACTTTTGAGGAGTTCGCCGCTTCCTTACTCGCAGATTCTCCTTTATCCTCAAAAAAGAACAAGGTGTTTGTACACGGACACTGCCACGCCAAATCACTCATTGGAAATTCAGCCGTTTGCAAAACGCTGGAAGGTGCCGGCTACGAGGTTGAAGTTGGGGACACCGGCTGCTGCGGGATGGCCGGCAGCTTTGGGTATGAAACCAATCACTACGAGGTATCAATGAATATTGGAAAACAGCGGCTATTCCCCGCCCTACACAATCTCACAGAAGATACGGTCATCTGCGCACCAGGCTTTTCCTGCCGACATCAGATAAAAGATGGGAGTAATGTAGAAGCTCTGCATCCCGCCCAACTGCTCGCTGATGATTTAAACTGAGAAAAAAACTTTCGGAGGCAACCCTCATACCAATATTGCTGTATAGGTAAGAAACGGACTCCAGTAATCTAATCACAATTATGAGGGATTTATTATGCTAATAAGCAAGCATCGCAATGTACTTTCGGCTGTTGTTCTATCTTTGTTTCTGATTCTCGCAGGATGTAGCGAATCGAGTACAGACTCCGGCAACGAGAACAATAACAACAACCAAAATCAATCGGCAACCTTTTCAAGCGGCCCTATTGCACCCGGGGGGACTTTTAGCTATACCTTTGAGGAAGAGGAAACCGTTGATTATTACTGTACCATTCATACGCCAAATATGACCGGACAAATTACAGTCACGAGCAGTGTAAATGCGGTAGATAGAGATACCGTTAGCATGGAAAGCAACCAGTTTGTACCCGAAAACCTTGAGGTAGCGCCCGGCACCCAAGTAGTATGGGTTAACAACCAAGATCACGATCATGATATACAAACGGGTACTCCTTCATCGAATGGCAATGACGATCCGAACTATTAACCTTTAAATGCAATTCATTCAAATATCGCACGTTAATTTTAATCAAGACCATTGAAATAGTAAATAATTTATACGAAGCGTTTTGAAATTGATCAAACTTGTACCCTTTGTTTGCATCATCTTTTTAATATTTCAAAACTGTTCGCAACCAGAGGGCCCCACTTATTGTACTGCTGAATTTGTCATGCACTCGATTACTGTATTAGACCAAGATGGGACTCCCGCTGACTCCGTCCAAATAACCGTAATAAATGAAGGAGACGGCAGCGTTTATCCTTGTGACGAATATCTTTGTAAGGAAAGTCAGCCGGGTACATACACGATAATGCACGATGGTTTTCTGGAAGATCTTAGCAGCAATGGTGAAACCGTTGTTGTGGAGGGAGTAAAAGACAGCCTGCAGTTCAGCGAAGAATTCATCTTTCAAGGAGATGAGTGTCACGTAGTAAAGCTAGCAGGTCCTGATACCGTTTCTTTTTCATCAAATTGAAAAAAGAATGGCGAAAAATTGACTATTAAGGCGCTTTCGGTGTTAAAACCACCGGAAAGAACAAGGGGAATTGTCTTTGAAAACTTAGTCCTGGTGTTGTAAAAAACTTAAGCTCATCTGCATCTGCAGATATCTACTATCCCGCTTCCCTTGCTTTGAGGTTGGGTGCGAAAGCATCCAACCTCTTTTTATATCTCTTTCTTCTCAATAGGTAGGCCGCCCTCAATCCACGAGCGAATACCTCCCGCAAGAGATTTTACATTATGATAACCCATCTTTTGCAGATTGTCTGCCGCCAAGGCTGAACGATAACCTCCCCCGCAATACAATACTATTTCCTCATTTATATCAGGATACTCCTCTTCTATATCACGCTCCAAAATGCCACGCCCTAAGTATTCGGCACCCGCAATTCGTGTCTCCTCCCATTCATCCTGCTCGCGGATATCCAACAAGACAAAATCTTCGCCGGCTTTTTGTTTCTGCCATACTTCTTCCGGAGTAATTTCCTCAATACGAGTTTTAGCATCATCGACAAGCGTTACGAAACGATCCGAGTGATGTTTTCCCATAATAATAAATGCTTTTAGGCCACTGATCTGGGGTTCATTCAATAGAACCTAAAACCCCGATTAATAGGTATAAGCCAAGTTTAGAGTAACATATTAATTCTTAAAGGTATTTTTATTAATCAATTCCTGAGCACTTTCCAGGGCAGCATCCGTGATATCCTCTCCACTCATCAGCGTTGCCACTTCGGTTACATGCTCATTTTCATTCAATGGAATAATACGCGATACCGTTCGTCCGTCCTGTTCAACTTTCTGCACCTTATAATGCTTATGCGCCTGACTGGCAATCTGCGGCTGATGAGTAATCGCTATTATCTGGCATCGCTCAGAGAGGCGTCGCATTGTGCGACCCACCTTTTCAGAAATCTCCCCGCTTATTCCAGTATCAATTTCGTCAAAAATCATTACCGGCAGGCTCTGCTCTCGGGCTATTATGGATTTAAGCGCCAGCATTACTCGGCTTATCTCCCCACCCGAGGCAATCTTGGCCAATGGTTTCGGTTCCTCGCCCTTATTCGTAGAAATATAGAGTCGAACCTCATCACAACCGTGTTCAGTACATTCCACCGGCTGACCTTCAACCGTGATCCATCCCTGTGATTCAGACGTTACCATCCAGTCCACGCGCACCTCAAAGTTAGCGTGCGGAATGCCCAGCTTGCTCAATTCATCTTCAATCTGTTTTGAGAGTTGCTCCCCCACTTTTTCGCGAACCTTATGTAGTTCTTTTGCTTTCTCAGCCAGTTCATTAGCCTGGTCGTTTATCTTCTCCTCCAGCTTCTCAATCTCCAGATCAAAGTTCTCTGCTAGACTCAATTCTTTTTTGATCTCATGAAGATATTCGATTAACTCGGGAATGCTGCGATGGTACTTTTTCTGTAGGCTGTTCAACTGATTCTGACGCTTGCGCAGTTTCTCCAGCCGACTTGCATTGAATTCAATCTTACTACGGTAGCGTTCGGCAAATTGCACCGTTTCTCGAATGCTAATGCGGGCAGAAGAAATCTCTTCCAGATAACTCTCAAACTCCGGTTCAATACGGGAAATATCTTCGAGGTGCAGCTTAATCTGATTCAGCAATTCCATCACATTTATCTCATTGTGATCCCCCATCTCCACAATCGCTCCTGCTTTTTGATCCAGCTCCTCCGCATTATCAAGCAGATGTATTTCTTCCTCAAGTTTATCTTCTTCCTCCGGATCAAGTTCGGCATCCTCAAGCTCCTCAACCTGAAACTGATATAGCTCTACCTTTTCTTGCAGTTCGCGCTCTCGTTTTTGCAGTTCACGCAATTCCTTGCGCAGCTCCAGCATCTCTTGATATGATTCCTTATACGCTTTCAAGGCCGGCTGTACTTCCGCAAAACCGTCGATAACACCGCGATGATTTTCTTCCTTAAGCAGCATCTGGTGATCGTGCTGGCCGTGCAAATCAACCAAGTAATTACCCACCTGTCGTAATACTGAAATATTAACCGGTGTATCATTGATAAAACCACGGCTGCCTGACGAACGAATCTCCCGCCTTAGGATCAGCTCCGAACGTTTTTCAACAGCATTTTCTTCGAGCAGTTGATTTACCTCTTCGTATTCTCCTATTTCTATAATGGCTTCGGCAATGGCTTTACTAGTGCCCCCCCCCCCCCCCCCGCTCCAACAATAATTGACTTACCCGCCCCTGTTTGACCGGTTAGAATATTGAGTCCCTCCTCAAAAGAGACTTCGAGCTCATCAATCAATGCAAAATCTTTGATGTATAAGGATTTTATCATAGCCGTCCGTTTTTAGTTAGGTCCTAAAAGTACAAAATTTTGAACACGGATTAATGTGCAGTGAAGAAGTATTCTCAATTCAAATACGTTTTAAAAGTATATTTCTGCCAACCTACACATCTGATCAATTTCTAATACTCAAAAAAACTGTCATTGCGAACGAAGCGAGTATAATGAGCGGAGTGCGGCAATCTCCAAATGTTTTCTTCTCTTGATTTAAGAGGGAGATCGCCGCGGTCATCCCCAAAAAGGACTCCCTCGCGATGACAAGTTTCTATATCATAAATACTATTCAATTACCTGCTAATTCCTCAAACAAATCTTTCCATTTGGGATTCATAGTTCTATCATGTTTTTAAAGGAGAGCCTCTCCATAACTCTCTATGATTTTTCAGCAACCAAAAAATCCCACTTAAAAAAGGAGGAACTCAAGGGGGTTGTCATTCGTCTAAAAAACCAAAATAAAAAAGGCCCCCGATTTTTCGGGAGCCTAATTTGTTTGTAGCCTCAAGGTATCTATCTTAATGAACAGTCACTAGTAAGACCCTTAAGGAAGGCAATCCTTACAAAATAATTTCAATAAATTTGTACTTTCTTGGGTAATCTATAGAAAACCTTATTTAAACGATCCAATGTCCAATAATAACAGCGATCAATTTCAGGAATATCATCTGGAAGTCTCCGAAGGAGAAACTTCAGGCACTCGTTTGGATAAATATCTCGCATCGATAATAGAAGATACCTCACGGACCAAAATCCAAGAAGCCATAAAGGAAGGGTATATAACAGTTGACGGGAAAGAGGAAAAGGCTTCCTATTCTGTAGAACCGGGTGATAAATTGGAGATTCGCATTCCCATTCCAAAACCGCCCGAGGTAGAGCCCGAAGAATTACCGCTGGATATCGTCTATGAGGATGAGGATCTGCTACTGGTTAATAAAAGTGCCAATATGGTTGTTCATCCCGCTAAGGGAAACTGGTCGGGCACCTTGGTTAATGGACTCATGTGGCATACCGATGAGCTATCAGAACCGGAGGAGGATACTATTCGTCCCGGCATTGTTCACCGTCTCGACAAAGACACGAGTGGGCTGCTTGTTGTCGCTAAAAACGATAAGACCCACCGGATTCTCAGCGAATATTTTCGAACTAAAGATATTGAACGCACCTATTGGGCAATCGTCTGGGGAACACCCGATAATAAAGAAGGGACTATTAC
>P_1C_Sed_2_UnCtyDRAFT_1000484_pt1 | contig 12093 bp, 10 predicted proteins | sample Pon1CUnioCityCA_4_FD_10229 | JGI IMG/M metagenome (IMG submission 10229) | reverse complement strand
CCGTCGATTTTTTGCGGCCCGACTTTTCAGACCCGCCCAGCGAGCCGGTAGTAGTGTAAAAAAGGCCGGTGCCCGGAATCCCCACTGTTTTGCGGGTCCCCCGCGGTCCGATAGTATAATGGGCGCCCCTCCCGCCGAAGGAAAGGGAACCACCGGATTTGCTGAGATTCAAAGTAATTCCCGGAGCGATCTTCATCCTCCGCCAAAAACGAAAACCCATGAATGCCCTCCCTATTGTCCGGTTGGTTTGTCCCGGTCTTCAAATCTTTTCCAATATTTTAACACACCGGCCGCCCGCTTAACATCGTCCGTTTTCTCTGTTATCCTGTAAAAAAGGCAGGGCGGTCAGTAATGGGCAATAGTGAATCGGAAGTTTTAAAGGAAAAGGAAATCCTGGAGAGGGTCCACTCGGACGACGACACCGGTTTTGATCTTATGGTAGACGCTTTTGCTCCCATGATTTACCGGTACGCTTTGCGGATGTGCGGCAACGTTGATGAGGCCGAAGACATTTTGCAGGACACCTTTCTTACTGCAAAGGAAAAGATCGAGCAGTTCCGGGGTGAAGGCCGGCTTCGCAACTGGCTGTTCACTATCGCGGGCAACACCTGCCGGCAGCGGCAGCGCAAGCTTTCCGACAAGAAAAGAAACGAGCTCAACATCGACGACGTGCTTCCTTCTTACGACGACTCGATAGAGCCATCTTCCCTTTCCTGGCGGGTCGATCCCGTAAAGCAGATATTAAACGAAGAACTCAAGGAAAGGCTCGAAAGCGCCATTGCCGCGCTTCCCGCCCCCAACCGTTCCGTGCTGATACTCCGGGACATGGAAGGACTGTCCACCCGAGAGACGGCCAATGCCATGGACATCACCGAAGAGACCGTCAAGGTGCGCCTCCACCGTGCCCGGGCATTTGTAAGAAACAAGTTGCGCGATTACTTCGAGGGAAACCAATGAGCGATTGCAAAGAACATTTCGAGAAGCTCTCCGCCTACCTGGACGGCGAGCTTCAAGATGAAGACGCAGCCGAAATCATCAAGCACCTGGAAGAATGCGACTGTTGTAAGACCTGTCTCGAGACCTTGCAGAAAAGCAGGGAGTTGCTTACAAGAATGCCTGCCCCCGAAATGCCCGAAGACATGAAATCAAGGCTCAAAGACTGCATCCGCAGAGAAAAGTCCCGCTCATGAGAAGGAACTTTTGAAATCAAGGGCCTATTTCCTGTACGCCCTTCCCTGCCGGAGTACGGTGTCGCCGGGTCTTTTAAAAGCATCTGTTCATGTGGGAGTAATAAAAAGGCATCCGGCCCTGTAAACCCACCCATCAGAGGACGGATGAATGGCCCCCAAGGTCTTTTTTTAATTTTCTCTGAAGCTTAAAAAACGGGGGGCTTTCGGCCTGAAACCCTGCTTGTCAAGTGCTACAAAATTTGTTATCATGTCACAAAGGTTGTTTACAATTAAAGTCCGTTCATCCAATGCCTTTCAAAAAACCTAATTTGGCGCCTTGCCTTTCTGAATAAAGCTGCTTTTTAGGGATGTTGTATTGTGAGGAGCGAAGAAGACCGGCATGTAAAGGGACCGGCAAGGCTTAATCATTTTGTAGCTTTTCCGGCCGGCGAAATCATAAAGGAACGGAGCATGAGAATAACAAAAATTAAAGTGATACTTGCCATTTGTATAGCGGCGCTATTTGCAGCACTGCCTGCGCTCTCCCACTATCATGTGCTTACGCCTTCCGATTATCATAAGTGGCAGGCCCGTAAGACGGAAAAGGTGGGACTTCAGCTTTTGTGGGGCCACGGTTTCGAGCACATCTGGTTTGACATCAACCATCCCCGCTCCTTGTTCGCTTTGGGTCCCGACGGCAAGAAGACCGACCTGCTCGGCAATCTTGAAAAGGACAGCATCAAGGCCGTCTCCGGAGAAAAGAGGCTTGCTTACAACTTGAGCTATACTCCGCAAAGGAGGGGCGACCATATACTGGCCATGACCGCGGGCCTGCAATGGGACGACGAGTCATCGGAATGGCTCCAGGACTATGTTAAGACGGTCCTTCACGTCCAGGCTGAAGACGGATGGTCCCGCCGGGTCGGCCAGCCTCTGGAGGTCGTACCTTTATCCAGGCCCTATGGAGTGCTTGTCGGCGACGCCCTCTCCTTCCGGATTCTATACCATAACAAGCCGGCGGCCGGTGTGCGGGTCGAACGGGAGCTTCTTTCCAAAACCGCCCCCGCTCCGGCGGACCTTCCTTCCGAGCCCTTCATTGCCTATTCCGCCAACACGGGCGCTGACGGTACCGTGGTGTTTTCTTTTCCGACGGCAGGCTGGTACGGCATTACCGCTATTCGGGGCTCGGGTGGCGAGCATGAAGAGTCCGGCAAAAATGGCGAGCTTATCGAACGGTCCACTTTGTGGGTGTACGTGAATGAAAAGCCGGAGTAGGCCCGGCTTGTAAGGAGCAGTGATTGCACATCTCCGACGGAATTTTGGCCGGCTCCGCCTGTGTCGCCGGTTATGTGGCCGCCGGCGGTCTGGTTGCCGCGGGGCTGCGTGGGGCCAGTCAGGCGGACTCGGCCCGGACTGGAATATTGACGGCCGCCTTTTTTCTGGCGGGCCTGGTCAGGTTTCCTCTGCCGGGTACCAGCGTCCATCTTTTGCTTGCTTCTTTGAACGGGATAGCTTTGGGTAGTCTGTGTTTTCCTTCCATATTCCTGGCCCTGCTGTTGCAGGCCCTTTTACTTGGCCATGGCGGCATCAGCACATTGGGCGTAAACATGTTAATTATGTCGGTCCCCGCGTATCTTTCGGGTGTGATATTTCATAAGGGGCTTAAAAGGGGAGTTTCAGGATGGCCGTTTTTTTTCATGACTTTGACGGGCGTTCTGGTGCTCGGTGCAAGGCTTTTAACTGTGGCACTTTTCGAGGCAGGTCTTGTAAATTTTAAATTGTCATGGCCGTCTGCCGCGGTCTGGGGAGGAGCAATGGCGGGCATTATTTTTCTGGTGTTCCGCTTCGGCAAAAAAGCGGACTCCGTCCACATCTGGGGCTTTTCAGCGGGCGCCCTCTCGGTCTTTTTCAGCGCGGTTTTATTTTATCTTGTGCTTTCCTTTGCACCGCTTGCGGCCCACGCCGCCCGGGAAGGGTTCGTGGAATTGGCCCGCTTTGCCTTCGTCTTTCACGTGCCGGTTATCTTGGTTGAGGGTATTGTGGTGGCCCTCCTCGTCCGTTACCTGGACACGGTCACCCCTGAGCTGTTGCGGTTGCAAAAGCCGGCCGTTGCCCTGGTTGTTATGGCCTTCTCTCTTCTGCTCCTTATGCCTTTCTCCGTAAAGGCCCACGCCGTTGGCGCCGACGCTTATGTCGAGGAAGGACAGATCATTGTCGAGGTCTGGACGGACGGAGGAGACGTTCCTTCTTCAGGCCGGGTGATTGTGCTGGGCCCGGAAGGAGAAGAAGTCGCCAGAGGAGAGATCAAAGCAGGCAAGTGGACGTTCCGGCCTGATTCTGCCAAGTCCTTCAGGTTTATTGTTGATATCGGACACGGCCACGGCAAGACCTTTTCGCTCCATCCTGACGAGCTTCACAAATTAAATAAAGCCCTGGCATCCCAGGGACCTGCAAAGCAGGAAGAGGCTAGAACATCTCCTGCCGGCAATGATATGGCTTCTCAAGAAAGGGGGGCCGCAAAACATGAATCCCCAAGGCCGGGCCCTTCTTCCGCCGAGACCTTGACAAGAGCGCTTTTAGGGCTTCTTGTCATCGGTATGGTCTGTGCCTTCCTGATGCTTCGCAACCTGCGGCGCGAGGTGGACGAGCTGAAAAAACGGCTGGACAAAGATGCATGACCATATCGGCCTTCATCACGGACCCGAACATGAAGTGGCAATCGACCGGATAGACCCCCGCTTTCGGATTGTCAGCATATTCATATGGGTGGGGACCGCGGCATGGCTGAACAACTTTTACGCTCTGTCGGCGGCCCTTTTGTGTTGTATACTGCCGGCCGCTTTTTCAGGTCCGGGACTGAAGCGGGTGCTGGAGAGGACGGGTTATTTGACGCTTGCAGTGATGCCCGCCTGGCTTCTGCTGCCATTAATGGGAGGAGGTATCGAAGTCGCGGCTGCCGGCCCGTTCAAGCTCCATGCTTCCGGTCTTCTGGCTGCCTCCCTGTTGCAGCTTAAGGCCTCCACCATCCTGATCGCCGTGTTGGGACATCAGGGCAGGACCCCCTGGAACAGGTGGGTATGGGCGGCCCATAAGCTGTTAGTGCCCGCCCGGCTCCTGGCGCTCCTTACTTTCACTCTCCGCTATCTGCCCCTCCTGTCCGAAGAAAGCAAAAGGACCTATACAGCAGCCGTGGCAAGGGGGTTTCATGCCCGTGCCAACTTGAAAGGATACCGAGGCCTGGCAGCGCTCGCCGGCGCCGGTCTGGTCCGGAGCTACTACCGTTCCGAGCGGGTCGGCCGTGCGCTTTCCGCTCGAGGCTATCAGGGAAGGTTTTTTCTGTTGCGCGACACCCGCGCAGGGGCCGCAGAAGCTTTCTTTTTATTGTCTTCAGGGGGAGCGGCAGTCGCAATAATAGTATTAATTTATTGGATCATTTAAGGAAATATGATAGACCCCACTGAAATGCCGGCTTCTTCGGTCAAGGTCAGCAGCCTGTCCTATACCTATCCCGGCGCGGTTTCCGCGCTTTCGGGGGTCGATTTTCAGGTTGATGCAGGTGTCCGGAAGGGTCTTATCGGGCCTAACGGTGCGGGCAAGTCCACATTGTTTCTGTGCCTTTTGGGGCTATTGCCGGGATTTAGCGGCACTGTCCGGGTAGGCGGTCTCCAGGTCCGGCCGGAAGAGGACCTTACCGAGCTTCGCCGCCGGGTAGGTATGGTTTTTCAAGACCCTGACGACCAGCTTTTCAATGCCACGGTATTGGAAGACGCAGCTTTCGGCCCGCTCAATTTGGGTCTCTCGAAAGAGGAATCTCTGGAGCGGGCCCGCCGGAGCCTGGAGATGACGGGAGTTGACGCCGACCTCTTTGACCGGCCTCCCCACCGGCTCTCCGGAGGGCAAAAACGGAGGGTGGCCATTGCCGGAGTTTTGGCCATGGAACCATCGCTCATTCTGCTGGACGAGCCTACCTCCGACCTGGACCCCCGGGGAAGAAGAGAGCTGGCCGAGATACTCAAGTCCCTGCCCACCACTATGATTATCGCTTCCCACGATCTGGAGTTCGTGCTCCAAACCGCGCCCGAGGTCATAGTTATGGACCACGGTAAAACCGTGGCTGGGGGAGCGGCAAAAGAGGTAATGTCCGACCGTAAACTCATGGAAGAGCATGGTCTTGAAGTTCCCCATTCTCTTACTTCTCATGTATTTTCCCACCATTTTAGTTGAATTCATTAGTTAAATTTTTAAAAACCACATTTTTTTAAAAATTTTTCTTGACAACGCGATTTAATGGCCATATTCTGTAACACGATTCTTAATTTTGTAGCACTAAACCGCGGAAACATGTCCCGGATTGAAAAAAGCAAACTGAAGGAGGCCGGAAAAATTATGAAATCTTTGATATCAGGCCTGATCATCATATTAATCGTACTGACGGCGCCCGCGGCGACCCTCGCCCAGCAAGCGGGCACGATCGAGGAGGGCAACACCGCAGCGGTCGAGTTGGAAGCCATCCACGTGGAAGGACAGCGTCCCATTACCGCCTATTCCGACAGAATCATCCGCAGCAAGGACTTTATGAATTTCCCCCGTCAGAATCCTTCCGACCTTGTCCGGCTCATACCGGGCATCCATATCAACCAGCACACCGGCGGGGGCAAGGCCCACCAATATTTTTTAAGGGGATTCGACGCCGAGCACGGCCAGGACCTGGCCGGCTATTTCATGGGCATACCTTTGAACGAGCCTTCCCAGATGCACGGCCAGGGTTACCTGGACCTCTTTTTTCTGATACCCGAGACGCTGGCCTCCGTACAGATGGTCAAGGGGCCTTACATGCCGGAATACGGAAACTTCGCGGTGGCCGGGGCAGTGGACTTCATTCCCGCTTCCCTGCCCGAGCACAACCGGGTCAAGCTGACCTACGGCTCATTCAACACTTTCCGGGCGCTTGGTCAGGCGGGCCTTACCGCAAACGACACAGACATACACTTGGCCGCGGACTACAAGAGCACCGAAGGCTTTACCGACCCCGGCGACATGGAATCCCAGCGGGCCTTTCTCATGATCACCCGGTCGGTGGGAGANTCGAACATGCTCAAGATACTGGCCACCTACTACGACTCCGACTATGACGCGGCCGACGTGGTGCCGGTAAAGTGGGTAGCGCTGGAGAGGACCGACCGTTTTGACGCCATCGACGACAGCGATGGGGGAGAGTCGTACCGCAGCATACTGGCGGTGGCTTTTTCCCACGATGACGGCAACTTAAACACCGGGGCCCGCGTCTATTACCAGGACCGAAAAAGCGTGATTTTTTCCAACTACACCTATTATTTCCTGAATCCCCAAAAAGGCGACCAGTACGAAATGAACGACCGGCGCGACATATACGGCGCGGACCTTTGGCTCTCGTTAAATCATAAAATCCTCGGCAAAAAGGCGTCCACCAAGGCCGGAATAAACCTTCGCTCCGACCATGTCGACCAAGCGCAGTACAATACCATCGAGCGCGAGAGGTGGAACACCATTTCCAACTTCGAGTTTACGGAAAGCAGCACCGGCGTATACTTAAAACAGTTCTTCTGGCCCTCGGAAAAGGTCCAGCTAATGTACGGCCTCCGTTATGACCGGGTGTTTTACGACATCGAGGGGACCCAGGACATTGCCAACCCGGTGCAGACCCTTGACGACCGGAAAGTGGAGACCCGAACCTGGTCCGACGTGGTAAGCCCCAAAGTCTCCCTGGTCTACACGCCGATCAAGGACGGCAATGGGCCGATTGACAGCCTGGACATCTTCGCCAACTACGGCATCGGGTTCTACAGCGGCAGGGCCCAGGAAAAAGCCTATCCTCCCTCTGACCATGACGTTCCCCGGGCCCGGATGTACGAGGTCGCGGCGAGGGCCGGCTTTTTGTCGGGCAAGCTCACCGTGGCGGGCGGCTACTGGGTCGCCGAAAAAGAAGAGGAGCTGGTTTTCTCTCCGGAAGTGGGCTACTCGACTTCCAGGGGGGAGAGCCGCCGTGAGGGGCAGGACCTGGAAATCCGGTATCAGCCGGTAAGCTGGCTCTACCTTGCCACCGACTTTTATCACACTGAAGCATGGTTCGAAGACACTGACGAAGACATTCCCGGAACGCCCGAGTGGCTTCTGACCCAGATGCTTTCCTTTCGACATCCTTCCGGCTTCCACGGGTCTGCCCGGATAAGGTGGGAAGGTGAGCGCCCTCTCTTGAACAACGATCATTCCCGCGAGTACTGGGTGGCCGACGTGCTGGCGGGATACGAGGCCGACAAGTGGTCCGCCGAGCTGGCAGTGGACAATGTTTTCAACCGCGAATGGGACGACACATCATTTTCCTATACTTCACGTCCCACACCGGGCGGTCCTCTTTATGAGGGACTTCATATGACCCCGGGAACGCCTTGCGCGGCAAGGGTTTCCATAAGCTATTACTTTTGAGACGACAGGAAAGAAAAACGAGGAGGAATCTTATGAAAACTTTTTTCAAAACCGGAAAGACCATGAAGATATTGGCGGCCGCAGTGATGATGTTGGCGGCCGGCGGACTCGCCGTGTCCTGCAACTGGGACGAAGAAGATTATGACGGCGAGTTTTTTGACCCCGGCCGGGGTACCCTCGAGTTTGCGGCCAACGGCGAAGAGTTCATAAGAGACGGTTTTCTTTCAACCGACGACTACGAAATCTCTTTCGACCACGTTCTGGTGAACATAAGCTCGATCAGCGCCGAGCAGACCTCGGGCATCAAGCCCGCTTCGGAAAAAAGCGTTGAAGCGCCGACAAGGTCATGGGAATCGTCCCATGCCGGCCATGATAGCCCGGGAGGCGACGGCGGAGCTTCCATTGTGGTGCCGGTTGACGGGACTTTCCTGGTTGATCTTCACGATCCTGCAGGGCCCACCGAAGTGGAGTCTATAAAAGGAGTGGTCGCCGGCAACTATGACGCGGTCAACTTTACCATCAGCCCCATTTCCACCGAGGAGAGCGTACCGTTGGCGCCGGCCACTGCAACACACGTCACTACCTATGCAGGTTACACCATGGTCTATATGGGAACCGCGGTGAACACCGTAAACGGCAACACTATTAACTTCACCATCAAGCTCGACGAAGAGCTGCCCTACGCAAACTGCGGGCCCAACGGCGCCCGGGGCTTTGTGCCCAACGGCGGTACCGGCATGGCGGAGATGACCTATCACATGGACCACGTGTTCGGCGACGGGGCCGACCCCGCAAGCGACGTCAACGATATAGCACTGGGGTTCGGTCCGCTTGACGACGAGTTCTGCTCGTCCCATCCCTGCAACATGAATGTGGAACAGGACGACCTTGCCGCCGGCTTAAGCGGCGAAGACTATCTAACTTTTATTGACGCTCTGCGTACAGTGGGCCATTCCGGAGAAGGCCACTGTCATTTACAGGTTCATTAACGCCCCTCCTTCTAAATGACGACGGGAAAGGGCCGCTTTGTCAAGGCGGCCTTTTTCCGTTTTCTGTTGCCGCTATGAATTTGCCTTGGTTCCTTGACAAAGCCAATCCTCGAAGCTAGATTTAAACTATCTTAAAGTGCAATAGATATAGATGGGAAATAGTTGAATCAGAGAGACCTGAAAAGACGGAAACAAAACAAAGGAGGAGAATTGATGAAAGCTACAAGATTCCTTACGATCACGGCCATGGCTGTATTACTGGTATGTTGCCTGTGTATACCCGGCCAGGCGCGGATGGTCCAGAAGACGAAGAACTTTGTGTTGATTGTGGACCAGTCGGGTACCATGAACGTCACGTACCGCGGCAAGAGCAAACAACTGCAGGCACGGGAAGTTGCCCGCCGGTTCCTGAAACACGTTCCTACCGACATTAACGTAAAGGGCGCCATCTACATGTACGGCATTATGGCCGCCGACAAGGACGACCAGTACAGAAGGGTCCTGAACTTCACCAAGTTCAACCGCAGTGAGTTCCTCAAAGAGTTCGACGACGAGGTCCAGGGACAGACCGGTCCCGGCGCCCTCGATTCCACTCTCCGCAAAGTCAGGGAAGACGCTGGCGGTCTTGACGGCCATCTGGCCGTTGTCATCATCAGCGGCGGCATCACCCGGGACTTCGACGCCAGCTACGCCCGCGACGAATGCCGGGCCTTGAAACACGCCTATAATGACGTCTGCGCCTACACCGTCCTGGTAGGCAAAAGCGAGAGGGGCGGCAAGAACTTAAAGAAAGTCCAGAAATCGGCAAAGTGCGGCAAAAGGACCAGCCTGGACGTAGTGGACAACGACGCGGGCATGGAAAAGTTCGTAAACCGCATTTTCTACAAAAAGGTTGACGAGCCTGCGGACTCCGACGACGACGGTGTGCCCGACTCCAGCGACAGGTGCGCGGACACCCCCTACGGCGCCAATGTAAACTCCAGGGGCTGCTGGGTACTTAACGACATCAACTTTGACGTGGACAAGGCCGAGATCAAGCCCATGTATTACAACCGGCTCGACGGCATCGCCTCCATCATGAACGCCAATCCCGACCTCAGCATCCTGGTGGAAGGACATACCGACTCGACCGGAGACGATGCCTACAACCAGAAGCTGTCCCAGAAACGGGCCGAAGCCGTCAAGGACTATCTGATCAATCAAGGCGAGGTCAACCCCAGCCGACTGACCGCGGTAGGCAAAGGAGAATCCGATCCCGTGGCATCCAACGACTCCGAGTACGGAAGGTCCCAAAACAGAAGGATCGAGTTCAAGATCATCAGCAAGTAAACTTCTTGCGTGAAAAACAAACCGGCGGCGGGGACAAGCTCTCCGCCGCTTTTATTTGTAAAGCCTTTTTAAGACAAGTCCAGTTCTTGATCACAATTGTTTTTGTCGTTTACCAAAAGCAGTTCTTTAGTGCGAGCGGGTTTAGTCGCGATTGAAGTCGCTCCTCGTAGGCAACTTATAAACTTTGCTGTGGTCCGCTACCGGCCGGCTTCATCTTTGGCCTTGCCCGGCCGGTCTCCTTCAGTACGGGCTATGACCAGTGTTCCCACCGCGTCGCCCCATACGTTGGTGGCGGTGCGCATCATGTCAAGTATCCGGTCCACCCCAATGATGAGCGCCACGCCCTCGAGAGGAAGGCCCACCGCCTTTAATACTATTGCCATGGTGAAAAGTCCTGCCGAAGGTATGGCAGCGGCGCCGATGGCCGCCATGGTGGCTGTCACGAAAATGAGGAGCTGCTGCGCAAGACTCAGCTCGATGCCGTAAGCCTGCGCTATGAACACCACTGCGATGGCCTCGTAAAGCGCAGTGCCGTCCATGTTTACGGTGGCCCCTATCGGCAGCACAAAAGAGGTCACCCGGCTGGAAAGACCGGTGTTCTCCTGCAAGTTTTCCATGGTAAGCGGCAAAGTCGCCGAGCTGGAAGCCGAGCTNAAGGCCATGATGACCGCGGAAGAGACGTCTTTTAAAAGCCGGACCGGCGAGTATCCTCCCACGATCCAGGCGATAAGCGGAAGCGCGATAAAAAAATGGACTGCAAGACCGGCAACCACCGTGGCCATATACACCGCCAGCGAAGCAAGGGTCTCCCACCCGAAATCGAGGACCACCGTGGCCATGAGGGCGAAAACCCCATAAGGCGCAAGACGAATGACCCATTCCGTCATCCGCATCATCGCCCGCGCAAAGGCCTCGAAAAGTCCCGGCAAAGGACCGGCCTCATCGCCGAGGCTCAAAAGAACGGCGCCCAGAAGCAGGCTGAAGACAATGACCGGAAGAACGTCCATGTTGGCCATGGCCTCGACGGGGTTGTCCGGCACAAGGCTGAGAACAAGGTCGCCCCACCCCTTGGTGCCTTCCTCGAACTGTTCTATGACACGGCCACCGCCAATGTCGGCGCCCACACCCGGCTCGATAAGGTTCACAGCAACAAGGCCGATGGACACGGACACGGCAGTAGTGAAAAAGTAATATAAAAAAGTGCGCAGACCCATCCGGCCCAGCTTGCGGAAGCTGCCCAGACTCAACACACCGCTTATCATGGTGGCGATGATGAGAGGAATTATCACCATCTTTAAAAGCTTGATAAAAAGTTGGCCGGCGACGTCCAGAGCGGCGGCCAGCATTACCGGCACACCCTCGTAAGGCACGAAAGAAAACTCGCCGCTGCCGTAAAGCGAAGCGGCCAGCGAGCCCGCTGCAGGGGCCGTCACCAGCGACGCTTCCCGGGTCCACTGCTGAAGCGCAACGCCCACGAAAACGCCCAACACCATCCCTATCAATATTTTCCAGTGAAGCGGCAATTTTTTCTTCATATGAACATTACATCAGAGACTTCTATGTCGATCAAATAGACCTCTTTGTTGCTGTTGTCATTCTGAAATTTGTCCGATAGGATGTTGAAGGTGTAGAAGGAAAATTCTTTCAAAGACCACTACGTTTTCTTTTTCAAAACAAGAGAGGAGATAACATGCGACTTTGGAAATTATTTACGGGCTTTTTGGTGTCCGCTTTTTTGGTTTCCTCGCCTGGCTTGGGTTCGGACTTTTGTTCCGCGCCGGTAGGCACCAGCGAGGGCCCGGTGTCGGGCATTTCGTCGCCGGGGCACGCCTCCTGCGCCTGGAAGGGCATTCCTTATGCCGCTCCTCCAGTGGGCGAGAAGAGGTTCCGCGCTCCGGAAGAGCCGGCAAAACGGGACAATGTTTTCATGGCCCATGAGTTCGGCCCGAGTTGCATGCAGGACGAGAGCTTTACCGCGGGCGGCAAAAGCCTTTCCTTTAGTGAGGACTGCCTTACCCTGAACGTCTGGCGTCCGGACAAGGACGGTACATTCCCGGTGATGTTCTGGATACACGGCGGCGGTTTCACGCAGGGGGCGGGGACTTACGAGATGTACAACGGCGGCCGCCTCTCGGAGGAGCAGG
>P_1C_Sed_2_UnCtyDRAFT_1000483_pt1 | contig 12145 bp, 6 predicted proteins | sample Pon1CUnioCityCA_4_FD_10229 | JGI IMG/M metagenome (IMG submission 10229) | reverse complement strand
CCGCGGACTCAAGCAGGCGGCGCCTTTTTTCCCCGGTGCGGCTGCGCCCGAGCTGGTAGGTGTTGTAGGCCAGCGCCCGCCGGTTCCGGGCCAGGTTTTGCGTCTCACCCTGTTTGCGGTTAAGCTCAAACACCTTTCCAAAGGCGGCGATGGCCTCCTCCCATTCCTGCAGGTCCTGGCAGGCCAGCCCCAGCCGGTCGGTCATCTCGGTTTTCAGGACAAGCAGGGCTTCCGGAAACGACAGGGCGTCTCGGATGTTGTTGCTTGTCATGAGTTGAAAGGTTTCTTCGGGACTTTCCATGTAGGCCCGGCATTGGCCGCCTGCACAGGCCCGGTTCACATCCCGGGCAAGTTCGGCCGCCATGCGGTTCAAGGCTTCCTGCTGCTCCAGCAGGCCCTTGATGCCATTTTTATAAGCCGTCCATGCCTGAGCGGGCGGGGGGGCGGCTTTTTCGGCAAGTTTTGAAACCGAGGCGCTGATCGCCGCCTGCTCCTCGGCAAGCTTCCTGGCGCGGTTTTCCAGGTCCGGAAGTTTCAGGGCAGGGGCGATGACGCGGTCGCGCACCAGCCGGTGCAGGCGGTCAAAGCCCCTGGCCGGGGCCCGGGGCGCCATGCGGGCATCGATTTTTTCAAGGCTGGTTTCATAGGCCGATTTGGCGCCCCGGGTGTCGCGCGCCTGGAAAGCGCATTCGCCCAGCCGTTTGTAAAAGACAATCTCTGTTCGGGGATCAGCGAATGGCGTCTCCCGCTTGACCCGCCTGTCGTAGAATTCAAACGCTTTGCCATACTGCCCCAGCTGGTAGAAGGTGTTGCCGAGGTTGATCTCCAGGTTGGCGGCATTTTCCGGGTTGACCTCCGGGTCATTGAGGAAATAGGCTTTTTTGTAAGCCTCAAGGGCCGGTTCCAGCTGCTGCTTTTTGTTGTATACCGTCTCCAGCATTTCATGAATAAAGCCCAGGGTCTGGTGGAAATATTCCACGTGGCCGTTTAGCCGGATGGCCTTGCGGATCTGTTTTCCGGCGGCTTCCAGGGCGGGCTCGGTGTTGCGGTAGGAAAGCGCAAGGCCTGCGGTGTAAAGCCACAAAGCCGTGTTTGGATGGGCTTCAAGCTTTTTTTCGTAATCGGCGATGGCTTTTTCGATGTCTCCGGCAGCTGCCGCGCATTTGAGGTACCCCCGGTGGGCCGCCACGATGGTCTCGTCATAGTCGATCAGCTCCCTGAAGGCATTTTTTGCCGCCGGGAGCTCGCCCAGGCGGTAATGGAACTCCCCGGCAGCGGTAGTTTTGCGGATATAGCCGTTTCTGGCCAGCTGGTAGATCCGGTCGGTGCCCGGCGCCTGCTTGATCTGTTCTTGCTCAAGGGCTGTTTCATAAAGGCCCAGTGCCTGGCGGAACCGCTCTTCCCGGTACAGGATTTCGGCCAGGGAAAACCGGGCCGCGGCCGTTTGGGGGGTAAGCTCCGGATTGCTTTCCATGACCCGGCGGTAGGCGGATTTGGCGCTTTCCCACTGGTCTTTTGCGTAATGGATGTCGCCGATGCGGTTGGTTGCCGCCAGGGCAAGTTCAGGGAGGGATTCCTGGTTTTTTTCCACAAGGCGCTGAAGCAGGTCGATTTGACGCTCTGGTTGACGCTCCGGTTGACGTTCCGGCGCGGATGCCGGTAATTTGGCGATGGCCCCGTCTATCAGGCGGGAGGCGGCCTTATCCGTCCAGGGAGGCTCTTCTGGGAAATCCCGGAGCAGGCGGCGGCAAATCGTCTCGGCATTTTGGCCGAGCCCGGCCGCGTCATAGACCCGGGATTTGAAATAAAGGGCCTGGGCTTTATGGGAGGACCCGGCCCGGGCGGATTGGATCACCGGGTCCAGCCAGTCGAGCAGGGCAAGCATATTGCCGGCTGCCTTTTTGCCGGCCAGCATCAGGCGGGTTTTGGCAAAGGCGGCCTCTGCCTGAATGATTGCGCTTGTTTCCCTGCTGCTGATGCGCTCGATTGCCGCGATGGATGCGTCAAGGACCCGGGCCCGGTGGCTGTCCGTTGCAGCAGCCCGTATCTCAAGCCGGCCCTTGAGTTCACGTTCCCGAACCCCGGCAACCAGGGCTTCGGGTTGGGCGGCGGCGTGATCCCGGGCGACCCGGGCATACATATTCCGGGCAGAGTCCTCCAGTTTGAGATCCTCATAGCGCCGTCCCGCAGAGAGGCCCGCTTTTGCCGCCGCGGAACTATCCGGAAAGCGCTCCATCACCTGGTGCCAGGCAAGCAGGGAAAGGTAGGGGGCATCCGGAATCCGGCCGGCAATCCTTTGGGCAAGGCCCAGTTGATCTGCGGGGGTCTCCATTTCCTTAATGCGGCCGGCGGCGGGAAGCGCCCAGCAGTTGGCGATCCCTGCCCGGTCTGACAGATAGTAGAGGCGTTCATGGGTGACCTGCGGCTGTGCCGCGTAATGGCGCAGCAGGGTCAAAGGGGTGGCAGGACCCGGCGGCTGGCGGTCCGCATCTGAAATCCGGCAGATAACGGCCTTGTCCGCCTCTGTGAGTTTGCCGTCCCCGTTGGTGTCGGAGGTGGTTCGGGAGAAATAAAGCGTGCGGCCATCCGGGCCCCAGGCAGGAAGGCGGTCAATGGCCGGGCCCTCGGTGACTTGCATGATTTCCGTGCACCGGCGGTTTTCTTCCAGGCGGCAGGTATAGATATCGCCGCCGGGATCATTGCGGGTTGACACAAAGGCCAGGGTTTTTCCGTCCGGCGACAGGGCGGAGCTGGCGGCATCACCGCCGGTGTCGATCGTTGTGGCGTCAACTTCCTCCCCGGCCTGGGAAAGATCCAGAACGGCCAGATGCGGCGCCTGGTTGCTGCGCGCCCGGTGAAAAAAGAGATGCCTCCCATCGGCTGAAAATACCGGCGCCTCATCCGCCGTTTCCCGCCCGGTGAGCCGGATGGGTGAGGTTCCGGGGGTTTTCGGATGGAGCAGATAGATATCACCCTTGGCGTCAAAACCGGTGTCCACGTAGGCGATTTGATCCCCTGAGCGGGAGATGGCGGGCGAGCGTCTGCCTGCGCTTGCAGGCAGCAGTTTCTCGGGAAGTTCAAACACGTCCGGGTCGGCAGAGGCCATCCACAGGTCCGAGACCGTATGGCTGCCGGTTGTATAGACAATGCGCCTGCCGTCTGCAGACACGGCCATGGATGTCAGCGGCTCGGTCTGGGCGGTTATCTGAATCGGCTGAAACACCTTGTCTGCCGGAGACGTTGGGGCCTGGCTGAATGCCTGCGGCGCCATCAACAGCAGGAAAAGGATGAGGGCCGGGAGGCCCGGGCAGATTTTTTTATCCGGTGCTTTCATTGCTTCGCCTTCTTTGTCTGCCAGCTGCCGTCTTCGGATTGCACCCGCGTGCCGGCGGGTGTGTCCCTGGCCTGAATCCGGGCAAAGACGCGCTCGATTTCCGGCATGTCGGACTCCTTCAGGTCTTCATTCAGGTAGATTACCCGCTCCATCAGGGCTTGCCTGGCGGCATTGATTTTCTTGATCACATGCTCGAATTCAGCCGGGGTGAAGCGATTTGCAAATGACTCCAGTGCTTCCGGCACATCCTGTTTGTCCATGCCCAGGTTGGCGATGAAGCCTTTATTGGTTTCCCCGACCCAGCCCAGCTGTTTGAATGCCGCCAGGTCATCTGCGTGAAAATCCAGGGTCTGCATGGCAGTGAGGGCATCCTTGTATTCCCGGCTGTGCCTGGGCTGCTCGCTGATAGCCCCGGTTTCATCCACGCCGCGAACCGATGCGGCCAGCAGCATCTGCGCGTCCAGGGAGTTGTAAGTGCCCAGCACCTGGTTTTCCAGGGCGGTGCGTTCACTGACCATTTCCACGTTCACTTGCGCCAGGGTGCAGCCGGTTAAAAAAAGGAGCATGAAAAGGTAGCTTGCGTGTTTCATGGTTGGGTGTCCTCATTATAGTTATCCGTGCCCCGCTTACTGCCTGTCATATCCAGGAGCGTTTTAAGCGGCAGCGTGTCCGCAGAGGCCAGGTCAAGGGCCCGGACGATGGTTTCAAGGATTTCAAGCCGGGCCGTATAGGCGTTCATGCCGGGTATCTGCGCAATGTTGAGCCGCCTTAAGGGCGGGAGGGTCATGGGCACGGATTTGACCGTAATTTCTCCGGAAAGCGAGAGAAACCCGTCCTTGATGGCCAGCTCAACTTGTTTGGGCGAGCCCATTCGCAGCAGCCGGCGCTGGGAGACGATGGCCTCGTTGCTCTCATACGGGTCCAGGGCGTAGAGCATCCGCTCCAGGGCCCGGGATCCGATTTTTCGGAAGTTAAAACGGATTTCCGCATTTTCAAGCACCTGCTGCATCTCCGGAAGGACGGGAAGGGCGGCGAAAAGTGAGCCGCTGATCTCGGATGCGCCGGCATCCCTATCGCTTGCCGCATCCATCTCACTTGCCGCATCCGGGTAAATGGCGGCCGGGTCGATGCCGGAAAAATTGAGCCGGGTTTCAAGCTGATAGCCCGAAGGGCGCGGCTGGAGCCGGCAGTTCCCTAACAGGGTGCCGCCTAACGCCTCGATCTGAAACGAGGGGATCTGCGGCAGGCCCCGGGAAAGTTCGAGGGCCACATGCGAGGGGCCGATATCCAGCGGCAGGCCGCCGGCTGCGACATAAGCGGAGGCAAAAGAAATGCCCCGGGTGTTGCGGAGATTCCCGAAAATCCGGCCGGACCTGGTGCTAATCCGGTTCTCCCGGAAGGGGGCGTTTTGTTCTCCCGCTCCATCCGCACGCATCATTTCCTGTGAAAGCCAGGTGTTACGGGGGGTAGGGTCGGCTGCGGCCGATGATTCTTCAATAGTGAGGGTTTTGGCCAGTTCGATCCGGCTGTTCAGGCCGCTGACCGAAAACTGTTCGTCCAGAGCGGCTGACAACTCCGCGGCATCCAAATGAATGGAGAAATCCAGGGAATTGTCGGGCGATTTGGCAAGCGCCAGACCGGCACCGAGCGCACCGCTGGTTTCAATGGCGGCCATTTCGGGAAGGGCCAGCTTGTTAAGGGATCGGCTGTCCCCTAAATCCAGCTTGGCCGCCAGTCGGCCGGAAATTTGTTTAAACCTGTCAAAAATCGTTTTTTGCGCCAGTGCGGTTTCCAGTCCGTCCATGGAGAATTCCAGGGATTGGCGGAGATCCAGGGGCGGGATCCGGAACTGCTGGTTGCCCTGGATGCGGCTGGCACCGTGGTGCCGGAGTTTCATGTTCAGTTCGCCGGAAAGGGGATCATTGGGTTTCAGCAGGAAAAGTTCTTCCACCCCGCCGATGCTGAGTTGCCCGGTCAATTGGCCTTCCGCGGTTTTGCCCGAGAGCTCATAGGCAAACAGGGGGTCTGCCGAGAGTTTGCCGATTTTAATGCGGGGGGCATCGGCATTTGCCTGATAATCCAGAAAGGAATCCGCCAGCCCCAGCCGGACCCGGAAGTGTTCCAGAAAATCCAGGTTCTCTGATATCTGCAGTTTTTTCAGTCCTGCCAGCGCATCCGGGCCGGGGCTTCTGCCGGATATCCCAAGGTTGAGGGAGGCCTGCCCTGCTGCGGACAGGCCGGCAAGGGCAGGGGTGGAAAAGGCGTTTAAGATTTCAGCAAAATCAAGCTTCAAGGCAGCCTCTGCGTCAAAACCGCTTTTTCCGCTCTGCCGGGCATCCGCCGCCATTTTCAGGGAAAGCAGCTTTCCGACGGCCAGGCGGGTATCCAGGCCCTCGACGGTAATGTCCCTGGCCGCCATATCGTCTACCGTGAGGCGCGAGACTGCCATTTCAAGCCCGGCCGGGGCGGCAAAGGTCCCGACATCCGGATGCAGCAGGTTTATTTCAGACGTATTCAGGTCAAACTGCGGCAGCGCCGCCGTCATGGTGCCGTCNGNNTTCAGCTCCATATTCAGATCCAGGTCCTGGCGAATCCGTTGGATGGAAAGCTGATCGTTTAGCGAAAAAGCCTCCAGCAAGGCGCTGGTGGACAGCCGGATGCGTCCTGACAGGCCTGCGGGCGTACCGGCTGCAGGGTGGATGTCACTGGCCGCCAGGTGGATGCGCTCCAGAGACAAACCTTTCGCCAGAATACGGTTTTCCCCTGCCGCCGCGACCAGGCGGTCCAGGCCAACAGCGGCTTTCAGCTGCGCCTGTGTTGGAAAAAGATCCACCAGCGAGAGGCTGAGCTCTTCCAGGGTCAGGCCGGCCCCTTTTACAAAGAGCTGTTGTTTGCCTGTGTCCGCGTTTTCTAATGTTTTCCCGGCTTTTCGGACGGTCAAATCGGGCAGGGCAAGGGATAGGCCTCTGATGCGCAGTTCGCTCTCGCCCCGGGGAGCGCTCCCGCTCAGCCGGAGCTCGTCAATGGAGAATTTGCCCGGATTTGAACCGGATTCTCCAAGAACGATGGCTTCAGGTATCAGGCCGCCGGCAAAGGCGGCCAGCTCGTCAAGGTCGATTTCTAATGGGGCAAGCGTCAGATCCAGGTCCGGCGACGGCTCGTCCATGCCGTAAACATGGCCCTGGAAGCTCATCCGGCTGTTTTCGAGCAGTTCCACCCGGGCCTGGTCCAGTCTTAGATCCATTGCGGCCAGATTGATCTCGCCTGCCGAAAACAATCCCATTCGCCCGGGTCCCAGATCCCTTCCGCCGGCTAATTCACCACCGACAGCCAGTTCGCTGGCCTTTAGATCCGTTTTGAAGGCAAGAGAATCGGTCGCTGCCATTGAAACCTCCGCATTCAGCGTGATGCGCCCGCCAACCTGACTGGCTTCCAGCAACTGAGGGGCAAAAAGAGCGGCTGCCCGGGCAAGCGGTTCAAGATCTACAGACAAATCGGCTTTTATTCCGCTGCTTCTCATATCACCGGAGATGTTTAGGCTGCTGCCCGGAAACTCGGCCTTGATCTCTGCTGCCGCCTGATCGGGGCGAAGGTTTCGCTTATTGTCGAAAAGATCGCGAATACGGGCATCAATCATGCTGCGGGGCAGTTTCCGTTCATTTACAAACGTGTCCGCGGCAACCGTCAGCCGGACCGGTTCCCTGGCCAGGGAGGGCACGCGCAGACGGATATCCAGATTTTCAACGCGGTAGTGCGTCTCGGTTTTTTCGTCCGCAAAGTCAAGGGCCCCATCCGCCAGGTGAATATCTGTCTTTACATTCAGGGGCAGGGTGAAGGGTTCCTCCGACGGCTCTTCCGACGGCTCTTTCGAGGGTTTTTTCTCCGGTTTCCCCGGTTGTCCCGGTTCCGGCGGTTGCGGTGCCGGCCCCAATGTTTCCAGGAAGTGCAGCAGGTTGATCCGTCCGCTTTTATCCCGTATCAGGCGCAGTTCCGGGTTTTGTAGCAAAAAGGTAAAATTCAGGCAGCGGGAAAACAATTGCCGGTATTGGATGTCCAGCCGGGCCCGGGCTGCCGTGACCATCGGGCCCCGGGAAAAATCCGGGTGATCGGCAATGCGGATGCCGGAAATGTGGATGCCATCCGCCCAGGTCCAGTCGAGTTCCCGGATCTCGACGGGTCGGCCCAGGGAGGTTTCAATCTGCCGGGTGAGGTGCTGCCGGGCCCAATCGGTCGATGCCAGGCGCGGCAGAAAGGCAAGCGCCAGACATGCAGCCGCTAAAACCACCACCAGAAAGAGGGTGACGGCCAGCAGGGATTTTTTCAAAATCCGGCGCCAGCGCCGGTTCGGCTTGTTTGATACCATTTTTTAGCGAGGCTGGGTCCCATTGGAAAAACCGCATGGCGGCATGGTCCATGCCGGCCTTTTCCTGTTGAAAGCATCTTATTGAATGTAATATATATAAGGAGTTTAAGCAAAGCTCTTTTTGAGCTCTGCTTCAGTGTTTGGCCGACCGGAAACCACCTTTGGCCCGCAGGGGCAAATCAGCGGTATCCAGGCTGGGCAGAGAAAACGGCTGCCGCGCATACGGCAGGCAAGGAGCGTATGGGACTTCGAGATTTTACGGTTTATGATTTTATCCGCCGCAATGCCGTTTTGTATCCGAACAAGGATCTGGATGCGCTGGAGGTTGAGGTGGACGCGGATACAGGCTTTGTTATCATCCACACCGCAGCCGTGGAAGGCAGGCCCCGGGGCGCGCTGCTCAGCCAGAAAAATATTGTGAGCATCGATCTGCAGGTCATGATAAACGAATCTTTGAGTTCCAGGAGCTGCCATATATGCGTCCTGCCGCTTTTTCATATCGCGGGGCTTTCGCATCTCATGGCCACCCTGCACGCTGGCGGCAAAAACGTGATTCTGGAGCGCTTTGATGCGGAGCGGACCCTGAAGCTGGTCGAGGCGGAAGCAGGCACTACCTTATATAACTTTGCGCCGATTTTGAAGCGCCTGATCGAGGCCTATGAGGCGCTCGGAGGCGCTGTGGACCTCTCCAGCATCAAAAATGTGAGAGGGATGGACCATCCGGACAACATCGAGCGGTTTCAGGAGATCGCCCCCAACGCGGTTTTCGGCAGCGGGTTCGGTCAGAGCGAGGCCATGGCCGTTACCTGGTCCCCAAGGGATGAGCGTCCGGGAAGTGCCGGAAAGCCCACCCGCATGGCGCGCGTTGCCTTATTTGACGATGATGACAATCCGGTACCAAACGGTGCGGCCGGCGAGATCTGCGTTCGCGGGCTGTCCGTGTTCCTGGGCTACTGGAACCGGAAGGCGGAAACCGCCCGGACCTTTCGAAACGGCTGGCACCACACCGGGGATATCGGCCGATTCGACGCGGACGGTTATCTCTGGTATGTCAAGCGCAAGGCCGAAAAGGAACTCATCAAGCCGGGCGGAGAAAACGTTTACCCGGCCGAGGTGGAAAAGGTGATCCAGGCGCATCCCGCCATCGCTGAAACTTCTGTCATCGGCGTTGCTGACCGTCAGTGGGGCGAGGCCATCAAGGCCGTGTGCGTACTAAAACCCGGTAAACAGCTGGAGGTGCAGGAATTGGTTGATTTTGTAGCGGGAAAAATTGCGCGTTACAAAAAGCCCCGGTTTGTAACTTTTGTGCAATCCCTATATCCTGGTTGGCGGCCAGCAGATGGCTGGCAAAACTAGTGGCGAAGGGAGTGAATGGAGACTTTTTTTAATGCCGCATTCCGTGACAACTACTTTCATGGCCTTTTGGGCACCGCCTCTATCCATATGGGTTGTTGCCTGCTGAATGGTTTTTAAAGAGCCGGTGCCGTTTGGAAATAGCAATTTGGGATGGATTCATCCGGGAAATGCCTGGATGGATAAGGCTTCTTCCAGACGAAGGCCCATTGAGTAGGTGGTTAACAGAAAAACACGATAAGGGAGTATGCACTATTTTTGATTTTTCCGCCGCGTCAGCGGCTTCGTTCAACAATTGCTTGCAGGCGACGGCTAAACGCCGCACATGAAGCATACGTTGGCCTTGACATCCTGGCAATATGATGTATAATCAAGATGTATACATTAAATGAGGCGCAAAAAATGATAAGGACTCAAATATATTTAACGGAGCGACAACGTAACGAATTGGCTACTATAGCTAAATCATTTGGAAAAAAGCAGAGCGAACTAATTAGGGAGGCCATCGACAGCCTAATTGAGCAAGCCGGTAAAAGCCATAGAGAAATGGTGCTTCGTGAGTCTGCCGGAATTTGGAAAAATCGAACGGATCTTCCTGATTTTGAGTCAATTCGTTCCGAATGGGACCGGGGATAATAATGGAGAAGCCGATTCTATTAGACACCGATGTTCTTGTTGATTTTTTCAGGGGATTCGATAAAGCAGTTGGTTTCATTAATAAATATAATGATCGTATAATTTTGTCATCAATTGTTGTTGCAGAGTTGTATGCCGGTGTCAAAGGAGATGCGGAACAAAATGCTTTACAGAACTTTATATCCCTGTTCCGTGTTGTCCCGATAGATGCCGCTATCGGAAAAGCCGGGGGTCTTTATAGACGAGATTATGGAAAGTCACATGGCGTTGGACTTGCAGATGCTATATTGGCTGCAACCGCTGAATCCGAAAATGCAGAATTAAAGACACTCAATACCAAACACTATCCTATGTTTAAAAACCTCAACGCTGCCTATAAAAAGTAAAGGCCAACCTCAGCCCAGGTGACAGCCAGGGCCTACGGCTTTTTGGCAATCTGGGGGAATTTGAACGTTAACCATCTTTAATCAAGTCAGTGGGACCCGGATATCCGGGTATATCCGGGTCCGGGTATATCCGGGTCGGACCAACATAACCAATTGATATGATAGCGATAATATGCTAAAAGAGGCGGATATAGGCATTAAACCTGAAAAGGTTTATTTCTCGAACGTTTTTCAAAAAAACACATAATATTAGCCTGGTCGACCCCAGATCCCACAGATTCCACAGATCCCACAGATCCCACAGNTCCCAGGCCAGATCCCAGCTGATTTAACCGGCCAAGCCCCGCGAAAAAGCCATCTGTCTAAAAATCCGCAAACTCAGTCACCGGTGAAAGCGGGACCGGCGGATAGATCCGGCCGTGGCAGGGAGGCATGGAATTATATACCCAGTCAATGGTTACGCTGCCGGTCTGAATTCCCCGGGACCGCGACATTCCGTTAAACACGCCCCGGACCAGCACATCCTCCATTTTCATGGTCAGCCCGAACACTGCCACAGCCTGGCCGTGGGGAATTTTTCCCAGCTCTTTTTCAAATGCCCATGGGAAAAACACGAGCCTGGCGGGTCCTTCAGCCTGACACTGAAGCAGGGGAACGATTTCGGGAGACCCGTCCGCCCGGATATAGGCCATAAATTTCAAGGCATCTATCCGGTTAAACAGATTTTCGCCAAAATCCGTCAGCACCCGGTCTTTGGGACTGGAGCGCGCTCCTTTTTTTGCGAGTTTGGTCATCAGGGAGGAAACCATGATTTTAACGAGAGGCAGCCCATCCGGGCCCTTCAGATCGGCCAGATCCAGATAATGCACGGTGTTGACGCCGAAATAGGCATTATAACGGAACATGGGAAGCTCATTATAGCGCTCATATTCCGGTCCTTCCTGGCGCAGGTGGGTCCACCGGGCATGGCCCCGCCACATCTTCCGGTCCATGGTCAGTACCAGAAAAGCGATTTCAGTATGTTTCTGAATATGGGTCTTGCTGCGGCCCTTGCAAAATTCTCCCAGGGTGAGCTGTTTTGGCCCGGATGCCGCAATAGAGGTAATCAGGGTGATGTGGGGTAGACCTTCCGGATTGACGGATGCCACCAGTCCAATTTTTTCCGCCGGTGCGAACGCATCCATGGTTTTCTGGTCAAAGTTCGTGCGATCATACATCACCGTCACCCTCCTGCTGAAATTTTAATTTTTGCTTATGCTGCCTCTCGAGATTCTTTTAAAACCCCAATTTTTTTCAAAACCGGCATCATTCTAAACGTGTGGCACCAGTGGCAACCACCATATCCGGGTCCACACCGGAGCGTTTTGCCGCCTGCGCCATTTCTTCCAGAAAATCCCGGGAGAGCAATTTCTCATTTTCAAATGCCCAGGGCTGACCCAAACGAAGATATTTGTCCCGGCACAGGTTGTTGAACGCGCACAACTCCCACCGGGAAACCGCGCCGTTGAGGCGGGTGGCGATAAACTCGCCAATGGCTGCAATATTTTCAGGTGTTGCGGTGGCTTCCGGGATCAGCGGAGTCCGAATCCACATTTCCGAAGGATGCACGTGGGACCGCATATAGTCGCTTACATACACCATGTTCTCCAAAATGCGGTGATTGTCATGACCGGTAAATTTTTGGTGCGCGGCCGGGTCCATCAGCTTGATATCAAACAGCACCAGGGCTGAATACGGCAGCACCTGGTCCAGGGCGCTTTGGCGACAAAGACCGCAGGTATCCAGGGCCGTATGAATGCCTTTTTGCCGAAGGGCTTTTAAAAATTGCCCGGCAAACCCGGCCTGAAGCGCGGGTTCGCCGCCGGAGACGGTAATGCCGCCGCCGGATGTTTCAAAATACGCCCGGTCTTTAAGCACTTCGGCCGTAAGGTCATCCAGTGCCCAGGTTTTTCCCATGAGCTCCAGTGCCGTCCCCGGGCATTGCCCGGCGCAGTCTCCGCATCCGGTGCAACGGGTCCGGTCAATGGTCATGCCGGATTCCGAAAGCGCCAGGGCATTTTCCCGGCAGACGGA
>P_1C_Sed_2_UnCtyDRAFT_1000482_pt1 | contig 12176 bp, 11 predicted proteins | sample Pon1CUnioCityCA_4_FD_10229 | JGI IMG/M metagenome (IMG submission 10229) | reverse complement strand
CTGTTGTTCGCGCCCCCCGACATCTGGGCCGGAAAATGATCCATGCGATCATCTAGATCAACCAGGGTTAAGGCCTCTTCGGGGTCATTGGGTCTTCGGCAAACTCAGTAACAATCGCTATATTTTCTCGGGCGGTGAGGCTGAAGATCAGGTTATAAAACTGGAAGACAAAACCAACATTAAGGCGACGAAAGTTGGTGAGCTGTTTTTCTGAGGCATTCGTCAAATCAATATCGCGGTAGGTGACCTGCCCACTGCTGGCGGTATCCAACCCACCTAAAATATTAACAAGCGTAGATTTACCACTGCCCGAAGCTCCCAACAACACGACCATTTCACTGATGAAAATTTCTAATTCAATACCCCGAAGGGCTTGTACCTGAACTTCTCCCATTTGATATACTTTCGTGAGGCCCCGAGCCGAAAAAATGAGCTTTTTTTGGTTGCGTAGCTAGCAAAATAGTCGTCGTTTTTAGGTAAAATACGATCTCCTCAATGCTGGGACTGTACGAAGATCCCGCAATGTACCTGCAGATTGAGCGGACTCGAGAATATATTCAGCATATCAATGAGGCATTGGAACGTATTGAAGACAAAACATATGGCATCTGCCAGGCTACCGGCAAGCCGATTTCTAAAGGGCGACTGGAAGCGGTACCACACACGCGTTACAGTATTGAAGCTAAAAACCAAGGACTAGTAAAAGACCGTTAATTATGGATGAATCAAATTATAGATATGATATGGACCCGGTATTTAATGAGCGCCCGCATTTGTTAGCCTCAAAGAGCTACCGGGGATTTTCGGTGAAGCATAATGAAAAGCACTGGGATGGAATTAAAGTTACCGTTGCCAATAAACAAGGGATGAAAATTTCTGGCAGCGGTGAAACCGAAGATGAAGCTTTAAAAAAATGTGTTGATCAAATTGATCTGTATTTGGATCAATAAGAGAAGATAAAAAGTAAAGCATGTTTCAAAATAGAGAAGACGCAGGAAATCAACTTGGTTCAGCACTTGACAAATATCAGCCGGATCGGCCGTTGCTCTTGGGTATTCCGCGTGGGGGCGTAGAAGTGGGGTACTATGCGGCTTTGCATTTGGACTGTGCTTTTAACGTGATTATTGTCCGAAAGCTCGGACATCCCGAACAACCCGAGGCGGCTTTCGGAGCGCTTGCCGAAGATGGAAGCCTTTACTTAGATCCGTGGTCGAATAAGTATTTGACAAAAGAAATCATCGAAAAGGTGATAAAACGGGAGAAGAAAGAAATTCAGCGCAGGATAAAAGCGTACCGTCGGGGACAACCATTGCCGGATTTAACTGATCGGGTAGTAATTTTGTTGGATGATGGTATTGCTACGGGGGCCACTATTTTTGCAGCTATTGAGATGTGCCGTAAAGAAGAGCCCAAGCGGATTGTTGTTGCTGCAGCGGTTTCTGGTTACAGTCAGTTACGAAAGCTTGAAGCCAAGGCTGATGAAGTGGTTATTCTCAATACAATGGGAAAAGTTTTATGCCGTATCTCAAGGATATCTGGATTTTGGCAATTTATCCGATGAAGAAGTAATCTACTTTATGGAACAGTGGCGAAAAAAAGTGGCCCCAAAAGTATGTTTTGATCAATAAGACACAGATGATTTGAAGACCATGAATTCATTAATGTTGGTTCTGTCGATGGCACCGGTCAGACGATCGCTATCGGTAACCGGGAAAAACGACTTTTGGCTGGACTGCATTTTCCGGTAGATCTCTGTCAGCTCATCCGATTCGTTAATAATATCAAAATTGCTGGTCATGACATCTTTAACAGTGAGCGGTCCGGCTTTCCCTTTCATTGCTTGTATGATGTTCTGGTTATAAACGATTCCCACAGGTTTATGACCATCCGAATTCGTCACGATAAAATCGCGTTCTGTGCCCGAAAGAATTAACTCAATTACTGATTCTAGGGAGTCGTCGGGATCGAGTACGGTGATATCAGTCAACATGGCATCTTTGGCTTTATATCCCTGGAGAAGCGTGAGCTGCTGCACCATCACGTTTTCTCCAAAAGCACCGAAGAAAATAAAAACGCCAATTAATGCAAGGAACGGATTATAGAGCAATCCAAAAAAGAAAAATATGACTGCCACCAGTTGTCCCAGATTTGCAGCTATTTGAGTCGCTTTAACCCGATCCAACCGCATGGAAAGAAGTGCTCGAAGAATGCGTCCGCCATCCATAGGAAATGCGGGGATAAAATTAAAGACTGCCAATATAACATTGGCGTAAAATAGCAGGAATAAAAAGTTGCGGGCAGATATTTCGCTGAAAAATTGTTGGATCTGGGACTCATCCAACCCCTGTAAAAAATCGAAGGGGATAACCAGGTACAGAAGAAAAGCAATCACGATATTTACGGCCGGACCTGCCAGCGTAATGAGTAACTCTTTTCGTGGTTCCTCGGGAAAGTCCTCTAAACTTGCTACACCGCCAATGGGTAAAAGTGTAATCTCTTTTGTTTGGATGGAAAATTGTCTGGCCGTAAGCGCGTGCCCCAACTCATGCAATACTACACATCCGAATAAAACAATGACAAAGAAGTTGCTCCACAGAATACCTGCCGTGCTGGTATCAGCCCATAACCCAGAAAAGGTGATCCAAAGGATTAGCAATACAAACGTCCAGTGAACCTGTACCCGAATTCCTGCAATTCTTCCAAGTGTCAGCGCTCTTTTCATTATTGCAATATCTGATCGCTAAAGGTCAAACTTTTGTCGGCTTCTTTTTAGTTTCGAGCTGATGTATCGTTTTAATGACTTGTATAACACTATCGGGATTTAATGATATAGAATCAATACCCGCATCCACTAAAAATGCAGCGTAATCGGGATTATCACTCGGTGCCTGACCACAAAATCCAATCGTAGTTCCCATCCCATGAGCTTTTTGAATGACATCGCTGATGGCACTTTTAACGGCCTCGTCATTTTCATCAAACAGGTAAGATAGTGCGGCCGAATCACGATCAACACCCAATAAAAGCTGGGTCAGATCATTGGAGCCGATAGAAAATCCATCGAAATGCTCGGCAAATTGTTTGGCCAATATCACATTGGAAGGCACTTCGCACATCATATATACCTGGAGACCGTTTTGGCTACGCGCTAATCCATGGGATGCCATCACCTGCAACACTTTTTGCGCTTCTTGAACAGTGCGACAAAATGGGATCATAACAATGACATTTTCCAACCCAATTTCTTCGCGCACCTTCTTTATGGCTTTACATTCCAGCTCGAAGCCCTCGCGGTAATCATCGCTGTAATAGCGGCAGGCGCCTCTCCATCCAAGCATGGGATTTTCTTCGTGTGGCTCAAAATATTTTCCCCCAACTAAGCCGGCATACTCATTGGTTTTGAAATCGCTGGTCCGTACTATAACTGGCTTGGGATATTGCGAAGCCCCGATTTTAGCAATGCCCTGTGCAAGTTGATTTACAAAATATTCGGATTTATGCTCATAGTTTTGTGTTATTTTTTCAATCTCCTTGCGGTCGGATTCATCTTTTACATCCTCAAAATGTATCAATGCCATCGGATGCGCTTTAATATGATAGCTGATAATAAATTCCATACGTGCCAAACCAATCCCTTGCACTGGCAGTTGCCACCATTTGAAGGCTGACTCGGGTACGGCCACATTTAGCATAATATTGGTGGATATTTCGGGGATATTGCCGAGGTCAATCTCCTCTACTGAAAATTCCAATAAGCCATCGTAAATCTTACCCTCGTCTCCCTCTGCGCAAGAAAGCGTTATTTCTTGCCCGTCTTGCAGGATGGAGGTTGCATGATGGGTACCAACAATGGCGGGGATACCCAACTCCCGGCTGACGATGGCAGCATGACACGTTCGTCCGCCCGAATCGGTGATAATACCAGCGGCCCTCTTCATTGAGGGAACCCAATCCGGTTCGGTCATTTTGGTCACTAAAATATGATCGGGAGTAATGGAAGCGAGATCATCCACACTTTCTACTTTCTTGACGGTGCCGTTGACGATGCTGCTGCCGATGCTCAGTCCGGTAAGTACAACCGAGGCATCCTTATCACCAAGCGTATAGTTTTTGAACATTGTGCCGTTGGTAAATTCCGAGTGCACGGTTTCGGGACGAGCCTGCACGATGTAAAGCTCATTGGTATGATCATCCTTGACCCACTCGATATCCATGGGACGACCGTAATGGTCCTCAATAGTTTTAGCCCATTTTGCCAGCGTGATGATTTCGTCATTCACTAACACAAAGTGCGATTGTTCGTCGGGTGTTGTAGGGACATTTTCGACGCGATTACCATCCTCCGAGCTGTAAATCATTTTTTGCTCTTTGTTCCCCAGCTTTTTTTCGATGATGGGTACAACGTCATCTCGATCCAACAGCGGCTTAAATACAATAAACTGATCCGGATTAACGATTCCGCGGACCACATTTTCGCCCAGTCCCCAAGCACCATTGATGACGATAGCATTAGGGAATCCGGTTTCCGTATCAATGGTAAAGATAACACCGGAACTAGCCTTATCGGCGCGCACCATTTTTTGAACACCCACCGAAAGGGCAATTTTAAAATGATCGAATCCCTTTTCTTCGCGATAGACAATAGCGCGAGCAGTAAATAATGATGCGAAACATTTTCTACAGCTCTCAAGCAGTTCGTCCTCACCGCAGATATTAAGATATGTTTCCTGCAGGCCCGCAAAGCTGGCCGAGGGCAAATCTTCAGCCGTAGCACTACTACGGACTGCCACATCTACATCTTCAGTTTCATAGATCTTACATAATTGTCGATACGCTTCACGAATACGATCTGCAATAGCTGGTGGATATGTTCCTTGCTGAATAAGGTCACGAATTTGGCGGCTTGCCTCTTCAACAGATAAGGTCTTGTTGTGATAGCGCTGTAAAGACTTTTTTATGGTATCTTCGAGCTCATTTTCAGATATGAAGGTGCGGAAAGCTGACGAAGTGGTTGCAAATCCCGAGGGGATGTTGATACCCAGTGGGACCAGATGTTGTATCATTTCACCTAAGGAAGCATTCTTGCCCCCCACTTCTGCGACGTCATTATTATTTACATCGTGCAGCCATCGCACAAACGTATTGTGATGATTAGTCATAAATAACTCTCGTAATCTTAAAAAGGTTTTGCCATCCGAACAGTAAAAGGCGGCTGTAAATATTTCGTCTTAATTACTTCAAACTTACCGTGGATTAGCACCTGACCTTGCAATGGCATCCTTTTGACGTATGTAATCAAATCCATTAAGTACCCTTAGGAAATAATCTTACAGGAAGTCCTTATCAATACTTACAGCCAAAATGTAATAGTTATATAGTTTATGATATCATATTAAATAAAAACATAGAGCAGTGGTTATGTACGAGATTACAATGGAACTCCCGTTTAATGGGCACCAAGTAGATGGCAAGCTTAGTTTGCCGGTCAGTGCCCAAAGTCTGATTATTTTTTCGCACGGTTATGGACGTTCTTCATTAATGCCCCACGAACACCGATTAGCGCTTGCTTTTCAGCAGGCCGGATATGGGACACTTGTCTTTGATACGGTGGATATCTACGAAAATTTTTCACCAGATGCCGAAGGGTTTGAATTCTTAACTAAAGGACTGTTGGCTACGACCAATTGGTTGCATAGTCATTCCGAGTACAGGGATTTTGACTTGGCTTACTGTGGAAGTGGACGCGGGGCGGGACCTGCTTTACAGGTTGCATCAGAGTTGCCAGATGTGATAAAAGCAGTTGTTTGCTTGGGAGGCCGTATGGATATGGAAAAAAGGACCCTTTCAGAAATCTTCATTCCAACACTGTTAATTGTAGGCGAACTTGATTTCGAAACGGTTGGAAGAAATAAAAAGGTGCTATCAAAATTAAGTAGCCCCAAGCAACTAGCTGTTATTTCGGGAGCATCCCATCTTTTTGAGGAGCCGGATAAGCTGAATGAAGCAGCACATATAGCTGTGTCTTGGTACCAAAAATATTTACGATCAGGTAAACCTAAATCCGAAATGTTGATGAGGCCTGCAAAATAATACTTGAGAACAGCAAGCCCTGACATTTGAAAGAATGTGGGGAAAAGGGTACAGATAAGTAAGAAGATAAGCTGATTACTTTGGGTCGTCTGTGCCGTTATATTAGCTCTTCATCTATCAAGTAAACCATTAATAATTACCGTAGTGGAACAATATCTGATGGTGCCGGAGGAGGTTACGTTACTTGAGATGCAACGTTTTTTGCAGATCGTTATGGAAAGAGAGTGCCGGTATTATGCCAGCGATCTGTTTGAGTATCCCGATGAGCAAGATTTTGATGCTTTGGATGGAAGGATACAGCATACTCTTGAGGTCTTTCAAACATTGCATCTCTCAACCGAGAATCATTTTCAATTAGTATTGCGGGGTAATGGGCACCATCAAGTTTTTAAGGATTGGAGGATATCAGAATTGGCATGTTTCTATATGATGATAAATGGAGATCCAACTGATACGCAAGTCATTGCTGAACAACAGCATATCATTATTGATGGGCTGCTGAATTACCTTCGACGCTCCGCACATTGATCTATTTTTTTGGAGGTGTTCGTAATAGGCGTCCTTACATTTTAGTGTCCCATTTCTCCCATAGTAAGCCAGTGATTAATTGAGCATAATGGTGGTCTGTGGGCTTTTTGGGTGAACGAAGCTGCGTCCTATTGGCGTGATTAAGGGATAGCTGGTAAGCTTCTGTTTTGTGTACGACTAAATTGTAGGTAAGGGATTTTGTTACATCTCTATTGGACACTTCCCTGCATAAACAAGGAATGCAGAGTGTTAGATTAATACCGAGTAATGAACAATTTTTGTCGGCACCTGAATGGTGCCGGCATACAAACCAGTGGTTGAGGGTGTCCTGCAAAAGGGGCTGAGATTATACCTTTAGAACTTGACCCGGGCAATACTGGCGAAAGGAAAATCACAGGTTTTTTATTTTACCAAGGAGTATATATGGCGTACAAGAAACTACTTTTTCAAACGGCTGCAAGAGAGAAAATTTTAAAAGGGGCGACTACGCTTTATAATGCCGTTCGAGTTACACTGGGTCCTAAATCCAAATCGGTACTAATCGAAAAGAAATGGGGAAAACCTTTGGTGTGCAATGATGGTGTAACTATAGCTAAAGAGATAGACCTGAAGGATCCCGAAGAAAATTTGGGTGCGCAGGTGTTGAAGGAAGCGGCCGAACGAACGGGGGACCTTGTTGGTGATGGTACATCTACTTCCACAGTTTTGGCATACACCATTTTTGCTGAAGGATTGAAGAACGTAGCGGCGCGTGCCAGTGCCATTGATTTAAAGCGAGGGCTGGAACGTGGACTGCAAGTTGCATTAAATGCTCTTAAAGAGATATCTCGGCCGGTAAAATCCCACAAAGAAAAAGAACAAGTAGCTACTATTTCTGCGCATAACGATCGCTCGATTGGTGAGCTTGTTGCCGAGGCTATCGATAAAATTGGTCCGGAGGGCGTGATAACTGTGGAGGAGGCCAAGGGAACCGAAACGCAAGTTGAAGTAGTCGAAGGCATGCAGTTTGATCGCGGCTATCTTTCGCCTTATTTCGTTACGGATCCACAGAAGATGGATGTTGAAATTGAGAACCCGCTCATCCTGCTGTATGACAAAAAGATAAGCATGCTCAAAGATCTGCTTCCGTTGCTGGAGGAGGTAGCCAAACAAAAGGCAGGACTCGTAATTATCGCAGAGGATGTAGATGGTGAGGCCTTGGCAAGCTTGGTCGTCAACCGAATACGTGGGATCTTATCCTGCGTGGCAATCAAAGCTCCCGGCTTTGGCGATCGTAGGTCTGCCATGTTACAAGATATTGCCCTGCTTACCGGTGGACAGTTGGTTTCTGAAACTTTAGGGATTAGCCTTGAAAAAATTACAACCGATATGTTGGGTAAAGCTCAGCGTATTTTAGTGGATAAGGACACGACAACTATTATAGGCGGAGCCGGGGACAAGTCAGCTATAGAGGGACGGTGTAGTGAGCTACGTCGGCAAATTGAAGATATAACCTCTGATTTTGATAAAGAGAAGCTCCGAGAACGGCTTGCAAAACTTTCGGGTGGAGTGGCTGTTATTCGAGTAGGGGCACCCTCCGAAACGGAGCTCAAAAGTCGGAAAGAGGCTTTTGAGGATGCTATTAGTGCTACTAAAGCCGCCATAGAAGAAGGGATTGTTCCCGGAGCGGGGTTGGCACTACTTCGTACTATTTCAGCCTTGGAGGAAGAAGCCCAAAAAGCGGAAGGAGATGAGAGAACAGGAATTATGATTCTCCGCCGTGGATTAGAGTCTCCTGCCCGACAAATTGCTGAAAATTCAGGTGCTGATGATGGGGTCGTTGTAGAACGGATGATTGCCGGCGATGGGAAGATTGGTTTTGATGGATCACAGAACCAATTTGTAGATTTGTATCAGGCAGGGATTATTGATCCCACTAAGGTGGTACGCATTGCTTTAGAAAATGCGGTTTCTGTTGCCGGCACTTTACTGCTTACCGAGGCCACAATGACAGAGGTTGAAGAAAAGTCTACATACCTTCATGAAGAAGCAGCTTTGGAGAATGGATATTTGGAGTGAGCTTATCAATACCAATAAAAACAGAACTCAAAACTTAAATAAGGCAATAGCCTATTTAAGTTTTCTCCCTTTTTCTTAAATAGTCATGGATGATATGCAGTTTAATAAATCTGAAATAAGTCAATGTTTTATTGACTTATTTGCGAAAATATAAAAACGATTGAACAATCAGCAGTCAACCTGCAGACCGCTGGTAACTTTGTGATTCTGGCAGGTGCCGAGATTTCAAATATTCCGACTTCATCAATAACAGGTGATATCGGCTTAAGCCCGGCAGCGGGATCGATGATTACAGGTTTTTCAATGGTTTATACCACGGGTGATCAGCACGCAACATCTTCTCAAGTAACCGGGAAGTTATATGTCTCTGACTACGGAGATCCAACGCCATCGAACCTGACAACAGCGGTAGAAAATATGATTACTGCGTATAATGATGCAGCAGGACGTTCAAATCCGGATTTTGTTGAATTACATACCGGTGATATTGGCGGGAAAACGCTTAGCCCAGGCCTCTACAAATGGACAAATACCGTTACAGCTCCGACAAATGTTGTACTATCCGGCGATGAAAATAATGTCTGGATTTTCCAGATTGCTGGATACCTGACCGTAAGCTCGGATGTAAACGTTACGCTTAGCGGCGGTGCCCAAGCCAAGAACATATTCTGGTAGGTTGCCGGTGAAGTAATGATCGGCACAAACTCTCATTTTGAGGGGATTATTCTGTCAATGACGGGTATCACACTAACTACCGGAGTTTCCATGAATGGACGCTTATTAGCTCAAACGGCAGCGATACTGGATGGTAATACGATCGTTGAAGTACAGTAAATAAATACAATCATTAAACAGGTTTTAACGAATCTTTTCATGTTACATCTAAAGCAGCTTCGGTGGTAGATCGGGGCTGCTTTTTTTGTGTTAGATTTTCCATGATGTGTTATAACACAAAATCACGGTTATATTTTTCTGTATCTATCTATAAAGTCAAGGGGACATCCCTTGGTTGGTAAAGTATGCACAGGCATAACCAAGAAATCGACCGAACGTGGTTGCGTTTAGTTGCTTACATTCAATGACTTACTTTGCACGCCCCCAAATGCGCTTGTCTTTTCTACCAAATTAATTCAACAAGCTGATTTCCAGCTCTTGGGACTTATAATCACGGTAGTTAGTCCGTTTTTAATTACGCTTATGTTATGGCTGATTATTTAGTTTATTACTTCTAAGGTAAATACATAAACAATGGAAACGTTTAATTTGTGGAAACTGCTGGCCGGACTGGGAATATTTCTGTTTGGTATTTTCCTGATGGAAGAGTCCATCAAAGAACTTGCCGGTAAGGCCTTTCGAACACTCATTCGCCGGTATACCGAGACCAAAATTTCCTCCATTCTCTCCGGTAGCCTCAGTACCGCTATTCTACAGAGCAGTTCGGCTGTCAACCTGATGGTACTAGCGTTTGTGGGTGCGGGAATCATGAGTTTGCATAATGCCCTCGGCGTTATTCTGGGTGCAAATATCGGCACCACATTCACGGCGTGGATTGTTGCCTTTTTCGGTTTTAAGATAAGTATTGAAAGTTTTGCTTTACCTTTAATTGCCGTAGGCGGACTGGGGATGATCGTATTCGCAAATTCTGCGCGATATCTCAACATAAGCAAACTCTTTATTGGGTTCGGTCTTCTCTTTCACGGGCTGGATTATATGAAGACCAGTGTTGACCAACTCACCCAGTTTTTTGATATAACAATGCTGGCCGGGTACGGCTTAGGAATATTTCTGCTGGCCGGCATTATATTGACGGCCGTAATGCAATCGAGCTCCGCAACCATTGCCCTTATTCTTTCCGGTATTTACAGTGGATTGATGGGGTTTGAAGCAGGGGCTGCAATGGTCATCGGGGCTAATATGGGTACAACCGTCACCGTAATACTCGGTGCTCTGGGCGGTATCCCAATCAAAAAGAGAGTAGCCGTAGGCCACTTGGTTTTCAATACGGTTACAGGAGCAATCGTATTTTTGTTATTGCCGGTATTGGCCTGGCTCATACAAAGCGGGCTGGGTTGGGAAGACAATACCGTTCTGGGAATCGCCTTATTTCATACGCTGTTTAATTTGATCGGGGTTATGCTTTTTCTGCCATTTATTTCCGGGTTCACCGATAAACTGAATACTCTTTTCCAGGAACCGGATAAGATTCTCACCCACTTTATCCAAAACACCTCTCCCGATGTAGCTGATGCGGCGCTGGTAGCCTTCAAAAAAGAAATTCTGCATCAGTATATTGAATCCAGGCGCTACTTGATTCGGTTGTATAATTTATCGCTGTCCCCAGATCTCACCCAGGGTGAGGAGCCCCATTTGCAATCCTTGTTTAGTGGCTCTAAAAATCATATTTACGGACAACTGCAGGAGTTACATGGAAATATTTTTGAATACTACGCAATGATTGATTCCAAGCAACTTAACGAGGTCGACGCCCAGAAATTAGATCAGTATCTCAGGGCCAGCAGAAATATTATGAATGCCACACAAAACCTGAAAGAAGTGCGTAGTGATCTTGAAGAGTTCGAATTTTCCAATAATACATTTTTGAATGACCAGTTTCCTATCTATAAGCAGCGGTTGGAAGAACTTTTCAGTGATCTTGATGTTATCGTAGAAAAAAACAAGGGAGATGCTGCTGCTTTCAGCCATGTCCTGAAGCAGGTAAATGCCAATGATATGAAATGCATAAGCGAAAGTTCCCAGGCCATTAAAAACCGAAAATTGAAAGATCTTGAAGCCACCTCGATGGTGATGACAAACCGAATGTTTACTCAATCATGCCGAATGTTTGTATTCGGCATCGAGGAATTATTGACGGAAGAGAATCTCCGGAAAGAATAATGTCAAGCAGATAATCCTCATCTACCTCTAGATATTCATTTCAATAAATCCTCGTTACAAACCTATAGCTGGCAACCGGTGTCGGTGATCAAGTTCGGAATATCTGCCCATAGGGTATCTNACCTAAATTTCCTCCAAATATTGGTATAAGAATAATGCAGGCTGTATAGCACAGCCTTTCTAATTATTCTTAACCAACCAAGGAGGTCCTTATGGACTTAAAAGACTTTTGCTTTCCCGTATCACAACGAAGTGTAGCGGTAGACGATCACAACACTCATCTGGTGGATTTCAGCGATGAAAACACCTATCTCAAAAATGGCTACAAAAGTATCGTCTGCGACGATACGAATGAAGTTATTTCCATTGTGAAAGACTCATGCAGGATTGTCCGTAACGAGACGCTCATAAATGAGCTGTTGCATTTTCTTGCCGTCAGCGGAGAAAACTTTAAGATCGATGAGTCCCATTCTTTCGTGCAGAATAATCGTATGAGGCTGATGATTACCTTTCCGAATCTTACGCTGCAAGACTCGGAGTCAGATATCAAGCTGAGTCTCTTCATCCACAACTCGTATGACATGTCGGAAGGAACCCGTTTTTAT
>P_1C_Sed_2_UnCtyDRAFT_1000481_pt1 | contig 12188 bp, 10 predicted proteins | sample Pon1CUnioCityCA_4_FD_10229 | JGI IMG/M metagenome (IMG submission 10229) | reverse complement strand
CTAGTAACCCTCGATGAACCGCTCACGATCGAGCCGCTCGGGATCGCCGTGAGTGGCGGCGATCCCCACTTCCACGACCTCGTGGACAACTATCTGGAGGCCCTGGAGCGCACGGGGCTGTTGCAGGCGCTGCGTTCCAAGTGGATGGAAAACAGCAGCTGGATCGCCGCGCTGCCCTGACCCGTCCGGCGCCCCGGCGGCGGGTCAGCAGTTCTCTCCGCCGGGGATTACAGTCAGCCGGCGCGCATCATCGGCAAAACGGCATACTTTGCGAAGCGTCCAGGCTCATTCGACCGCCTGCATGACTTGTGCTCAGACCCGTGCGATCCGCGCTTCGGCGTCGCGCGAAAGGTTCTGGATGAATGCACGCGTGGATCGCGCATTGCGCTGGCGCGCATCGTGCCAGTTTACGACCTGGATGCCGATAAAGACGCCGACTGCCACGATGACGAAGTCGGGTCGACTTTCTGGTCGAGTGCGACGGTCAGGCCGTTGCGCGAGACCAAGCAAGAACCGAGCGGCGGATCGACCGATGTGGGCGACGTGAGCTACCTCGTTCCGACCATACGTCTGGGCGCGCCGATTGCCGGCAAGGACGTGCCCTGGTATTCGGGGGCCGTCGTGGCCGCCACCGCAGGATTTCGAGCAATAGACTACGTTGCGCGCGATGCGCTCTTTCCGACGAAACCCTTTCGGCCTTTTGCGGCCCCGACTTGTCTGGACTCGCCTGTTTGAAACAATCAGACCACGCCCGCCCAAGCCAAGCAGGAGCCTTCCGCAAAGGTGTCGTCGCGCCCGCTCGGGCCTATTCAGAGGCTGCCTGGCCTGGTGACTGACGATCGACGATTGCCGCTTAGGCGACAGTCGAATGAAAATGCCGGGAAAAGTCAAAAACCATGAACTTTCCCGGCCCAGGCACCTGAGCATCTACCTCGTCCGCTATTCTCCGACACAAGCGTTCGAGCCCCATGTGGACATGGTCGCCGAAGGCCGGCTGTACAAGCTGAACTTTTTCCTGTTCAAGCCAAGGCCCGGCGGGGAATTCATCTATGAAAAGAATATCGTCAACTTCTTCGGACGAGTCATTTTGTTTCGGCCAGACCGGTATCGACACCGGGTCTTCAGAATCGAACGCGGGCACCAGAAAAAATCATGAACCGGCTGGTGTCTCCAGGAAAGAATGAACAAGCAAATTCTTTCCATCGGCATGGCTGTGACGCTCACATCCTTAGTGTCAACGGACAGCCATGCCGATGGCGACTTGTATGGCAATATCACGCTAACCTCCGACTACCTCTTTCGTGGTGTTAGCCAAACTCAGGGTGAACCCGCGCTGCAAGGCGATCTCGGGTGGGCCACTGATTCCGGTTTTTATGTCGGCACATGGGCATCCAATGTCGACGGCTTTGCTGATGTCGAGTGGGATTTCTACGCGGGTTATGACATTAGCCTTGCCCATGCCACCACGCTGAATCTGACCGCCCAATACTATACCTACCACGGTCACGAAATTTCCGATGCTGACTATGCCGAAGTCTACGTCGGGCTAACGCAGGAACTGAACAACATGAGCGTAGGTGCGCGAGTGGAATTCGCTCCCGAATATTTCGGCGAAGATACCCGCCAGGCCTATTTCAAGCTATTTGGCTCGATACCGCTAGCCAGGGCATGGTCGGTCGAAGCCCATATCGGCAGGCTGCATTTCTCCGACAACGTGCTGGCCGGTCAACCCGATACCACCGACTGGATGCTGGGCATCAGCTACGCCCATGATCCAGTCACGGTGACCGCCGCCTTTGCTGATACCAACTGGGACGAATGCGGTTCTGATTGCAACGCGAATGCGATTTTGGCTGTAGGTCTCGATTTCTAACTGCCGCGAGTATCCGGGACGATCCGGAAATATCGGCTTTTCATCAAACTCGTGCGCATAACAACAAACCAGGAGTGCAGGATGCACAACGCGAACTCCCCCGCAGGCGGCTCCAGGGCCACGCCGGAAGAGGCCCATATCAAGCCGCTGATTTTCTACGGCTCCGTGATCGGCATCGTTGTGTTCTCGCTTTGGACGATGCTTTTCACCGAAACGGCGAACCGCCTGATCAATGCCGCGCTGACCTGGATTTCTTCGGGGTTCGGCTGGTTCTACTTTCTTGCCGTGGTGATCTATCTGGTTTTCGTGATTGTAGTGGCGGTCTCCCGCTTCGGCAATATCAAGCTGGGTCCGGATCACTCGGAGCCCGAATTCAACACGATCAGCTGGGCGGCAATGCTGTTCGCCGCGGGTATCGGTATCGACTTGATTTTCTACTGCATCGTCGAGCCGGTCACCCAGTTCACACAGCCGCCGATCGGCGAGGGCGGCACAGCGGAGGCCGCCCGCCATGCGATGGAATTGACATTCCTGCACTGGGGCATTTCCGGCTGGGGCGTTTACACCCTGGTGGGCATGGCGCTGGGCTTTTTCAGCTATCGCCACGGTTTGCCGCTGACCATCCGCTCATCTCTTTATGCCCTTTTCGGCAAGCGCATAGATGGCCCGCTGGGAGACACTGTGGATATTGCCGCGGTACTGGGAACGGTATTCGGGGTGGCTGTCAGTCTGGGCATCGGCATCATTCAACTGAACTTCGGCCTCGCCTACATGTTCGGCGTGCCCGAGAGCATTGCCATACAGGCGGCGCTGGCAGTGCTTATCGTCGTCTTCTCGGCCATCTCCGCAGCGACCGGGGTGGAGCGCGGTATCCGCCGGCTATCCGAATTCAATATGCTGCTGGCCGTGCTTTTGATGCTGTTCGTGCTCTTCACCGGCCAGACGCGCTTTCTGCTGGACGCCTTCGTCACCAATGTGGGCGATTATTTTCAGAATTTCATCGGCCTGTCGCTCGACACCTATGCTTTCGATCGTCCCTCCAGCTGGCTGAACGCCTGGACGCTGTTTTTCTGGGCCTGGTGGATCGCCTGGGGTCCGTTCGTCGGCATGTTTCTTGCGAGGATTTCGCGCGGACGTACTATTCGTTCCTTCGTCGCCGGTACGCTGATACTTCCCTTCACCTTTATAGCGGCCTGGATGGCGATCATGGGCAACTCCGCCATCGACATGGTAATGAGCGGTGCCGCTGAGTTCGGTCAGGCCGCGGTGCAGAATCCGGGCTCCGCCATCTACAAGTTCCTCGAGGAGGCGCCCTGGACCTGGTTGACGACGATTCTGGTGACCATTCTGTCCATCGTTTTCTTCGTGACCTCCGGCGACTCGAGTGCACTGGTGTTGTCAAATCTTACCTGCCGTCTCAAAGATCCGAACCACGATGCGCCGCCGTGGATCCGTATTGTCTGGGCGGCGATCATCGGTGTCCTCACCGTTGCGCTGCTGATGGCCGGCGGCCTGGTGGCGTTGCAAGGGGCGGTGGTGATCATGGGACTGCCCTTCGCCGTAGTTCTGATCATGGTGATGCTGAGCCTGCTGCGCGCGTTGCGCCTCGAGGGCCTCAAGAGAGACAGCATGCAGGATTCTCTTTCCGGCCACCTGTCTGCGCGCACGCTGTCCCGCGATCCCGCCAGTAACTGGACTCAGCGCCTGGGCCGGGCGGTGAGTTTTCCCACGCGCGCACAGGTAGAGCGCTTTGTCGAGCAAACGATTGGACCCGCATTCGAATCGGTGAAGGAGCAGCTCGAACAAGCGGGCTATTCGGTGGAAATCAGCGGCGTAACCGGCGACCAACTGCACCTTGCACTGGACGTGACGCTGACCGACGAAGTGAACTTCAACTACCAGGTTTGGCCGCGCAGGTGCGCCATGCCGGCGTTCACTCTGAGGACGGAGAAATCGCGCGCCCATTACTGCCGGCTCGAGCCGCGCCTGCGCGAGGGCGGCCTCACCTACGACCTGATGGGCTACACGAAGGATCAGGTGATCGGCGATGTGGTCGATCACTTCGAGGCCCATCTTCAGTATCTGCATATGCGGCGCGAGCAGCAAGCGCGAACGCCGGGTGAAGAAGGACAACCGGGAGCTGTATGACCATGCATGAGGAAAAATTCGATCAGACCTACGACTACATCGTTGTCGGTGCCGGCTCCGCCGGCGCCGTGCTGGCGAACCGGCTGACGGAGAGCGGAGAGTACAACGTACTGCTGCTGGAATTCGGTGGCCGTGACAACTCGATCTTCATCAAGATGCCCACGGCATTTTCCATTCCACTCAATATGCCCAAGTACGACTGGGAGTTTTACACCGAGCCGGAACCCGGGCTCAAAGGGCGGCGCATCCACCAGGCGCGCGGCAAGGTGATCGGCGGCTCCTCATCCATCAACGGTATGGTCTATGTGCGCGGCGACGCGGGGGATTATGCCGAGTGGGAGGAAAAAGGTGCCAAGGGATGGGGCTATGCCGATGTGCTGCCCTATTTCAAGCGTGCCGAGCACTGTGTCTACGGCAGCGACGAGTATCGCGGCAGCGGTGGTCCGCTCACCATTTGCAACGGTAACAACATGAAAAATCCCCTCTACCGCGCCTTCATCGAGGCCGGCCGGCAGGCGGGCTACGGGCATACCGAGGACTACAACGGCTATCGAGCGGAGGGCTTCGGGCGCATGGATATGACCGTGCGCGACGGCGTGCGTTGTTCCACCGCGCTGGCTTATCTGAAGCCGGCAAGGGCGCGCCCCAATCTCGAACTGAAGATGCATGCCCTCACCACCCGGGTGATCATGGAGGACAAAAAAGCGGTGGGCGTGGCGTACCGCCAGCGCGGCAAGACGTTCCGCGCAAAAGCCAACAAGGAGGTCATTCTTTCCGCCAGCGCCTTCAACTCTCCCAAGCTGCTGATGCTCTCCGGGATCGGTCCGGCAGAACACCTCAGGGAACACGGCATCGAGGTCGTGCACGACCTGCCCGGGGTGGGCCAGAATCTGCAGGATCACCTGGAGTGCTGGGTACAACAGGAGTGTACTCAGAAGATCACGCTCAACGGCTGGTTGGGTCCGCTGGGAAAAGCCTGGATCGGTGCCAACTGGCTGCTGTTCAAGCGCGGTCTCGGGACCTCCAATCATTTCGAGTCCAACGGATATATCCGCAGCCGCGCCGGACTCCAGTATCCGGATATCCAGTATCATTTTCTCGCCGGCGCCATCGCCTACGACGGCTCCAGTGCGGTGAAGGGGCACGGTTTCCAGGCGCACCTGGGCGCCAGCAAGCCGCTTAGCCGCGGCTGGGTCAAGCTCAAATCCGCCGACCCGGAAGCGGCACCGGAAATGGTTTTCAACTATCTGTCCCGCGAGGAGGACAAGCAGGTCTTCCGTGCCGGTGTGCACTTCACGCGTGAGATCTTCGCCCAGGCGGCGATGGATCCGTATCGGGGACGTGAGATAGAGCCGGGCCCGGAGGTGCAGAGTGACGACGAGATCGACAACTGGCTGGCGGAATCCTGCGAGACCGCATACCACCCCTGCGGCAGCTGCCGCATGGGCACCGACGACATGGCGGTGGTGGATCCCGAGTGCCGGGTGCACGGCGTCCAGAATCTGCGCGTGATCGACTCCTCCATCATGCCTGCACTTGCCAGCGGCAATTTGAATGGACCCACCATCATGATCGGCGAAAAGGGTGCAGACCATGTGCTGGGCAAGGGCATGCTGGCGCCTTCCGCCGCACCCGTCGGCGTGGCGAAGGACTGGGAAAATTCGCAGCGGGAGGAAGAACCGGAAAGGCGGCTGGAGTGAGGGTCTCCGAACGTCCCCCGGTTCCCGGGGCGGGCTGTGAACAAAGTGACCCGCCCGCGCCGAGCCATCAAGCTTTCACCATTGGGTGATCTGGGCTTCAGTAGGGTGCGTCCACATCCCCCTGGGCCACATAGACTGTCTTCAGGCGCGTGTAGTGTTCGAATGCGCGGCGGCTGTTTTCCTTGCCGATGCCGGAATGTTTGAAGCCGCCAAAGGGCATCTCGACCGGTGTGATGTTGTAATGGTTGATCCACACGATTCCCGCATCCAGCTGCTCGGCTACCCGGTGGGCGCGCTGGAGATCGCAGGTGAAGATGCCCCCGGCAAGACCGAATTCGGTGTCGTTGGCTCTCGCCAGCACCTCGGATTCGTCGCGGAAGCTGAGCAGTGACAGCACCGGGCCGAAAATTTCTTCGCGCACGATGGTCATGTCGTCACGCAGCTGGTCGAATACCGTAGGCTCGACGAAATTACCCCGCTCGAAGCCCGGCACTTCGGCGCGCTTGCCGCCGATCAGCACCCGACCGCCTTCCTGTTTTCCCTTTTCCAGATAGTCGAGCACCGTCTGCATATGCTCGGCACTCACGAGGGGGCCCATATCCGTCTCCGGATCCAGCGGATTGCCCAGCTTGAGCTTCTCGACCCTCGCCAGCAGCTTTTCCACGAAACGATCCTTGATGGACTCTTGCAAAAAGACCCGCGTGCTGTTGGTACAGATCTGCCCCTGGGTATAGAAATTTCCGAGAAGCGCCGCGCTCACGGCATTGTCCAGATCGGCGTCGTCGAATACGATCAGCGGCGATTTGCCGCCCAGCTCCAGGGTCACGGATTTCAGGGAATCGGCGGCGGCGCGCATCACCACCTTGCCGGTACTCACCGCGCCGGTGAGTGAAACCTTGGCGATGCGAGGGTGGCCGGTGAGCGCCTGGCCGGTTTCGACAAAACCCGGCACCACGTTGAACACGCCGTCCGGCAGGCCGGCGTCCTTGAACAGCTCTGCCAGCCGCAGCGCCGTCAGCGGTGTCAACTCCGAGGGTTTGAAAATCATCGCGTTGCCCGCTGCCAGTGCCGGGGCCGACTTCCAGGCGGCGATCTGCAGCGGATAGTTCCAGGCGCCGATACCGGCGCAGATGCCGACGGGTTCCGGCCGCGTGTAGAAGAAGCCCCCGGACACCGACTGGTACTCCCCCTGCAAAGAGGCAGCCTGGCCGCCGAAAAACTCCAGGCAATCCGCCGCGGAGCCCACGTCCGCCTCGGGGGTTTCGGCGATTGGCTTGCCGCCGTCCATCGATTCCAGCCTGGCCACCTCGTCGCAGTGCTTGCGCAGCAACCGGGCGGTGCGGCTCAGTACGCGGCCGCGATCGGCGCCGCTCATGGCCGACCACTCCGCCTGGCCGGTTTCCGCGGCCGCAACCGCCTTGTCGACATCCGCAGCAGAAGCGCTGGCTACTCGACAGATTACCTCGCCGGTGGCGGGGTTGACGGTATTGAAAAAGGTCTCCGCTTCGGAGGCTGCATATTGGCCACCGATCCAGAGGAGATGGTCGTTCAGTTCGGACATATCGCACTCCCACATCGCCGCCGACATTCGGCGGAATCCGTAATAGAAAGTCTGCGCCTTCTCGGTTAATGGTCGACGGAGCCGGCCTTTCGCGCAGCCGCTTCGGCGGCTGAAGACGGTCGATTGCCGGAAGCGCACGTTGCGGTGCAAGTGCCAAGGGATTAGCGCAGTGTTTTCATGGATAGTATCAGGGTCGAAACTGCTCGTTCAAGCAACGACACAGTCGCTGAGGTGCCTTCATGCCTTCAGGCTTTACCGAACGGATTCGTCACCCAGAGCCACGCGCCGACAACGGCCAGCAGGAGCGCCACCCACCCATCGACATCGCCGAAGACGGCCAGGCCGGTTGGAAATGTGATTAGAACAAGACCGATTCCGGCAGAGCGATTGTAGAGTCTCGATTTCGCGGCCCGAAGCAGCAAAAGTAGTGCAATGCTTGCGGCGGCGGCAGTCAGCAGGATCACCGATTCGGTTTGCATGGAAGTCTCCTTAAACGTTTCGGGATAAGACGTTACGGGTGCTAGCCCGGCATTGCGTGTGCCGGAAGTCAGGGCACGAGAAGCAGGATGACCGTTCTCGCTCGCTCCCGGCGATTAGCACCGAGTCCTGCGACGACCTGTTCGCGGCCTTCGGCTCGCTCACTCGGCACCTGTTCCGCCCGGAGATCTGGGTCGTAATGCCGACCGGGGAACTTTTTATTCTGGCGCCACGGGCTCGAGCGATTGTCCTGCGTCCGGCAGCAATTACGTAGTCAGAAGAAATCCCTAACCAACCGGTTGAATTCAGATGCTCCGATTCCTTGCGCTGCTGTTTTTGTGTCCGAGCTTTCTTTCTGCGGCGACATTCACCGTCACATCGACCCTCGATACCGCTGATCCCGGAACCCTGCGCTGGGCCATGGATCAACACTCCTCACAGGGTGGAGACAATCGAATCGTTTTTGACCCCTCATTGGCCGACGCGACCATCCTGCTGACGGGAACTCTCCCGGAGGTGACGTTCAATACGCTTGAAATCGACGGTGGTGACGCGCCGCGCCTGAACATCGATGCGAATTCGGGCGGTCAGGTATTCGTGGTCGGAAATCAGGCCAACGCCTTTATTCTCCGGAATCTCGGCGTTCGGAACTCCGATGGCATATTCGGTGGCGGATGCATAAGCGCCACCGGTCTGGGAGACACAGCCATCACCATCACCAACGTGACGTTCGCAGACTGCGAGCAGCGACCGCCAGCCGACGGCAGTTCGCCGGCGTTCGGTGGAGCGATCTACACGGAATTGAGTGCCGACGGCGTTTTGGATGTACGCGCCAGCCGCTTCATCGGCAATCGTGTCTATGGAAGCGAGAATCTGGTGTTCGGTGGAGCGATCTATGCCGACGGCGGTACCGTAAACATTCTGCGCAGCACGTTCGAGCTGAATTCGGCCGAAGATCTCGGCGCCGCCCAGAACCAGGGCGGTGCGGTGTTCGTGCGTGACGCCGAGGTCACGTTGCACGAAAACGAGTTCTCGTTCAACCAGGCGGCCGGGGGCACCGGGGGTTCCGTTTCACTGAACCTGAGGCCCGAAAATGTCGGGGACGTTCGGCGAAACCTGTTCGCCGCGAATCAGGCCCGGCTGGCTGCCGCAGTCTGGACGGGCACGCCGGTGATAGGCAGCGATCTTCCGTTCTTCAATTTTTGGAACAACACCTTCCTCTCGAATCGCTCGACGTCGTTTCCCGGCGGCACGATCTACGTTCGCGAAGGCGAACTCGTTGTTCGCAACAACTCGTGGATTGACAACAGCAATTCTGGCGCTGGGGCGGCTCACCTGGCATACAACCCTGGTCGGTCGAATTTCATTGCGACGTGGAATAACCTATTCACCACCGCGACGACAAGTGCATGTGCAACCTTCAACAATGAGCCGCCGGTTACCTTCGGCTCGGCCGGCTATAATCTTCTCCCGGATTCAAGTTGTGCCATCAACGGATTCAACGACGTAACCGGGGATGCCGGCCGATTTCTGCCGCTCGCCGATTACGGCGGCGAAGTACGTACGGTGCCGCCGACGACGCAAAATCTTGCGATTGACAGCGGCAATCCGAACCCGATCAATTCGACGAATGCGACGCTCTGCACTTTCACCGACGCGCGCCGTATCGACCGCCCGGGAGATGGCGATGCCGACGGAACTTCGATCTGCGACATCGGTGCGTTCGAATGGACCCAGGAAGCCCCGATATTCCTGGATGGTTTCGAACAGGCGGGGCTGGTGATTCCCTGAATGGGATCGGTCGAGGGTGATGGATCGCGAAGCCGGACCGTAGTCGAGTTGAGTTCTATCACGACAAGACGGGGTTGACCGGCCGAGAGTACTCCATCAACTCATTGCGGTCGCTTGCGGAATCGGGCAGCGATCTGACCCGTGAGCTGCTTTCCACCGAGGTCTATCCCGTTCCGGACTTCGGCGCGATACAGACTGGCGAACACCGTTTCTGTCATACGGAGGGAGGTGAACCGGACTGCGGGGTGTTCAAGTTCACTCACATCTGGCGGCTGGACGAACAGGGCTGGAAGGTTGCTCGGGTGATGAGCTACGATCACTGACCGGGCAAGGGGGTTAGGCGGGTGCCGCTTTCTTCCGGATCAGAAGATGTCGCGCTCGACCTTCCTGTACGTCGTCACTTGGATTCGTTAAGGTAACAGGCCAATTCATCAACGACAGGTGACCCACATGTCTCTACGATCCACACTGCCGGCGCTGCTCGGAATCCTGCTCGCGTTCACCGTCCAGGCCCAGGACGAGCGGTCGTTCTCGGTCGAGCCGATCACCTCCTTCGACCAACCGTGGGCCCTGACCTTCCTGCCGGACGGCCGCATGCTGGTCACCGAGAAGACCGGGAATCTCCGGGTGGTGACGCAGGCGGGTGCGCAATCGCGACCGGTCGAAGGCCTGCCGGACGTCGATTACCGAGGCCAGGGCGGGCTGGGCGACGTAATCCTGCACCCGGAATACGCCGATAACGGGATCATCTACCTGAGCTACGCGGAGAGCGGCGCCGGCGACACCCGGGGTGCGGCGGTCGTGCGAGCCGTGCTCGAGCTTGGCGAGCGCGGTAGCCGGCTCTCCGACGCGGAGGTCATCTGGCGCCAGTATCCGAAGGTGCTCGACGACGGCCACTACGGCCATCGCCTCGCCTTCGACGACGACGGCTACCTGTGGGTCTCCTCCGGCGATCGACAGAAGTTCACGCCGGCGCAGGACATGCAGAGCAACATGGGCAAGATCCTGCGCCTCGAGCAGGACGGCTCGATTCCGGCGGACAACCCGTTCGTGAATTATCGTGAGGACGAGCCCCTGGTCGACGGGGTCGGCCCCTACGACGAAATCTGGACCCTGGGCCATCGCAATCCCCTGGGGATGGCCTTTGATGCCGACGGGCAGCTCTGGGTGATCGAGATGGGCCCGGCGGACGGCGACGAACTGAACCGCATCGTGCGCGGCGCGAATTATGGCTATCCGATTGTTTCCAACGGCGATCACTACGACGGGCGCGAAATCCCCGATCACGACACCCGGCCGGAGTTCACCGAGCCCGTGATCACCTGGACGCCGGTCATCTCTCCGGGCGACCTCATGATCTACGGGGGCGATCTCTTCGAGGACTGGCGCGGCGACGCCTTCGCGGCCGGGCTGTCGTCCCAGGCCATCGTGCGTATCGGCTTCGACGGCGACAACGCCACCGAGCTCGATCGCTACGACATGGGCGCGCGGATCCGCAGCATCGAGGAGGCGCCGGACGGCAGCGTCTGGGTGCTCGAGGACGAGCGCGGCGAGAGCCAGGGCCGACTGCTGAAGCTCACACCTCGGGAGTAAACCCAGCTGTTGCGCTTTACATCCCGAGCTGAAGACATTGGAGGCAGAACAAAATGAGCAAGCCGTTTGTATTTGCAGTCTTGAGCTTCTGGGCCGGCGTCACGACAGCGCAGCCGGTGTCCGAGCCGAATGGCCGTGTGACCGGCACCGTCGGTGGGGCGAAGATCGATCTGCCGGTGCGCTGCGAAGGTTCTCCGGTCGCGCATGCACGAAGCCATGACGAGCGCGCCACGCCCAGCGTCGTGCTCGGCATTCCGACCGGGCCTAGTCGTTTCGGATTGGTCGACGTTCGGACCGAGGCGAGCCAAATCTACGTTGGCGCGGCGCCGAGCAACAAGGGCTTTCCGACCACTTTCGCTGGTGAAGCCGATGGCGTCTCGTTCGAATTAGTGCTCGATTGTCAGACGGCTGAATAATTCCCATGGGCCGGGCGTCCGCTTTCTAAGAAAGCAGGGGCTAGCCGCCGTCGGGCACGTAATGGCGCGGGGAAATGCGCGAAGCGACATTTTCCTGGTCGACGATGACCGGCGAGCAACTATTGATAAGCCCGGTCTTGTATGCATGCGGTTTAGTGTTGGTCTTATCGCTCATGCGCGAGACAGGACGCGACGCCACGTTCCTCGACGGTGGAAGCGGTGAGTGAAGTGGCTGCGGCTTCCTTTGCTCTGCGCATTACAATAAGTCGATCGGCAATATTGCCCGACCGAAATCCTCATCAGGAGCCGCCAAATGACTGCAGCAGAAAACCCCAGGGTCGCCCTGGAAATCCGAATCGGTGAAGAAGCCGCCGGCACCGTTGTGCTGGAGCTGTTCAAGGACGTCACGCCAAAGACCGCCGAGAATTTCCGGGCGCTGTGCACGGCGGACAAGGGCGAGGGCATGTCCTACGCAGGCAGCCCCTTCCACCGCATCATTCCCGATTTCATGATCCAGGGCGGAGACTTCACCAACGGCAACGGTACCGGCGGCAAGTCGATCTACGGCGACCGGTTCCCTGACGAGAACTTCGAGATCAAGCACACCGAGGCCGGGCTGCTGTCCATGG